>Ga0213833_1000058_pt1 | contig 314040 bp, 278 predicted proteins | sample SWATP21_FD_160575 | JGI IMG/M metagenome (GOLD analysis project Ga0213833, IMG submission 160575) | Coastal seawater microbial communities from Marineland, Florida, United States - SWA TP2 #1 | ecosystem: Environmental > Aquatic > Marine > Coastal | place: USA: Florida | collected 2016-08-14
ATGGATCAATCATTATAACTATGAGCGACCACATCAAGCACTAGGCATGAAACCACCTTGTGGTGGCGCCTCATTAAACACATTAAACTCTCTTAACTAACTGTGGCATAGATGGGAGCTTGACACCAGCTCATTCAAGCGTTCATCGAACGCTTAGATGTATAAATGCTAATACAACTGGATCCCTTTCTTCAAAGGGATGACAAAGTAAGGCGGCTGGGGATGTGTTCTTCGAAAAACTCAAATGCTTCAGTGCTGAGTTCCTCGTACTAAATACGAGGACTCCCACCTTGAAAGTTTAGTGCTTCAGTGCTGAGTTCCTCGTGTCAAGCACGAGGACTCCGGCTGGGGATGTGTTCTTCGAAAAACTCAAATGCTTCAGTGCTGAGTTCCTCGTACTAAATACGAGGACTCCCACCTTGAAAGTTTAGTGCTTCAGTGCTGAGTTCCTCGTGTCAAGCACGAGGACTCCGGCTGGGGATGTGTTCTTCGAAAAACTCAAGTGCCACAGTGCTGAGTTCCTCGTGTCAAGCACGAGGACTCCTACCTTGAAAGTTTAGTGCTTCAGTGCTGAGTTCCTCGTGTCAAGCACGAGGACTCCGGCTGGGGATGTGCTTCGCGGTATTCCTTCGGAATTCGCTCAGCTGTCTATGTGTTCATCCGCAACGCTATAGATGCCGGGTGCATTACGAAGGTAACCTTTGTAATCCAAGCCGTAACCGAACAACCATTCGTTCGGGACTTTCAAACCTGCAAAATCGGCTTCAGGTAAACCACCCTCAAGGCGCGCGTCCTGCTTATCCACCAAAACCGCTGAGTACACTTTTGCTGCACCCTGCTCTTTGCAGTAATCAACAATGGATTGAAGCGTGATACCGCCGTCAAGAATGTCATCCACCAAAATAATCGTACGCCCTTTGAGGTCGTAAGAAGGTTTTGCCAACCACTTCACCTCACTGCCTGAACAGTCCATGCCATAACGAGTCGCATGAACATAATCCACTTCTAAAGGGAAATCCAAGCGAGGCAATAAATTTCCTAAAGCAACAATGCCACCTACCACGACGCAGAGCAGCAAAGGATTGGCATCAGCTAATTCATAACTGATTGCAGTAGCCATGGTGTCTAGGGCAGATTCCACGTCAGCTTTGGTTTGCAAGCAAGTTGCTTTTTTAAACACATCACGAACGTCTGCGGGAACTGTCATGGGTATCTCCTAGTTAGAATAACTCAGGTGGGCTGAGGAAGTGAGACATCCTAACCGATATTCAGGCATAATCATAGGACGGTGTCGGCCTCTGCGTGTGATAATTTTTCAGCAGGTCCGCCCTCGATATACAACGAGCGAGATGGAAAGGCAAAGTCGGCTCCGTGCGCATGAACGATTTTCGCAATTTGAAAATACACATCCTCACGAATTGACTCAAATTCAATCCAGTTCACGGTGTTAGTGAAAGTGTATACCGTCATGTTCACCGATGATTCCCCGTACTCAGAAAACTTAACAAACAGAGTTTGTCTTGCATCAATACCTGAATGGTTGCGAAGCATGTCTTCGATAGATCGCAAAACCTTTTCCATCACTGGCAAGTCTTGGTACCTCAAACCAATTTTGGTTTTAATACGACGATGACTCATTCGGCTGGGGTTCTCAATCGAGACGCTAGAGAAAGTACCGTTAGGAACATACAACAAATTCTTTGAGAAGGTTCGGATACGCGTCAAACGCCAACCAATCGCTTCGACGGTTCCTTCAACATGACCACCAGGAACTCGCACCCAGTCCCCTACCGAAAAAGGACGATCGAAGTAAATCATCATCCCGCCAAAAAAGTTTGCCAAGGTATCTTTAGCAGCAAAACCAAGCACCACACCAGTCACACCACCAAAGGTCAGTAGCCCTGATATTGAAATGCCGACGGTTGGGAGCAAGGCCAGTAAGATAAAAACAATCACAAGCACACGTGTTAACTGAGAAAACGCTGCGACTTTTGTTTTGTCTTTTACGGCAAAGCGATGCGAACTGGGTAAAGCAGAATAAAAAGCTTCAACCTCAGAAATAAAGCGCATCAAAAACCACAACAAGTCTAACTGTAGAATCACTTTTCTACCGGTACTAACTTGTTCGCGCATAGCGTGAATCGTATTGGGAGATCCATCTAACAAGAACAGAGTGTTTAGTACGTGGTAAATAACAAAAATCCAAATCAACAATTGAGCTGGATAGTGAAACGCTCTAGCGAAAGCTAGGCGCCAATGTTGGTGCTTTTCTTCAAAGTGAGGGATCATGCGATAACTGATAAAGTACTCAGCCAAGCTCAGTGCAAGACCTATGACAATGACGCCGAGCAACATAGCTAAGTGCGTCGTATGCAAAAAGTTAAGTAGTGACTGCCACATGGTAAGCGCTCCTCTCTAGTTAGTCGTCCCGAGATAAGGGGAGATGATTGGTTGGAAACGGCTTCACGTCGGCTTTTTGAACACCTGACGTAACCTTAGCCAAACCGCCTGCGTCAACTTCATCAATCCGTATGACTAAATGAATAGGAATATGCACTCGACTGACTCCTGAAAATTCTGTTTTGAGTGCTTCCAGCTCCGTCACAGGCTCGTCAGAAGAGGACTCTGAAAACACCAATGACTCCGCCTCGACAAAGCCCATCAAGCTTTCATCAGATAAATATTTTGTGTATATTTCGTACACCTTGTCGTTTTGGTGAAACAAAATGCGATACAAGCGATTCGGCGTGGTCATCAGTATGTGCTCCCTTTTGAGCGATCGAACTAAACTCGCGAGCTTACCACAGTAAGAGGCTTAAGTCTCTTGAATCATGACGGACTCACCAACGTGAGCCTTATCAAATAATGAGACAACATCATCCGGGTGCATGCGTATGCAACCATGAGATAAAGGCACTCCCATCGGGTAAGCCGGTGGGCTACCATGAATATAGATGTAACGCTGCATGGTATCGACCTCTCCGAGGCGATTTTTACCGATTTCACAACCACTTAACCATAAAATACGCGATAAAATCCAATCTCTCTCTGGATTGGCCTCAAACAAAGCCTCTGAAAAAAGATCTCCAGTGGGCCGGCGACCGCTAAATACAGTCTCCTTGGGCATATTTCGACCAATCATGGCACGAATAATATGCTTCCCGCGTGGCGTCTTACCGCTATTTTTCTGCTCACCCACGCCAGCAAGGCCTGTGGACACTGAGTATAAATCAACCATGCCATTGCCCCACTCATGGCGCAGCGTTTGGTCAGCGATGGAAATGATGAGGGTCATAGGGTTTCCTTAATTAGCTGCAACAGTTACACCAAGCAATGGAATAGTTGTAACATGTTGATTAAGGATTACTTTACTGTGTGCGATATTAAAATCAACAAGCAAGCTCGGAGAGAAGCCTCTAGTGGGGAATAATTAATGTGGGGCATTTACTTTTTCCCACAATCTGTTATACTGTAAGCAGGTAATAACTAAATAAAGGCTGCCACCATGAAACGCAGAAAAACCATCAAACCGGACAACAAAGGGCGAGTACACCTGGGTAAACTAACAGACGGAATTAGTAGCTTTTCTATTGAGGTCGATAAAGATCACCGAATCATTCTAGAACCTCTTGTTGAGATTCCTGCTCGTGAAAAATGGTTATTTAACAACAAGTCTGCTCTGGAGTCTGTCAAGAAAGGATTACAGGAAGCGAAAGAAAAAGACACTCACGACCTAGGAAGCTTTAAAAAATACTTAGATGAGGATGAGGTGTAACTGGTGTTTCATTTACTTTTTTCTTCAACCGCCAAAACCCAGCTTGAATCTTTAAAGAAAAATAACTCCCTTAAAAAGCGCTGTAAAGCTGTCTTGAAAGCTTTAGCTTACCTTGAAACAAACCCCAAACACCCCAGCCTGAATACCCATAAATTTTCCTCTCTGGAGGGACCGGAGGGCGAAGAAATATTTGAGGCTTATGCTGAGAATAAATCACCAGCAGCCTATCGTATTTTCTGGTATTACGGACCCAATAAAAAGCAAATTACTATTGTTGCAATCACGCCTCACCCGTAAAGTCACTCTACGTGAGCCCCTTAAAGGTTAACAAATAACCACCTCAAGCAAGCCTCTTTTGACCCATCGAACGAATACTGTCATCATTCACCAACCCCACACATCATCAAGTAGGCCCCACCATGCGTGTTCAAGCATTGCCCCCTGCTCTAGCCGCTCGAATTGCAGCTGGCGAATCCGTTAACCGCCCCTGTTCCGTGATTAAAGAACTTCTGGAAAACAGCATTGACGCAGGCGCAACCCAGGTACGCATTCAAATCAAACACGGCGGTATCAAGCACATCAGCATTCGTGACAACGGCAAAGGCATACACCCTGATGATTTACCGCTCGCTATTTCTCGGTATTGCACGAGTAAAATTCGCTCGGACAGCGATTTAGAAAAAGTGATGAGCTTAGGTTTCCGAGGTGAAGCCTTGGCAAGCATTGCTGCTGTCGCACGACTCACCATTCGCTCAAAGCAAGATGATCAAGAACAAGGGTATTCGCTGCACGTAGAAGGCAGTAATGACGCAGGTGATGTCACACCCTGCTCTCAACAACAAGGGACATCCATTGTTGTTGAAGATCTCTTTTTTAATGTGCCTGCACGTCGCAAGTTTTTGCGAAAACCAAACACCGAACGTCAACATGTCCTTGCCATTGTCCAGCAAACAGCTCTCGCCCACCCAAATGTCGCTATTACTTTGATGGATGAGGATCGAGAACTGCTTGCTTTGCCCGCTGCCAACTCAAGAGAAGCATCCATCAAACGTATCGGGAAAGTATTAGGTAAGGATTTCGAAAATCAATCCCATTACATTCAATCCATCGATGCAGGCTTATCTTTAGAAGGTTGGTTAGGAAACCCAAGCTTAGACAAACAAAACATGGACTTTCAGTATTTTTACATCAACGGCCGATTCGTTAAAGACAAAGTGGTTCGTCATGCGATTCGAGCTGCTTATGAAGACGTGCTCTTTAATGGAAGGCATCCCTGTTACGTGCTTTTCCTCGATATTCCACCACAATCTGTCGATGTTAACGTGCACCCCACCAAACATGAAGTGCGTTTTCGTGATCAACACATGGTGCATGCCTTTTTAAAACAAGCGGTGAGTGATGCCTTAGGCGTGATTGCTCCTGGACACACTGTACGACTAACTGAAACACCTCAAACGAGCACGACTCAGGCCAGCATGCCCACCCCTGTGTCTGTCCAGCGTGAAGCGGTGTCACGAGCAAGCGAGTCAACGCCTCGCTATCATAGCATGCCCTCTGCTCCATCCTATACACGCCCCGCTCCACCTCTTAATCACGAATCTGCTCCAACCCCACAAACCTTAGACTTACCCAGTCACGATGAGAAAAAAAGCGGCTTCGCTACAGCTATCGCACAACTACACCAACTCTATATTTTAGCGCAAAATGACTCTGGTTTAGTGATTATTGATATGCACGCCGCGCATGAACGTGTTCTCTACGAAGAAATGAAACATCAGTACGATAATAATCGACTAGAAGTGCAACCCCTATTAATTCCTGAAACAATAGAGCTAGACAATGTCAGTTTTTTGGCGTGGGAAGAATCCAAAGAAGCGCTATTAGCCTGCGGCATTGAAACAGAAGCGATTGCTGAGAACACCTGTGCTATTCGCAGCCTACCAGCCATGATTAAACCGAAAGATGCACAAGGCTTAGTGCGCGCATTGATTGCTGAAACCATGGACGTAAACCAAACGGGTGATGTCTTGACAGCACGTGTCCACGCGATGTTCGGAAACATTGCGTGCAAAGGAGCGATCAAAGCCAACCAACAACTCACCCTTCCCCAAATGCAAGCTTTGCTTGATGACATGGCTGACACCCCGCGATCCGGCTTATGCAATCACGGTCGCCCTACTGTGATGATGATCACCATCAAAGAGCTCGATAGCTTTTTCATGCGAGGCCAATAATGTCCGTCATCTTTTTAATGGGTCAAACCGCCACCGGCAAAACGGCTTTGTCACTGGCTCTTGCTGAAAACACACCCATAGAAATCATTAGCGTCGATTCAACCAACGTCTATCGAGGCATGACTATTGGCACAGCTAAACCATCTCTTGAAGAACGTGGGTCCATTCCGCATCACTTGATTGATATCTTAGAACCGTGGGAAAGCTACGCTGCGGGTCAATTTGCCTTAGATGCAAGAGAGCTCATCCGAGATATCCTTAAGAGAGGAAACACACCCGTTCTAGTTGGCGGAACGATGCTTTACTTTCAAACCCTCCTAAGAGGTTACGACGGAGGCCCCAGCACTTGCCCCAACATTCGTGAAGCCATTTTATCGCAAGCGGAACAGGTAGGATGGCAAGCCATGTGGGAAAGATTAAAACAGGAAAACCCTGACGCTGTCCAACGCATACACCCCAACGACAAGCAACGGATTGGTCGTGCCTTGGAAAAATTGGCTCTCAAGAAACATACATCAGCAGAATCGATCATTCCTCCTTTAAGTGATGAATACGCTATCACGCAAATCGCTTTGCTGGCTCATGATCGCGACATGCTTCGTGGACGTATTGGAGTGCGACTCAAGGCCATGTTAGATGCTGGGTTTATCGATGAAGTTAAGCACCTCCTTGATCACCCAAAGATCACCCCTGAGTTAGGCTCAATGAGGTCAGTTGGCTACGCACAAGCGTGTCAATATGTGATGGGAAACATAGGCTTGGAAGAGATGATCAATGCCATCCAAATAGCTACCAGTCAGCTTGCCAAACGCCAGCATACTTGGATGAATCAATTTCCAGAGGCCTGTCAACTCGATTGCTTTGCGCCAAACCTTAAAGAAACATTTATTCGCAAGGTTTCTAGCGCCGTTTGACGTCCTACTATACCACTGATACCATCTCACTTTCCAAAATACATAGCCAAGAGGATTCCACCATGTCCTGGAAACACATTGTTTTAGCATCTACCTTAGTCGCAAGCTCAACATCAGCATTAGCACGTCATAATGAAAACAATTACAGCGACATCGTTGAAAACCCTTGGGTTGCAGCTATCAAATTTTTCTCACAAGGTAATAGCATTGGTGACTCAGTCAAACCAGGCATGCGTTTATCCTTGGGATACATCGAAACGCCTCACTGGTATACAAACGGTAAATTCTACTTTCTAGAAAACAGTGTCTATAACATCGGCATCACCCAAGGGTTCACTTTTTCAGAAGGCAACTTCTCACCTTACCTAGAAGTCACCTTAGATAAATACCTGAATCGAGCAGCGGGAAACACAACCTACTTTGAATACGATGCTGGTACTTACTACAAAATTAACAACTACTTATTCCCATACCTTGAGCTAGATAACTTCGTTGACAATAGAAAGCTCGTTGCTTATTTGGGCTTGAAAGTCGCTTGGACATCTCGCTTCAGCACCACCTTTACAGGAGCTTGGAAAGCAGGAACAGGTGGTGATAGCTTTGATGTTACCTTTGCTTATCGCTTCTAGTGTAATTTAACTTCTTGAGCACTAGCTTTTTATAGAGGCTTGACTAGGAAAGTTTTTTTCACTGAAGACTCTTGCCACTTCCAGCAATCGCCTTGAAGCTCGAACCGACTCTCTCCCAAGAGGGTCACAAGATCCGTACGTGAAATGCTCCTTTTTCAACTCAGATTGCAATATCGGTAAAAGAACAATAAGGCGCTTAATATCCTCAGCCGAAATTGTTATTAGCTTAAATAGTTTTTCTGCTTCTTCACGAGAGTTGTATCGCATGTCTGCAACCTCATCTACGGCTTTCCAAAGCAAGGCGGCAACCAACGCAACCTTTTGCTTTTTGCCCCATTGTTCAGCTAAAACCAACCCCTTCTTGACATCTTGATCGTCTGATATGCCTTTTACAATATCACTTGTCTTCATGTGTATCCTCCTCGTTAGGCTAAATAGGTTAGGGCCACTTAGTACCATGACGGAAATGCTAACACAAGTAGTTCTGATAAATATCTCTGCTAACAGCATGTGACATCACGTATTAATGGATACTTAAGGGATTTTCTTGGTTTGGGATCCCATTGACTGCTGCTTGGTATTCCGCAAAGCAAACTGCCATACTATCCACATAGCTAGCATAAAAGCGAGAGTGGACGTCACAAGCATCGGCATCAAGGCGTATTCGTATTGACTCACATTGTGCATATGCTCGATGAATACGCCGAGCACCCACTGAAACAATGCGCCTACAATCACGCCGACCATGTTGACCATAGCAACAGCAGAAGCCGTTAATGACTTTGGCACTAGATCAGCAGCCCACGTATAAGCAATAAGCATAACCACGGTAAAAAAACCTAAACCAAAATTGAGCTCTTCCAGTGTTAAAAGATGTCTATGAACCTGGAAAAACAACACATATAAGCACGCAAAGACGCCGATATGCGCTATCAAAAGACACAGGTAACGCCGGCGCTTACAATCACCTCGCCGACCAAACATAGGCAGCCCCATTAAAAAGCCCCAGACAAAACCCCCGACAAAAATCCCCCAAAACACATACGAATTTACCAAAGCTGCCTGAACCATGCTTAAGTGATCATAATCATGCAAAAAAGGCACAGCCCACAATTCAGCATACGCAATAACAGGCACCTGCATTAAACCAGCATAGAAGCCAATCAGCCACAACAAGGGGCTCTTAGCAACTAGAGCTAACCCCTTCATCTGAACGCGCCAATCAAGGAAAGACGATGAGCGTGATACCTGTTTCTCACTCGGCTTTAACGCAAACCAAAGCACGAGCATCATGAGAAAAGATACTGCTGAAGCAAACAACAAAGCACGTTGCCAACCCCAGCGTGAAATCATGGCAGATAAAGGTGTCATGCCCAATAACGCACCCAGCATACCTACGGAATTTGTCAGACTTACCAACACAGGAAACGCGCCGGGGCTCATGTGCAGTCTCGCCACCTTTAAGCAACCAATAAAAGCAAATGCAGAACCAAAGCCAACTAAAACTCTAGCAAGACACAACCCAAAAAAAGACGTAGACGCAAGGTATAGTAAGGTGCCTGCTGTCACAAGAAGTGCTGCCAAGCTCAGCATCTTTCTCGGACCATAGGTATCTAGAAGAATACCAGCCGGAAGCTGCATGATCGCGTAGACCCAGTAATACAAAGAAAAGGCCGCCGCAATAACGGACGCTGATAACCCGTAATGATGCATCATGGGAGACACAAGCAAGGTTGGCGCAACTCGCTGCAACCACTCAACGCAGTAAAAGAGTACTGCTACCCCCCAAAGTGACAAGCCTACCCAAAATATTCGTCTGTTAATCGATAAATGAGGCATCCGCTCCCTCTGACCCAATAAACCATTAGGTAAGAGTATACACCATTCTCAGCGCAAGACCTAATCAACGAAAAAGCAGCAACAAGCTGGCCAGAACCTTCTGAATTATTCGCTGACAAGCCAAGCAAACCTAGATTTTCATGCAACTCTTTAAGTGCGGCATTCAAAACAAGCTTCATGCCAGCATTCATAAAAGGAGGTTAAGAATACCGCTCGCTAAGGAGCCAGCCTGGTAACATTCCAATTGTCAGAACTCTTGTCATAGCGCAAACGATCATGCAGCCTCTTCGATCTGCCTTGCCAAAACTCTATGCTTTTAGGGATAAGCACATAGCCACCCCAGTAGTCTGGACGTTGTAATGATTCTGTCTTCAACACACGATTTAACTCATCGTCTAAAGTAACTCGCGACTCAATAGGTGAGCTTTGCTTCGAGACCATTGCTGATGCTTGGCTAGCTGCTGGTCGTGTTTTGAAATAAGTATCCGATTGCTCCGACGAAACACGTACAACATCACCAACCAAACGTACCTGCCGATACGTTTCAGGCCAATACCAGCTTAAGGCTGCTTTTGGGATAGACTCAAGCTCCCTTCCCTTGTCGCTTTCGTAGTTGGTATAAAAGCTAAAACCCTGATCTGAATCTACATCCAGCAGACCCTTAAATAAAACAACTCGGTTTCGAGGATAGCCATCTAAACCTAAGGTGGCTAACGACATAGCTGTTGGGTCTGCGCTACCTTTACAAGCTGTTTCTTCATCCAACCATTGCATAACCATAACAATCGGATCAGAGGCTGGTATTAACTCACTCATCAGACACCTCACTAGGCTTAAATTGTTTGATAGGACTTAAATACAAAGAACTTAAAAAGGCAAGTAAGGAAGTAAAAGGAGCAGCCAACATTAAACCATGAAACACTGCATCAAGGTTCACATGATGCAAACCACCGTCTACAACAGTCCTTGCAACAACCAAAACGAGCACTATTAAGGAGACTACCAAGCCTGATAAACACAAACAGGCAAACACCCAAACAGCACAGTGATACCCATCAAAGGCAGAGAAGCGTTCTCTTAAAATGCGAAAAGCCAAAAGCGTACCGGAGTAAGCAAAGCCCATCACAAACATCAATGAAAAAGAGATATCTTGAGTAATGGGTTGCAGAAAAATAGTGATAATGGATGTCACCGACATCAATCCCGCACACACCGTTAAGCAATAGGGTAACAATCGTTTTTGAAGCGGCAGAAAAAACCATAAAAACAACCCAATCAACCACCCTGAGGAATAAAAAAGACGAGTGACGAGTATGGCATGCATGGGTCTTTTTTCAAGATGATGCAAGGCAAACAAGCCCATCTCCCCCGTTAAATACAAAACAGGCACCACTAAAAAAACAACCGCAAACGTGAGTGTGTGAACCATCCTATCCTGGCAGAACGTTTTCCACGAAAGAGATGGTCGTCGGACCAGTGGTTCATAACGAGAATGGGACCTAAACAGCATGTAAAGAAAAAACAACACCACACCAAAAAAAACGCTACACCGAAGTGAGGACAACCAACCCATATGTTTAATGCTTATTGAAAACAGATAACTCATGCCATCCGTGATAAAATGCATGGCACCCATCGAAAAGCCAAACCACCCTAAAGCAGAGCACGGGCCGTCACTTACCATGGAAAGGCGATCAGCCAGCGCACACATCGCAAAAGCAAGGCCTGCCGACATTAACAGTCGAACAACAATCGCCATCGCTGGAATACCAGAGTAAACACACATCGCTTGCGCAGATACCAGGCAAAGCAAAGCAGTCCCGATGCTATGTTGACGCAGATCTGAGCGATTTACCCAAGACAAGCCCACCAGAACCAACAAAGCCAAAAAGTTACGTGAAAACAGGAGGGTAAAACTTTGCCAAGGCCCCAAATCGAACAAGCTTCCCAAGGGAAATGGCAAAAAGATCGGGGACACGTTGACGAAATAAGCATAACTCAGAATAAGCACTGCCCACACCATGGATTTGTTTTTTTTAATAAAATTCAATGAGATATGGAAATATTGCACAACTCAGCCTCCTGGCCAGACACGATACATGAGCTCTACTCCCTCCTTTTCGGCGCTGAGAAGGAGCAGAAAAACGAATAAATGAACAGTAGGTAGTAAAATTACCTTGCATTCTACCCGCTGTCCAGGATATATTACTTCGCTCTGACCAATTAGGCTTCAGATAACCAACCAGGGATACCGAATCGATGCAAGCAAACATTCATCCAGACTATCACACCGTTACAGTCACCTGCAGCTGTGGACATAGCTTCGAAACGCGCTCTACCATCGCTGGCGCCACACTTTCAGTCGAGGTGTGCTCTCACTGCCATCCTTTCTACACTGGCAAACAAAAATCCATGAGCACCGGCGGCCGCATGGAGAAATTCAAAAACAAATACAAAAATTTTGGCGGTAAATAATCACGCACCACTGCACCATCGCTTCTCACCAGACCTACTCTCAGAAAACTACTAGCGCTCGATTAATGAAGCAGGAAACGGCGATGCAGGGCGTTCAACATCAGAATCACGACGTCGAGACTCCTTGGTGAAGACACCCCTACCGGAAGTCCGTACAGGAATAAACCGATCACCTGATGATGACTGCCATCCAGCATGTAAATGTCTCTGAAGGGACTCCAAACGTGCATTTCGAAGCATCTGCTGCAGAAGGGGCGGAGCCGGAACCCTATCCCTAGTTCGTAGATCGGCACTTAGAAGGAAACTAGCACCAGCCTGTACGCTCTTGTTAATTAAAAATTTTTTTGCAGTTGGGGCCTCTCTCTTTGACGGAGCCCGATACTTCTCAATAAACTTAGCCATATCGTCATTCTTATGGTGAGACGCATACCAAGCTAAATCAACGCCATCCCGATCCACAACATTCAAAGACGCACCCTTTTTCTTTAAAAGAACCATCAATTCCAAATCATTACACTCAGCTGCCTTAATCATGGCACAAAACCCTTGTCTATCACGACCGTTTATAATCTTAAACTGATCAACTGGGTCAAAAGAGCGTAAGAAATGATCAATACTTGATTTGTCATTAATGATTCCAAGATCCACATCAGCCACAAAGGCATCAATCTTGTTTTGAAGAACTGCCGACCCCAATGATTTTATAAGTTTATCGGATGTGGGGCTATTGATTCGAGCCCTCTTCTCCTCGCCAGGAAGGGCTTGTCGCGCAGGCTCCGTAGAAGCTGAGTGTTTTCTCTTTTGGGACTTTTGGATAGCTTCTTGTCCAGCTGAACCACCTTTATTTTCAGGCACAGAAGACCTCCGAATATCAAATTGATACTCACATCATACACCAACAACGTGATAAAAAGCTTTGTCTGATTTGGATACAGTAGGTTCATTTGAATGTGTTCCTCCAATAAAAACGATTCAAGCACATTCATAGGGCCTCTCGTTGTTCCTTTTTATACGCTTATTTGGTATCATTAGGATTCCATTTTCAAGGAGATACCAACGATGGCATTCCAAAAAGACACCTACTACACCGGCAGTAAAGCTGATTCTCGCTCAGCCGCAGAAACAGGCTTGGCTAAATTTATGAACACTGTCTATCTCTGGATGGCCGTAGGCGTCGCTCTGTCTGGCGCAGTTGCGCAGTGGATCATCTCCTCACCTGCCCTCTTACGTTCAATCATGAGTGGCGGCACCATCATGATTATTTTCATCGTTCAGCTGGTCTGCGTCTTTGCGTTTAACAGCGTAGCGAGACGTTGCTCTTACCCGACACTGGCTGCCCTCTTTCTCTTTTACTGTGGCCTCACCGGTCTCACCTTCTCCATCATTTTGCTGGCCTACACCAAAACATCCATCACCCAAGCCTTTATCGCTGCAGCAGCTAGCTTTGCTGCGCTAAGCCTGATTGGCCTGAAACTAAAGCGCTCTTTGGGGCCAGTACGAAGCTTCTGCATGGTAGGCCTTGTCGGTCTCATCGTGGTTCAGCTCATCGCCTTTTTTGTCCCTAGTCTTTACGCAGGCCCAGGACAACAAATCATCTCTTCCATTGGTGTCCTCGTTTTTGCTGGCTTAACCGCCTACGATAACCAACGCTTAAAACAAGTCTATTTGGCCAATCACTCGGCTGGCCAATCCTTCGCACAGTCGCAAAAGCTTGCCCTATCTGGTGCTTTGACACTTTACCTAGACTTCATCAACTTGTTTCTATTCTTGTTGCGCCTAACAGGCTCACGCCGCTAAAAACGCAAGCACACCATCCAACACAGCGCCTCGTTCTGAGGCGTTTTTTTTGCCCGCCATACAAACAGCATTACGCAGAGCTTTTGCACCAGACTTGCCCTTGATAAGCCCTAATATTCCTTTGATAAGATCAGACCATAAAACCGTATTTAATTCGGCCTCAAAAAGCTCAATGATATAATCAATATAGGGTTGTATAAGCACGCTCAAATCAGGAACCGGCTTATTAGCAAGCGCATGCGCCAATTCCACCAACATACCCGTGTCTTCGTAAGCCGCTCGACCAATCATGACCCCATCAACGTGATTTAGATGCTCCACTGCATCTGCTACCGTTTTAATGCCACCATTAATCGTCATGGGCAAATCAGGAAATGTCTCCTTAAGGCGATACACACAATCATAATGCAGCGGTGGAACACATCTATTTTGCTTGGGGTTTAAGCCTTTTAACCAGGCCTTTCTTGCATGCACAAAAAGCGCATCGCAACCTGCATCCACCATGTTTTGGGTAAAGTGGCAGAGGTGCTCCCAAGAATCATACTCATCCACACCAATCCGTGTTTTAACTGTCACAGGGATGGTGCAGGCTTCTTTCATTGAGCGAACGCAATCGGCTGTTAGCTTTGGCTCTTTCAAAAGGCACGCACCAAACGACCCAGACTGAACACGAGAACTTGGGCAACCAACATTAAGATTCACTTCCTGATACCCAAGTTCCTCCGCCATTCGGGCACAAACAGCTAAGTCTTCAGGGTTTGACCCACCAAGCTGTAAAGCGACGGGACTTTCTTTGGGATGAAAAGCTAGCAACCGTTGCTGTAAGGCTTTTTCACCATGGAGAAGAGCTCCCGTGGTGACCATTTCAGAATAAAGGTGGATACCAGGACAGATGAGTCGCATCAGATAGCGAAAATGGCGATTGGTAAAGCCCATCATGGGAGCTACCGAAAGCTGTATTGGGTTAGTATACATGAGTGTAGTGTCGTTCAAAAAAGAGACACATTAAAGGAATCATGGGCGAATATCAAGGCGAATGAGCCTGAACCGCTCTAACAGAGACACCCATATTCATCAATGCGGACAAGGATTCAATCGGACTGCTAGGAGGCGTGTCTGGCGCCCCGCCCCACTTAGCTAAGGCATAACACAAAAGAACACGCATATTTGCGGATAAGGATGGATGCGACAACCACCTGCATGAGGCATGGGCTATAAAAGACTGACACTGATTGAGCTGAGCTTGCAATTTAGAATGGGACCAAACATTCCGAGTCGCTTTATTTAACAGAGCGTTTTCGTTTATTGAGGGTGGCAAAGGAGAGGGATTAGTCAATGTCATGTAGAGAGCAGCCGCATCACTCTGAAAACGTTGTAAAATAGCCCATAAACTAGGGAGAATAATAGAAACCTGCGCCTGAGGCTGATCGTTAAAAACAGAACATAAGCGATACAAACGTTTAGTGATGTCGTCAATCCAAGCAGGGACTTGATTATAACGACGTGGTAGCAAATCCTTTGAAGGCGGCAAAAACAAACGAGAACGCCACGTCAAAAGAAAGTGAGCAAGAAAACCCTTTCTCATAGAAAAATTCAAACGCAGCTTTGCTAATTGCAAAGCTATTGAAAGATGATTGCTTCTATACAAATAAGAAATAACATCTTTAATGGACAGCCACGACGAAGATGTAATAGCTAAGTATAAAGGATGAGCCCTATTAAAAAAGGCATCTCCATGACTAAGTATCAAAGCTGTAAGCTGAGAAAAGAAAGCATTTTTTTCCGAGGGCGTAAAGTTTGCAAGCTGAGGCGAGGTGTATGCATAGCAATCATTGACGCGAGAAGGGTTCAGTAAGAAAATTAGAATTCGCTCAGCATGAGATGCAGAAATACGCTGTGTAGGATAAAAAATACGAAGCCTTAGGTCCTTTGATTCACGAATCAAGCGGTTAATTAGTGATTTAAGATCTAGCCATTCCTCTACTGACAAATCATTTAAGCGTGGCTGATAGGATTTAGCTGTGTCGAGCAATTTTTCATAATACACAGAAATATCACGTGATTTTTTTATTTGGGAAGATTCATAGCAAATAGCTAAAGGTAACTGTGCGGCATTTTCTTCTGGAACAGGTGTTCTAATCGTAATAGACTTATTTTGAAGGATGTCAATAGCCCCTATCAGAGAACTCAAGGCCACTTTGATGATAGGCGAGCGTAACTCCTTTGGGAAGCAGAAAGAAGCCCACATATAAACTGGCATGGTATATTTGCCTGTGAGCTCAATGGAGCATTCAAGAAACATGAACGACACTGTAAGCAAATACAGCTTCTGATCAAATGGAATAGACACTCTAGGGTCAGTGAAATGGGCTAGCGAGTTTCCGAACGAATTGAGCAAGAATAACGTAAGGGTCTGAGAATGGCTCATGGCGTGAAATAAAATATCCAACAAAAGAGAGACACAAGAAAACTGGCCTTCGGGGATACTCATAAGAAGCTTATCGGACAAACTAAGCAAATAAGGCTTTTTACAGCCCGGCTCTTCCCCCTCTTTTAATCCCAAATAGTGATGAACTGCAGGTAAATCACGAGTAAATAGAGTTTGTAGTAGCGCTTCCCCAAAAGAACGCTTATGATTCATCAAGAAATGCCATGCATTAAGATCATAGGGAAACAAACCAACAACAGCAGGGATAGATGACGGTTGGGTGCAACCAGAAAGAGACTCAAACACATGAATCACATGCAGACGGATAAGGTGGGTAGATATTGCTGGATGCCAATCTTTCAAAACATAAATCGTATAAAAAAGAGATTCAAAAAAGGGTAAATAAACAGAATCCTTAAGTGAAAAATCTCTCTTAGGAAGCTCAGGAACTGCATCAATCAGAGAAGTGAGTACAAATAAGTGAAATGCTGAAAGTGTTGAAGAATCAGAAGCGCTAAAACCACGCTCATGACACCGTTTATAGAAAGCGGCTAAAGTCGCCCCTTTTTCAAACCGAGAAAAGGAGGGATTTTTAAAATAGTCTTCTGGCGAAGCTAAACTGAGCACGGTCTTCTGAAGTTCCAAAAAATCTGGAACAGATTGTGCAGCAATATGTTCTTCAGACAAAATGTTAGTGTCTGCGTTACTGTTAGGTTGTGATTGTTTAGCGGGGGAATGCTTGCGACCGCTATGGCCTTTAGACTTCTTTTTTTTGTTTTTTTGTTTTTTTCCCACGATCTTGCTCCTAAAAATCGTCAGAATTATCAGAAACAACCTATCAGGTCAAGATGACGGTCTGAAATCGTTAGGTGTCAGCGCAAGCTAAGGATAAAACGATGCATATCACGATGATCGAAGTTAAGATCTAAGAGTTTGATAAGCCTTCTTCAGAATCCAATCCAGAATCCTTAATCGCTTGATCAAGATCGTCTCGCTGCTGTTGGGTATAGAAGCAATTTGAGCGATTATCTAAAATCGTTTGCTTCATTGCGTTTGCATCTCTCGATCGACTTGAGCTGACCAAATCTTCTAAAAGGGAGGGCATCGGCTTTCCAAATCGAGTATTCGCACGCTTGAAATAAAAATGCGCATACAGATCCAAGCAACGGATAAGCTTAGGGTCTCCCTTCGCCAGCTCTTTAGCCTCGAGCAAGGCCTCCTGAGCAGATAGAGCCTTTTCAAATTTCATGCTTGTCCCACTAAGCTGCTTTAAACGGCGTTTAACTGTTGGACTAGAAGCCTTATTTGATTCAGCGCGATTGTACGCAGATCGAACAGCTTTGAGCACCACTTCTCGCTCTTTGGGCAACAAGTCATTGCCAACCTGGCAAGCAGGCGATGTCAAATAACCTAGCTTTTGCAAGACTTTTCGAGAACGTCTGCCGCCATTAAACAAAGCATGATAAAAAATATCTGTCAGTCTATCATCAACAGTTTTGCTTGATCTAGTTAGAACGGACCCAAGACGTGTTTGCATGGAATCTCTAGTTAAGGAGCTAAAATCACTAGCGATCTGACCCGTGTAGTCATTCATAAAGGCTGTGAAGACTAGCTCAGAGGGCGAGCTTTCATCCCGAGGCGCGTCCAACATGCTTACAAAGGTATTCATGTCACGACTAAATGAGAAGGCTTTATAGTCTGTCCCAGCGATATTGCTTCGTGCTTGGTTAGCATAGACTTGCGTCAAACAGCGTGTCCTTTGGGCATCAGGGGTATCAAAATCAAGATCAAAAGCATCATCCATCCCTCTGACAGAAGCTTCTTTTATCCTACTTAGTAAATCTTTCTCAACATCTTCATACAAAATAGACGATGGGTGCAAAGCATTATAGAAATAAGCACTTTCTCGATCATTCATTGACTCAGCTAAACTCTTTAACTCTTGAGACGAATACGTATGATTAAATACTTTCGTTAAGGCACGTTTTTGGCGCATCAACTGAACACGAAGCTGTCTTCGAAGCCTCCCCGAGGACGGCATTCTGGGGTGAGCTCTTTGCGCTTCTAGATGAGCATCCACTAAATCGGGGATGCCATTTAATTGACTCTGTACATGAGCTAACGCCTTGTCTGCAAAAGCGTTTATCTCATCATTAATCTTTTGGGGGCTTTTCTCTGAAGCATTCCTGTACACACGAGCCATCTGTGAAACAAGCCCTGTATCTTGCAAGGCATGATACTCTTTTTTCGAAAGACCTAACTGTGTTTGCAGGTCTGCATCCAAAAGATCGGTGCGATTAAGCCTCTTCCGTCGCCAATTAGGATCTGTGTTTTGGTCTTTCACGTAGGATCCAATAAACGCTTGGTTGATATCGTAAATATGAATAGAGATGCCTTCATCATTAAGCTCCTGCTTAATCTCTTTCACAGCGTCCACTATTTTTGCATTGTAGCGCGTTGCAACACGATACGCATGCGCTTGTTCACCAGCGGTCATGTTTTGAAAAGAAGCACTTAAGGTTAAATCAGGTAGCGCCCCTAACAAGAAATGCCTAAAACCTTCCTGATACAACTCGCTGATATTAGTCACACGCGCTTCTACTGCTCGATCCATGTTTGCATCTGTGATTGAACTATTCACGGTGACCATATCATTCGCACCAGTCATCTCAAAGATTAAGGTTTTGCTTTTATCGATGCTTTCTTGAACCTCCTGATCTGCCAAAAACTCGTCACGCTCGACGGCTAGTGTTTTCATCAATGCGGCTGCAATATTGCTACCTTTCGCAGCAGAAGCGCCACCTTCCGCATAGTTTTTTACACGTAACGTGGCTTTGCCTGTCTCGTCATTCGTGACGATGGTGTTGTAATTTGACCCTTTTACATACGCTTTAATTTTTGCTTTATCAAAAACAGCTTGCATGTTACCTTGATTTCTAAGAATCATCTTAGCGAGCACATATTCTGTGCTTGCTTTGCCAACCCAATTTAAGTCATCTGAAAAGGCGCCATCACGAGACTGACCCAAACCAGCCAAAGCACTCATTGGGATAACACCCAGCAACATACGTCTATCCATGTTACCTTGATCCATCAAACTATCGCCAAAGGAAATTATCGTCTCAACTGAATGTTCGGCTTCCAGGGCTTTGACCAACAATTCAGCTTTCTCCACAAGAATATCAGCCAGTTTACCTTCTTCGCTTCCCGCCATTATTCTTTTAGGAAATGTTTCCTGCTCTTGTTCACTTAAATCAGCCCAAGCAGTGTAGCCTTCAGATTCAGGAAAACACCACTCATAGGCTGCCTTTAGCATGTAATGATGCATGTCAGTAATACGATTTTCATCTTCAGGTAACCATTCGCTATCATCTCGGGTGATTCGTTCAAGCTTGGCTTGAAGCTGCTGACGCTGCTTGACAAGATTGCGTAACGCGATATCTAGCTCTTCTCCCTTATTCCCGCGTCCAATTCTACTCGCATGTCTTAGAAGATCACCTTGATCCCTGACACTCGGTTGCCTTGCCACCTTATTTTTTTGGTCTTTATACCATGCTTCTAACCCTTCATAGACCTTAATTAAAGCACGCAGAGGAATTTGTTCGCTCTTAGATAGCTTAGTTTGAAGGAACGAAAGAGTCTCTGAAATTTTTTCCAGAGACTCTTTAACTGAATTGCTTGGTCCGGGAGCTTCAATGGTTGAAAGAGATGCTTGTATTTCCTGTATCACACCGTCAATTATAGTTTGCTCAACACCACAGGACTCCAATTCGCGTAATGAGCTAAGGAGTTGTTCTTCTAGATTTGGGGCGCTTTGTGATTTCATGAATGGCCTATCTCACTGTTAATATTCTTTACTTATTATAGATTAGAAGTATTAACCCTATCTTAAATACGGAAACTGTTATAACTTACTGTTATTTCGTTATTTTTACCCCGATATTGCATTAAGATTGCGGTATGCTAGAATGCCAATGCTTTTGTGCGCTCGTAGCTCAGCTGGATAGAGTACCTGGCTTCGAACCAGGTGGTCGGAGGTTCGAATCCTTCCGGGCGCGCCAATTCTATAAATATGGCCGATGGCCATATTTATAGAATTCACCCGAAGGAATGAACCTCCGAAATAGAATCATCATGGTTCGACAAACACCTTTATGGTGTTTGCTGCGAGGGCAAGGCCCGAGCAAATCCTTCCGGGCCATTTCAATAGCAAGGCCTTATTGGCAAGTCTAACACGAACCCGGGGATTCGAACCGACTTTCTTATTACAGCGTCGACAGAATTCCGCAGGAATACCGGGAGACACATCCCCGGCGGAGTCCTAAAGTTTAACTTTAGGATCCAGTCATTCTTCACAAACTATCTTAAAAGAAAAAGCTGCGAGGGCAAGGCCCGAGCAAATCCTTCCGGGCCATTTCAATAGCAAGACCTTATTGGCAAGTCTAACACGAACCCGGGGATTCGAACCGACTTCACGTCCCCCGGTTCGCGTACGCGAATCCGCTGGGGATCTATTTTAATTTCTTGGATCACCCGGATCTGTTCCACAGACGCGTGTGACGTGTCTATTAGGATCCAAAAAAGCCTTCTAAAGAAGGCTCGATAGTGTAAACTCCCCCACTAGCGTGGGATTTATTCTGGATTCTTCGCGCTGCTCATAATGACGGTCCGGCTGAATGCTCGCTTGAATGCTTAGGACTTTCTTGAGGAGGTGTCTTAGAATGCGCAGCGTCACTTCTCGCCCGCTGCTTTGCTTTCTCAAAAGCAGCAGGTCTAGCCTTCTCTTTTCCTATACTTTTATCAAATTTAGCAATTCGCTTTTGAAGGACACGGTCCTCTTTTTTATCCCCACCCTTTAGTTGCTCCTCACTTACACGTTGTCGAGCACGATTAATGGCTTCAGACACTGCTTCCTGTTGATCTGCTGGCAAGTTCGGATTTGGTTTCCAGCCATCCTTCGCAAGAACACCAGCTTTTCGTAAAGCGCTCTCAGTTCGCTTACCACCATTGAACGCAGCGTGATGAATAGCAGCTATCAAATGATCAGAGCTCAATTTTCTTTCAGACGGAAGGGATAAGTTAGACTTTCGGTATTGTCCACCAAGCGATTTGAAATCATTCTTAAGCTTATTAGCATAGGCATCTAAAAATTTTGACAACAAAACATCTGCTTCGGTTCGAGCACCCTGATTTCCATAAATGGCCTTTGCAGAGCTTGTTACAAATTCTTTAGCTACATCGAAACCCGTGAGCTCTTGAACTTTCATTTCGGCAGAAAAGGCTAAACTTGATTCATTATCTTCATTTATTACTAGTGCATTATGCATCTCTGTTATCTGGTTCATCATCGCATTAATAGTATCCTTACCCTTAGAGAGCGCCTTCACTTTTTCATCCCGTCTAATCTGAGTTGCAAGTATTTTCAAGCTACTTCCAGATGCAGTGGGAGTTTTTTCTTTCACCTTCTCATCCAACGCTGAATAAAAAACCTTTACTTTTTTAACAATTAATTCAAATTGAGCATATGCTGAATTTCGCTCAAGATCAACTTTTTTTACATACTCTTCCAGCCGATCTTGAAAATTAGTCAACGCGCTTTCAAACCACATACTTTCAGCATCACTGTTAACCCTTTTGACTAAAGCTTCTAAATCAAAATCAAAATGATGAAATACAGACTCATCAGCAGCACGAAATTTCAAACCCCTAATGGCTTGCATCAATTGTTCTTTTGCATCTGTTACCTTTTCCATGCTCTCACCCTATTTTTCAGGTTATATTACTATTATAGACAATCCATTAGATTAATACTTCCGTGATTAATAGACACCTAACCCATTGAAAATAATAATTAAGCGCTTAACCAATAGGGCTCTCCAAGTGCCGCTTGCTGAATGGCACAAATAAGCCGATAATGGTCTTCTAGTAACACCCCACAGATCGCATGAGTACTATCCCACTATCGCTGTATATACACTTCCCTTGGTGCATTCGCCGATGCCCCTACTGCGACTTCAATGCTCATACCCTTAAAAGTGACCTTCCAGAAGAAACATACATCGATGCTTTACTTGATGACCTGACTGTTCAGCTTGACTTACTCCCTGATAAAAGACCTATTCATTCTTTATTTTTAGGCGGTGGCACGCCCAGCCTATTCCAACCAAAAGCAATCAAACGTTTGTTAGATACCATCAAGTCAATGATCGACGTCCCAACAAATACAGAAGTTACCATGGAAGCAAACCCCGGTAGCTTAATCAATGAAGAGCAACTAGCTGGGTATTATGATGCTGGTGTGAATCGACTCTCCATCGGTGTTCAAAGCTTTGAAGAAAAACACTTAAAAAAACTGGGTAGAATACATAATCCAGAGCAGGCTATTAAGTCTATTCTACAAGCACATACAGCTGGTTTTTCACGAATTAACGTCGATATCATGTACGGTCTACCATCACAAAGCCTAGAAGACTGCATTAAAGATCTAAGCACAGCTTGTTCGCTTCCGATTGATCATCTGTCTTGGTACCAACTCACTCTTGAACCCAACACACTTTTTCATTATCAGCGTCCCGTTTTACCAGATGAATACACCATCGAACACATGGAAAGACAAAGCCTATCACTACTAGAAAATAATGGTTTCCATCGTTATGAAGTGTCTGCTTATAGCAAAGAAAGCTCCTCACAGCATAACCTCAACTATTGGCAATTTGGTGATTACCTAGGCATTGGTGCTGGCGCCCATGGAAAGATAACTAACATAAACAATCGCACCATCACCCGCACACTCATTCAAAAGCACCCAAAGAGCTATTTAGCCAGCTCTCCCAACGACCGACTCACCTTAAAGCCTATCAATAGTCACGATTATCTGTTTGAGTTTATGTTGAATGCCCTTCGGCTCACGAACGGATTTGATGCCAAACTCATTTCAGAACGTTGCTTTATAGAGACAGAAAGCATCATGCCATTACTCGAAGAAGCAGTCGATCAAGGGTGGTTAACCCAAGAGAACACCCACATACAGCCCACTCAGCTCGGGCAGCGCTATTTAAACGACCTAACCGCCCTCTTTTTAGGTGAGGAAATACCATGACTCTCTCTTTTACACTCACTAAACTCATCAGTGCTATTCTTCTGCCCGTGCCTATCACTGTATTGCTTATCCTTGCGGCATGCATAAGCACCAAACGATCACGGCAACTTGTGTTTGCTAGCCTTGCTTTCGTTATTCTTACACTCGCAGGTTGGGCGCCCATGGCAAACATGTTGCTGACTCATCTTGAACGACCCTACCAACCTGTTATGACCATCCCGAAGGATGTGGATACGGTCATCATACTAGGCGCAGGAGTTCGATCGAACACCCTACTTCCCGCAAACACACAACTGAACTCAGCCTCTATTTCTAGACTCGTTGAAGGTGTTAGGCTCTACGAGATGATTCAAAAGCATCACGAGCATGCACACCTGACCTTGCTTGGCGGTCGTGTGTTTTTATCCCCTAATAACTCAGGGATATTAGAAAACACTGCTCATATTCTTGGTGTAGGCACCAACGATATCACGCTAGCTCGTGGCTATGCCAACACAAGCGATGAAGCTAAACATCTCAAGAAAACCCTCAAAGGCAAGCCCTTTTTGCTTGTTACATCCGCTTATCACATGACTCGAGCGCTTTATTTGTTCCACCAACAGGGGATGCATCCTATACCCGCACCAACACAGTTCTTATCAAAACAGCACAGTATCCGGGGTGGGTTATGGTGGATACCCAGAGCAAGCAATATCGTTCACGTCGATATCGCCCTGCATGAATACCTAGGACTACTATGGGCAAAATTATCTAGTTAGGTGACTCTTCTTTTTCTGCATGGATTTCGCTTGTATTATCCACGTGCAGAACCATCCAGCTAATAAGCCAAACACCCAAAGTACTATACACAACAGCATTATATAACCATTTAAGTTCATGGGCTCTTAACATCATGAGGGTTTGTGATCGAGCCGACAAGAGCACAGCAAAGACTAATAAGCCGATAAACAAAGCGGCTGACTGACCCCAGCCATCAACAGTAGCTAGAGAAACAGCATCAAAAAAAGAGGCAACAACAGGCTTATCACGCATGGCAACAAACGGCACGAAAAGATAACAGGTATATAACAAAACGGTAAAGACACCACCAACTAACAAAATATCAACGATGGGTCGTCTAAAAAAACCATTCGCCACATGAGCCATAAAAGGAGCTTTAAAAATTGCTACAAGTGCTGCTAACACACCAAAACACAACACAAAGTAGACCAGTTGGCTAATCGCAATGACAGGTAAGCGGTCTTTCATTTTCTTCCAAGCAGCCTTCATGGACGACTCTTTATCAATCAGACGGACGTAAATCGACACAATAAAAAAGGAAAACACCAAGAAGTAACAGAAAAAAAGAACCACTAAAGCGGTCAAGCGCAACCAGTGTAGTGCGATCGCATCAATTAAATGCACCATCAGCCATTCGTAGACAACCAAAGAAAGAATAGCCGGGTAAACAAAACGAATCACCGAAGGCCACTCTCGTAAGGCGCTCCAAATCAGACGTAGTGCCCCAACCTTTTCCCTGAAATAACTCATGCTTCACCCTCTTTCTCTTGAGCACTAAACAAGCTGTCCCAACCTGCATCAGGTTGAAAGCGATCACCAAAGGTAGCAGCCAAATCTTTTAGACGCTCTCGCATGTTAGTCACCCCTTCCTGTTGAATGTATGACATAGGGCCGCCAGTAAAGGGTGCGAAACCGGTACCAAAAACCATTCCCGCATCTAGCAGTGCTGGATCGGACACAATTTCTTCGCGACAACACGCCACGCCTTCGTTTAAAAGCCTTGCTACCATTCGATCAGCAGCTTCCTCTTTCGAGAGTGTGCTTTGATGTTTCGGTGTTAAAGCAGGTATGGGTTTTTTACCATGCTTATAGAAACCTTCGCCAGTTTTAAGGCCAAAACAACCCGCTTCGACACGCTCTTCCAAACATGCCGGCATCGTGCCACCATACACAGGCAAAAGATTTTTAGCGACGTGATAACACACATCCAAACCCACTTTATCTGCCAAGGTAATCGGACCCATTGGCATACCAAAGGATAGCGCTGCTTCATCAATAGCTGCAAGATCCATGCCTTCATCGAACAAACTGATGGATTCTAAGAGGTAAGGCACCAAAACACGATTAACCAAGAAACCTGGCTTGCTTGCGACAGGAAGTGGCAAACGTTTTATCGAACGCACCAAACGTAAAGCAGCGTCTTTCCAAATCGCAGGTGTATGGTCAGTAATCACCACCTCAACCAACTCCATTTTGGACACAGGATTGAAAAAATGAATACCGACTAAACGATGAGGGTCATTCATGACTTCACCAATAGATTCCAACAAAATACTGGAGGTATTAGTCGCCAGTAAAGCAGTTGGTTTTGCTTTTTTCTCCAGCTCTCTAAACAATTCTTGTTTGATCGCTAAATCCTCAAAAACAGCCTCGATAATATAATCAGCCTTGGCTACAGCATACCCTTCCACATCAGCTTGCAACCTGTCCATCGCATACAAAGCCGATCGGTTTGATTTTGCTTTTGAGGCAAATAACTTAGATGCTCGCGCAAAGGCGGCAGACAATCGGTCAGGCGATTGATCTTGCAAAGTGACCGTATACCCTTGTAAGGCGCACCAAGCTGCGATATCCCCGCCCATGGTTCCAGCACCAACCACGTGAACGCGCTTACCTGCTGTTGGCTCTGATTTAGCAAATCGCTTCAAGCGGTTTTGCAAAAAGAACAAGTTAATTAACGAGCGGCTCGTGGGTGTAAACAACAGTTTTGAAATGCTCATCACTTCCTGTTTAAAGCCGGCATCAGACACACCAAGACGCACCCAGTTACGAACAACCGCATACGGTGCAGGATAATGCTCTGGTCGACACGCATTAGCACGCAATGTCTTTTGAACCATCGTGCCAACAATCGGTCGCATCAAGGAGAAATTCATTAACCGTGCGAGCATACCAGGCCGATGTTTTGCAGGGCGACGCTTGATCATGTCAATCGCTGCTCGTTTCAAATGTCGTGCAGGTGTAGACACATTGGCAATGCCTAAGCGTTTTGCTCGACGAGCTGAAATCATTCGGCCTTGTAAAATAAGAGGAAAAGCAGCCATCGGTCCGATCAAACGATGCAGGCGAACAGTCCCACCCCAACCCGGCAATAAACCTAACTTTGTTTCAGGCAGCCCCATCAAAGCACTATCACGATCAACAGCTCGATAGTCGCAGGCTAAGGCCAATTCAAAACCGCCCCCCAGACAATTACCATGAATCAGCGCAACCGTTGGCATAGGTAAGGCTGCAAGTCGGGCCAGGATAGCTTGACCTTTACCCACCATCGCCTGCGCCTCTTCCTCAGTGCTCATTTCTCCAAACTGAGAAATGTCCGCACCAAACACAAAACCAGACTCTTTACCAGAACGTATCACAACACCAGCAGGTGCCTCTTTTTCGATGACTTCAAGCAGCTCATCAAGCTCTTGCATAACCTCTGAGTGCAAGGTATTGACGGTGGTATCCGCTCGATCAATCGTCACCCAACAAATATCATTGGAATCCCTATCCATTCGCCAGTGCTTTATCTTTTCGTGATCAATCATGCTACACCCCCACTGACTCTAATAACATCGCACCACCTTGGCCGCCACCGACACATAAGGTCGCAACACCGCGCTTTTTCTGCTGTCGTTTCATGGTGTGTAAACACTGTAAAACGATGCGTGCACCACTAGCACCTACAGGATGTCCGATAGCAATCGCGCCACCATCTACATTAACTTGGGACATGGGCAACGCACCCATGGGTTCATCTAAACCTAACACACGCTTGCAATAGTCTGGATCTTTCCACACATGCTCACAAGCAAGCACCTGACCCGCAAAAGCTTCATTGATTTCCCAGCAATCAATGTCATTTAAACCCAGCTCTGCTCGTTGCAACAATTTAGTGGATGACCACACTGGCCCCAAGCCCATATGCGTAGGATCTCCTGCGGCCCACACAGCATCTTTGATGACCCCTAAAACAGGTAAATCGTGCTCTCTCACAAACGCTTCACTCGCTAGAAGCATCGTCACAGCGCCATCTGTGATTTGAGAGCTGTTACCGGGAGTCACAAGTCCATAAGGCTTTTCAACGTAAGGTTTTAATGCAGCCAAAGCATCCACGGATGAGTCAGGGCGAATACCATCGTCATGTTCGTAACATTTTCCTCGAGAATCATAGACTGGCACAACACCACCTAACTCACCTTGATGTTGCGCTCTGGAGGCACTCAAGTGACTGTGCACAGCAAATCGATCCATACGTTCGCGACAAATGCCATATTCTCCTGCCATTAGCTCAACGGTGCTACCCATATTCATTCCGACTAAGGGATCCGACAAACCATGCAATAGAGCCACAATTGGTTTTAAGGAACGCAAGGATAAACGCCCTAACTGCTGGCATTTCGCCCAGAATGCTTTCGCTCGGGCAAAATCGCTGTACCAGCGCACTAAATCAGACTGCCATAGGAGAGGCGCTCGACTCATGGTCTCAGTGCCACCTGCCAACACACAAGCATGACGCCCTGACGCTATCGCTTGATACGCACAATCCAACGCTTGCATCCCAGACCCGCAGTTTCTCTGCACCGTCCAAGCAGGCATGGTCTCACCACAACCCAACCGGTAGGCAATCACACGTGCAATGTTAGCTTCATCTTCACTGGGCATCATGGAGCCCATGATGACTTCGTCCAACATCGTCGGAGAGATGGGCAAGCGATTAAACAAAGCATTGCCGGATTGAATGGCTAATTCAGCAGCAGAAAAAGGACCTGGTTTTCCGCGCGCTTTTAGAAAAGGTGTCCGTGTTCCATCAACAACGTACACCGGTTGGCTATGAGGTTTGGCCATCGAGCACATACTCCTGTTTAATCAATCATCCATGAAGGCAGCACAGAAACTGCCTCAACCATTATGCCACAGCGTCGACCTACTTCCCAACGAATCGCTCAAGAAAACGGTAAACGGCACGCAATCCTAAGACAGCCGCTCCTTTCTGCTGACCGTAATAAGGACTCGCGCACCAGGCAGACACATCAAAGTGCAACCAAGGGCAACCCCGAGGCACAAAATGCTCTAAAAAGAGCGCCGCAATGGTCGCCCCACCATAGCCATCTGGCACAGCATTAGTGAGATCCGCTACAGAACTTTTTAAACGACGCTTGTAAGGTCGATACAATGGCAAAGGCCAGACGGGATCTTCCAGCTCATTGGCTGACTCCTGAAGAGGGTCAATAAAGTTATCATCATTGGTAAAGTACGCCGCAATATCCATGCCGACCGCAATTCTAGCGGCGCCTGTCAGTGTTGAGTAATCAATCAGTAAATCAGGATTCCCATTCGATACGGCCTCCAAAATGCCATCCGCCAAAATCAAACGCCCTTCAGCATCGGTATTCATCACTTCCACAGTAGTGCCATCACGATAACGAATCACATCGCTGATTCGATAAGCCCCTTTTCCGATACCATTTTCAACCGCAGGAATTAAGACGCGCAAAGAAATCGGTAAGCCTTGAGACATAATCAAATGAGCCAATCCAAGGGCATGCGCTGCTCCACCCATGTCTTTTTTCATGGTTTCCATGCCTTTCGCTGTTTTAAGGCACAAACCACCTGTGTCAAAACACACCCCTTTCCCCACTAAAACAATAGATGGGTTTTCAGGGTCTCCCCAGGTAAGATCAATCAGACAAGGCGGCTGCTCACCAACCAAGCCCACTGTGTACGTCGCTTCAAAACCAGCATCCAGCAAATCATCGCCAGTTAAACAGCGAAAAGTAGCACCATGTTCATTTGCTAAAGCTTCAGCAGCCTCAGCAAGATCCGTGGACTGCATTTGATTCGGAGGCGTATTAATCAAATCTCGCACCAAAGCAGACGACTGCGCCTCATGGCGCAAACGGGATAGGTCCAATGATTCGGGAATGACCCAGGTACGCTTAACGCCCTCTTGCTCATCACGTGAACAGCTGTAACTGTATTCAGCCTGTGCAATCATATAGAAGAGTGTTCCCCACTCATCGCGAGACAACAAATCTTCATCAGCAAACGCATAACACCCTTTGGGCAATTGTTTAACAGATTGAGCCACTTTGTACCAAGGCTCATTCGGATCGTAGCCCAACAAGACAAAAGAAAGAGCACCCTCATCGTCTGGCACTAAACAGCGCTCACCTTCTTTCGCATTAAAGTCATTGGCGCTCACCCAAGCGAGCTGGTTAGCGCTCAAACAGGCCAAACAATCACTTAGTGTTTCAGTGTTTAATAAGTGAACCAAGGTGGGCTGATTTTGATCATCAGCTGCAGTGAAAAATAAGGACACAAAGACTCCTAAGTAGGGCATCAACTCTCTGATTCTTGACCGAAACCCCTTAAAAAACAAGGGGTAAATGCAGTGGATAGAATCAGTACAGAATCTGATTAACGCTTGTATCAATCAGTCGGAATGAGTACAATACGGCGTCGGAAAAATGCACCTAAAATCAAGCAAACCGCGACTATTTGGTTTGTTTTTTTCATTCACTAGTCAAAGGAGAAAGTATGGCAGCTCAGCACACCTATCAACGTGGTATTGGCCCAGTCGGACTCATGATGTCAGCCATCAGTGCCATGATTGGATCTGGCTTTTTATTTAGTGCCCTCTATGTAGGACGCATTGCTGGACCTGCTGCTGTCCTCGCTTGGATCTTTGGTGGTCTTCTCGTGATCATGGTCGCACTAACCTATGCTGAAATAACCACCATGCTCCCCATCACAGGCGGAAGCACCCGATTCCCGCAGCTCACGCACGGGACTTTTAACAGTCTCTTCTTTGGTTGGATCACCTGGTTTGCGGTAATGACCGCTCCTGCTATCGAGACACAAGCCTTACTCCAATACGCTGCTACTTACTGGCCTTCTCTTTTGAAGCACTCCTCCAGCACAGCCACGTTAAGCGGCCATGGCTTCATAGCAGCGCTTTGTCTCATGTTAGTTTTTTCAACCATCAACATTTATTCCATTCGCTTGATCACACGCATCAACAACTGGTTTTCTTTTTGGAAAATTCTGATTCCTCTAGTAACAGCCATCACGTTGATGGTGTTAGCCTTTCAACCGCACAACTTCACCAACCCTGTGACAGGTGGTTTTTTCCCTCATGGCTGGAAAGGTGTTTTCACTGCTGTCGCCAGTGGCGGGATTATCTTTGCCTTTAACGGGTTCAAACAAGCTGTGGAATTAGCTGGTGAAACCAAAAACCCAAGCCGAAGCATTTTAATCGGCATTGTGGGAAGCCTTATTGTTGTATTGATTGTGTACCTCATGCTTCAAACGGGCTTTATCAGCGCTCTTCCTACTAGCTCACTCAATCAAGGCTGGACTCATCTACACTTTAACGGTGATGCAGGCCCCTTGGCTGGCTTACTGAGCTACTACAAAAGCCACATCATGACTGACCTCTTATACGTAGGCGCTCTCATATCAACCGCTGCAGCTGCTTTGGTTTATAGCACCAGCGCTTCTCGTATCTTGTACGGGATGAGTACTAACCGACAATTGCCAAAGTTTCTATCCGAAGTAAATCCTCACGGTATGCCTTCCAAAGCTGTGTTGGTTAACTTCATCGTTGGTATGTCCTTTTTCCTTCCGTTTCACGGTTGGTTGGCTATGGCTGAGTTTATGTCATCCATCATCGCGCTTTCCTACATCACAGGCCCTGTTTGCTGCTTGACCTTGCGTTACCAACTTCCAAACAAAGATCGAGCTTTTAAACTGCCTGGGATCAAAGTATGGGCCTTTGTTGCTTTCTACATCTGTACTCTCATCGTGTACTGGACAGGTTGGGCGATCGTCTCTAAGTTGGGTCTATGCTTAGCAATAAGCTTGGTGTTATTCATCATCTACCGCATCTTCTCAGAACGCCCTCGTGAGATTCACATGAACTGGCGTGCTTCCACATGGATCTGGCCTTACATAGTTGGCTTAACCTTTATCTCTCACTACGGCTCTTACGGTGGCGGTACTGGGCAAATTCCTTTTGGCTTAGATTTTATTCTCATTGCCATTCTATCACTGATTAGCTTGTACCTAGCAGTTCGCTTCAGAGCTCGTGATCTACATGTCAAAAACACACTCGAACGCCTCGAGCATGAAATCAAAACAGGTACCCCCATGGATGTACCTGATGAAGACATGGAAAACCCGCTTTACTAATCACAGGGGAAACGCATGGCTGAGAAGGATATCATGCAATGCGATAGCCTAATCATTGGCGCAGGGCCTGCTGGCCTTGCGGCTGCCATAAGGCTGGCTCAGCTCACCCAAGATAAAGACCATAACATCATTGTCCTTGAAAAAGGATCACAGGTGGGTGCACATCTAATCTCAGGTGCTGTGATTGAAACAGGTGTCCTGGATGAGCTTTTACCCCATTGGCGTGATGATAAAGCTTTCCCGGTGACGTCAGTCAGTAGTGAACGCTTCGCCTACCTAACATCAAAAAAATCCTATTCCCTCCCCCTTCCAAAGCACTTAACACAACACGGCTGCAGCATCATTAGCATTGGCCAACTTTGTCAATACTTAGCAAGCCAGGCTGAAGCCTTAGGCGTTCAGATCTTCCCGGGATTTGCAGCAACAGATTTACACTGGAATGAGGATCATACACGCATCGCGGGTGTTCAAACTGGTGACATGGGAGATCAGCCCGGCATTATCATAGAAGCTAAACACACGTTTTTCGCTGAAGGATGCCGAGGTTTTTTGTCTGAACAAGTCATCGAAGCTTTCAACTTACGAGAATCGTGCGGCATTCAGCATTACGGTCTAGGCATCAAAGAAAAATGGCGAGTCGACACCACACACCACACACCTGGTCATGTCGAACATACCATTGGCTGGCCCTTGAAAGACGCTCCTTACGGCGGAGGATTTCTGTATCATGCAGAAGCGCCTTATATCGTTGTGGGCTTTATCAGCGCTCTTGATTATTCTGACCCTCAGTTCAGCCCCTTTGAGCAGCTACAACGCTATAAAACACACCCTTCTCACGCCCATCTCTTTGAATCGGGTGAATGTGTCGGCTACGGTGCACGAGCCATCAATGAAGGTGGCTGGCAATCCATTCCTCAGTGTGATTTTCCTGGTGGGTACCTGATTGGCTGCACAGCTGGTTTTGTGGATATTGCTCGGATCAAAGGGATTCATCACGCTATGCGCACAGGCATGCTCTGTGCCGATCATGCACTACACGATTCAACAAGTGATGTAACAGCAACCATCAAATCTTCCCCGACAGGCAAAGCGCTGTATCGTTCGAGAAACGTGCGTTCGTATTTCAAGTATGGCAATACACTTGGGCTCGTGTTGACTGCGATCGATCAATGGGTATTTCGGGGGCGAACCCCGTGGACTCTGAGCTTACCAAAAGCAGATCATGACACGCTAACGCATCCAACACAGACAAAAAGTCCTTGGCAACCAGACAGACGTGTCACGTTTGATCGCCTAACACAGTTGCAACACAGCAACACACATCACCAAGAAAACGCGCAGTCACATTTGCTTATTCAAGACCGTGAAACAAACATCGCTGTGAACCTAAACACTTACGGCGGCCCTGAAGCGCATTACTGCCCTGCTCATGTGTACGAATACCTTGAAAAAGACGGCAAGCCTTTCTTGCAAATCAATGCCCAAAACTGCATTCACTGTAAAACCTGCACCATCAAAGACCCCGCGCAAAACATACGCTGGACACCACCACAAGGCGGCGATGGACCGAATTATGTGGGGATGTAGACTCCTTCACGTCCCCCGGTTCGCTTGCGAATCCGATGGGGATCCAACTCCTCAACGCCCCCGGTTGCGGCACGCAATCCGCTGGGGGTCCAACAACTTCACGCCCCCCGGTTGCGGCACGCAATCCGCTGGGGGTCCAACAACTTCACGCCCCCCGGTTGCGGCACGCAATCCGCTGGGGGTCCACCTCCTTCACGTCCCCCGGTTCGCTTGCGAATCCGCTGGGGATCTATTTTAATGTTGGATTCCCCGGATCTGTTTCACAGCCCGGGGAACGTGTAACTTAGAGAGATCTGCGTTCCGCAGACACGTGTGACGTGCAGGAAGAGACCCCTACCCACAATACCCCCAATCACCGTTCACCGTGATAGTTTGATCGGCATTGAGATCCAGCGCAGAGCAGCTTCCTGAAGGGCCACCTGCATAGGTCGACCAACTCACCGATAGATCTTTATTTCCCTCAACAGAAAGCAAGCTAGGATTGCTATCAGGACCATAAACAGCAATATCACCTGGCGCTAAATAATTGAGTTGAGTGCCACCAATACTAATCACCACTCCTAAAGTTCCCGTATTGTTGATCGTTACTGTATACGATGGGGTTTGTTCTGGCATCCAGCTATCCGCATAAGCGGTTGCTGCGTGATACACCTGGCTTGCATTATTCATCCAGTCTGTCGCCTTAAACCCGCTTGTTAGCATGTGATTAACGAGATACTGATAACTGAATCCTCCGCTGCAACTATTGGAGCTAACAGGTAGGCTTGTGGAGCATGATGGGTCATCTAAATCCCCGCGAGGAACAGAGGCATCGCTGGGTATGTTTTGAAAAAGACCCGTGCCATCATCACCTGGTGAAATGCCTGTTAAGGCGCGAGCATAAGCAGGTATGCCTACAGTTATTTTGGACGCTGGAACACCTTCATTCAACAAAGCTTGCACCGACTGATCAATGGAAAACTGCGGGTTATAACCATCAGGAAGACCATTTGTCTGATAGACATTGCTTAAAAACCCAGTCAAACCAGAACCATCTTTCTCATAATCAAAAGCACCATGAAAATCATAGGTCATCAAATCTATCGTTTGAACATGAGAGAGGCTGGCAATACTCGATAACACACCCGATGCAAAACCCGATCGAGAGGAACCAGCTTTACCCTGCAAATAATCTTGACCAGCCAAGACCGTCACGCTGATAAACTGATTGTCCGTTAATACTCCATTTAAGGTTTGTATAAGTGACACATACGATTTAGATTGTGCCTGAGTCATGGCTGGGTTTTCATAATCTAAATCGACGCCATCAATACCATAATGAGAGATGATGGATTCGACAGAAAGTGCAAAGCGTTTCATGGCAGATGACGAAGAAAACAGTTGCTCAAAACTCTCATCATGACCGTAGCCACCAATGGCTATGATCAAACGCAACTGCGGATGTGACTGCTTTAATCGCGAAAACGCCTCAAAATTCCCCATAAAGGAAGAGTCTTTAAATGCTTTGCCATCCTTTAAAGCATACTCACAACTGCTTTTTGTATCGTCACTCTGACAAAACTCATCATCGGGAGAAAGATCCGCCCAAGGGTCATTGAAGTAAACCGTGCCATCAGATGCCACTTCTAAAAAAGTATAAATCAACCCGTTCACAACACTTAATTTATCATCCAAATCAGTATTTGTGGCTGCTTGGCTCGGATCAGAATAGCTATAACTGCTTCCTGGTATTCGATACGGGTCATACGGAATCGCTGATGCACCATACACACTCCAGTTAGTCCAATATGCATTCACTCGCTTTCCCGATTGGCTATCAGCTGCTAATGAACCCAAAAGCGATGTATCAGGATTTGTTTTTGGATCCATGTCACCGCGAACATCCCACATGATGTAACCCGCAAGATTTTCGGTGTTCACATAGGACGAAAGCGTTTCGACATCGTGAGGCGACATATACGATAAAAAGATACTCTGATAAGAGTTCTCTGAAAATGCCGTGTGCGATAGGGTCGCTGCGAGCACTGCTGTTGCTATTTTCTTCATAAGCTACTTTCCTTGCTTGATTCAAGTCACGACCCAATAGTATCTCGATCGATGAACATCATCAAGGAAAAGAGCTTCTGTTTAGAGGCAGCTTTTGATAAAATTCATCGCTTCCCAAGAGGCAACACAGGACACCTTATGCTAGAACTTCATCAATACTCTCCATGCTGGTCTGTCAGCTCAGGCAGTCCTTTTTGCACAAAAGTAGAAGCCTACCTACGCATTAACGACATCCCCTACTCCAATGTCTACAAGAACGACCCTAGAAAAGCCCCCAGAAAGCAAATGCCTTTTCTCGTCAACACACGATCGAAAGAGATTATCCCAGACAGTGAATGCATTATTGATTACTTGGAGGAGCATCATGGAACAGCTGCTAAACACCTAACTGCTGCTGACAAAGCGATAGGTCAAGCGTGGGTGCGGTGTTTCGAGCATCACACGTATTGGTGTTTGGTATACACACGGTGGATGCTGCCTGATAACTGGGCTATCACAGAACCCGTCTTCTTTGGCTCGATGTCATCTCTGGCTCGTCGTTTTGTCCCTAAGATAGTAAAAAAAGGCGTTCAAAAAGCCTTGTACGAACACGGCTTAGGACGGCATGATGAAGCAAGCATTCTAGCGCGAGGCGCTCAGGACATTCATAACCTAGCTGCCTTTTTAGGTGATCGTACCACCTTAGTAGGGTCTGAAGTCACTCGTTATGACATTAGCCTCTATGCCCTGCTATCACACATCGTGAAAACGCCTCTGGAGTCACCATTAAAAGACGCTGTTACCTCGCATAATAACCTCATGCAATACATCCAGCTAATAGATGACTTGGTTCGCGAATAAAGACTCTAAAAAAGACACTCCTATACATCGTTAGTGCCTTATAAATCGCTTGCTTTGACTAGGAGTGCGTTTAGATTGCTTGAGCATCCTGTGAGGGACGATCCCCATCGTTTGAATCTTTCTTTGTAATCTCGCCAAATAGTCGTGATCCATGCTGAGAATAATCCCAACCTAAATCTTTAATCCCAAATCGAGTCCGTCGATTTTCCTTATGGAGCACTACTGCCATGAGAGCTGACACGACAAGGACAGCAGCCGCAATACCCATTCCCGCTGCTAGCGTCGAATTCAATGAGATAAACCCCATACTCGCTATCACAAGAACAGTACCTGTGAGAATCACCATCTCGGGAACTTTGTAACCTATGCTACCTTTTCTTCCTGCTAACGCTCTTTCTTTTTGTTTTAAGAAATCCCAGCCAATCAATGCATATTCTTTCTTGTCATAGTGAAATCTTAGTATAGCATTCTGTGGGTGTTTAATGTTATTTTCTTTGAATAACTCGTCTAATTTAAGCCAAAAGTCTTGTCTAATGCGAATCGGTCTATTCTCAGGGTCAAAACCAGTTACAAAACCAAAAGCAGATTTTACCTCGTCTGCTTCTCCATCTCTTACCGCTAACAATGCCGTCGCATCCTTAGCAGATAATCCTGTTCTTACAAGATCAGAGTCTTTACCCTTTAGTGAAAGCTGAATACGGCCGTTCACAAGCGTCATGTTTATGTCGATTCGATTTGTCATATTAGCTCCGTATTTGCATGTATTTTGATTTTTAACGCCACCTACACATAAATATAGCAAAAAAAGGGAGATCTACCTGTTATTTGACCAGGCATCGGGAAAAACCGCCTATTAACAGGTAGTTAAAAAAGGAACACCAATGTCATTTGCTCTCTAGCTTATTCATTTACGATAGCTTTTTCATTGCTTTCAGAATCGTGAGTAAAACCAACGGCGAGAGCCAAGGTGGTTAATGACGCCTCTTTCTGCTCTCTCGTAAGAACAGGTGCGCTGCGGTAGTGGCTAATCATCGCGCTAACGCCTAATACCAACGTAACAGCAAATAAGCCAAGTCCCACATAGACACCAAGCTTACCAACCTCAGGAAGTGCAGACAAACCCATAGCAGTGATTGTTAAAACGAGCGCAGACGCTCCCGCAATAGCCAAAGCTTTCGTGCTTCGACCTAAGAGTTTGTGAAGCTGTGTAAACTGATTATCTAGAACAGCTTTTTTTACTGTCACCGTTTGCTTGACCCCCATACTCTTAGCATCGGCCTCAGCAACATGAAATTCAACGGTTTTTAAAGCATTGTAGCCAGCATCCTGCTTTAATAACACCTCACACTGGTATAAAAAATTTCTAACAGCTTTGTTTTTAAAATCAAAACCTTGAGTAAATTGTTCAGTGAGATCAGAAAGGGAAATCGCCACTCTTTTTTGCTGCTTTTTATCAGCATGTAAAACACTTCCTAAGGAAAACGTAACGTGGTTATTGATATTGCTTTGGAGGAATATAGATCGTTTTGTCATAGGTCTTCTCTAACAACTAATGATTCTCTATTAAACCATAACTATCACACTTAGGCAATAACAGCAGATCCGCTAACGAGCACGAGCCCCTTCAGGATGAATGGACTTAACAGATGTCCCAGCACCAACACCAGTAAACAGCTGGTACTTATCTATTGATCGCTTCCATAGCACCGCTCCAGCAACAGCGCATGCGATCCCTATCGCCAAAACAATAGACACACCCATAGAACCGGCTAAAGATTGCGTTAAAAAGCTTGAATTAATAGCAGCTAAACACCCGATCAGTAACGCGCAGGCTGCGGTGATGCCTGCGGAAGACAAACAAAAAAACTTGAATCGTCTTACTCTATCGATATGCGAAACAGTATCATTAGCCTCTATAAATAAATCCCCTGCCTTAGTTTTAGGAATAGCGAGCAATGCTTTTGGTTTTGATCCCAAAAAATGAAGCTGAATATCGTCACTGCTTTTCTGGATGCGCTCTAAAAAAACATCTAGCTCTGAAAGAAATCTGGCGAGCAAAGGATTATGTCGACATGATGGTGTCTTCTCCTGAAGTATATGGCTTAGTGATGCTCGACAAGCATCTATCGAACGAACAGACACGCTTTCATGGACACAATGGCTCTCCTGCCCACAAAAAAAATGAACCATCATCTCTTCGCTATAAGATATCTCTGGTATAGTAACTGGAGGTATCAGATCATCCATTGTTGGTACGGTTACCTTTTTAATTCCTACTTGTATCGTTATCGTCATATCACACCCCTCTTAAAGCACACGATTCGCCATCATAAAAACCATGGTAAACATCGAAAGAATGGCAATAATAACCCATGCAAGCCATGATAAAAAGCACCCCTTCACAGATAGGTCACTCCCATGACGCACCGATTCACCTCGCAAGAAACGCCATTTCGACAAGCAACACACTGAACCACACCAACTCACTAAATACACAATAAAAGCAGCCAAGGACGCTTTAATCCAAAACAAAGAGACAGCATACGGATGAGCAGCAATAACAGAAAAACCCAACACAAGCTGAAGCATGGATAAGGGAATCACACCTACCACAGACAAATGCAGCGAACGCTTTAAGGTCCGCTTTTGCCAATCAGTAGGATAACACGTGAGACCATAAATCACAGGAGCTATAACCCCAACAATAAGAGCCATAAGAGACATGCCAACAATCACATGGATAGTTTTCAAGAACATATACATATAGCCTCCTAAAAACCTTTAAACCAAGTGGATTTAGTCACAGCATCGTGAGCAATGATAACAGCTAACACTAATATCGCAAAATGAGCCATGTGATAGGAAGCCCACAAATGAATCCGTTTGACCTGTTGTTTGATGATTGACGAAAGAACGCGATACTTACACAAAAGACTTGCCATCCAAAAAAACAACATCGCAAACACAAGACCTATGGCCGCACGTATCCATGGTGTCTCCATGTTGTAACCTTTGGGGTGCACCAAAAAGACACCGCATATCACGACCAAAACCCATAAAAAAAATTGGGCTGAATCAAAATAATAGTGCATGCAACGCATCAATCGATACTCTTTCCTCTGATCAGAGGTGACAGCTAAGCAACAATGAACATAGGAAAAACACAAAAGACCGATGGCGATCAACATAGCCATGAGATGGGTGAATTTTAATACCATAACCATCATGAGCTGCTTTTCCTTATCATATAGACAATCGCCGCCTTTAGTTGATCATCTGAACATTCAAAACACCCACCTCGAGCTGGCATGGCATTCACTCCTTCAATGGTGAGCGATAACAAGCGACTAACACCTAGACGTTTTAAGCCCGCCCACACTTTTTTGTCACCTATCATCGGTGCATTCACTGGTACCTGAGGATTAGGTCCGTGACAGCTCGCGCAATAACTTTGAAAGACAATATGACCCACATCACGCCTACCTTTCAATTGCTTCGACCAGGTTGCTGGATAATGGTAGGTTCTCACATTGGCAGCACCCGAAGGTAATCGAGTGTGATCAAAATCATGACGGTGCATCCATATGGACACCGAAAGACCCAATACAGCCGCCGCTAGCAACACAAACAAACACGGTCGCCTAATCATCTTACCTGCTCCCACCGTTGAATCACTTTCGCCTGACGCAAGACAGCCAGTGTCGCCACTACCGTCCACAACAGCAACGCTGCCACCAAGGTATGAGCTATAGCAAAGAGTAAAGGTCGAGCATAAACAGCATTCATGATCCCAAGCACTACCTGAACTAGCAACAAAGCCATTGAGTAACACGCTAAATTCACCACACGTAGGCTAGGCCTTTTTATAATCGTAAGCGCTTGCACCAAAAAGAGGAGCATTCCAACCCCGAGTGCTCCAAAGCGGTGAACAACTTGTATGGTTCGGCGAATGGCCTCCTGGATGAGAGGCTGCTGCTGATAGCCACCCAACTGCCGATTCAGATCAAAGGCTCGCACCCAATCCATACGCCAATCGCCAGGAGCGCACACAGGAAACTGAGAACAGCTGATGGCGGCGTTATTGGTTGACGTCCATACTCCCAAGGAAATCTGAATGGCTAAGGCCATTAACGCTATCAACCAACACTTACTCAAATAGCGGCTACCGTAAGAAATATAAATAGGCTCCTGCGACAAAGACGCATAATGCCACCAAAGCAAGGACATCAAAGCAAACCCACACAGCAGATGCTGACTGACTATGGCTGGGTAGAGTTTATCGAGCACTGTCATGGCTCCCAACCAAGGCTGATAGCACAGAACCACAAGCATCACAATCGTTGTCCAACGAGAGACACGCCGCTCTTTATCATGACGAAAGACGCCCCAAGACACCGCTAAGATTCCCAGAACCAACAAACCAGCCAAATAGCGGTGAACCATCTCATAATAGCCTTGCAGCAGGGTAAATAGACCTCGTCCATCCATGTGGCTCGGCGCCAACACATGCCCATAGCAAAGTGGCCAGTCGGGGCAGCTTAGGCCGGCATTATTAAGGCGCGTCCAAGCGCCCAAGGCTATCACTAGCCAAGAGAACAAGAAAACCACAAAACTCACGCGAATTAGCACACGCCTAGACACACACATACCCCATCGACACATTAAATGCGTAGTCCCTCACTCATGTATAGTTTACTCTGATCTTACTGAATGTCTATCCGACCACGACGATAATGAGCCTGACTCTTCTTAAGGTGCTCACTCACATCGAATAAGGTATAAGACAGTGTTATTGCTTGTGTTTTCTTAGGCAACTTAGGGTCTATATAGAAATAAACAGGCATATCTGCCTTTTCACCGGCAAAAAAGTACTGCTGCGTAAAACAGAAGCACTGGGTTTTCTTGAAATACTTTGCTGTATAGTCCGGCGTGATACTCGGAATAGCCTGAACTGTCAATGGCTTTCCAGATTTATTCTGGGCGTAATAATACACTAACTTTACCTCACCCGGATGCACCGTCACGTGATGAATCAAAGGCTTAAAAATAAAACCAAGATTGCCGTGCACCGTTGCGGTAAAGCTCACATCAATGCTTCGGGTGGGATCGACTTTAATCGAGCTTGGTAAAACAGTGGGTGTATTGGTGGTTCGGCCATTAATACCCAGCTGCTTGCAGACTAAGGTATAAAGCGGCACCAACATGTAAGCAAAGCCAAACATGAACAGCACACCACCCAGCAGGTAGAGGATGCTTCGTTTCTTTTTAGTGCTCATCTAAGTCGTCAGGTGGTGTTTCAAAACTGTGATAAGGCATCGGTGATGGCAAAGTCCATTCAAGACCTTTCGCGCCATCCCAAGGACGTTCCACAGCAGGCTTGCCTCGTTTCACTGTTTTGATGATGTTGTAGAGGAATAGCAGCTGAGCCAATCCCATGACAATCGCACCAATCGTAGAGATTTGGTTGAAGTCAGTGAACTGCAGTGGGTAATCTGGAACACGCCGAGGCATACCAGCCAAGCCAATGAAATGCTGTGGGAAGAAGGTCAAGTTGACGGAGATTAAGGTCAACCAAAAATGCCATCGACCCAACGACTCACAGTACATGTTTCCGCACCACTTAGGCAGCCAGAAATAAATCGCAGCCATAATCGCCATCACTGTCGCCAACAACGGGTAATGGAAGTGAGCTACCACGAAGTAACTCCCACGATACTGATAATCGGCTGGCACTAAGGCGCACATAATGCCTGTCACACCACCAATCGTAAACACAAACAAAAACCCTAAGGCAAACAACATCGGCGTTTCGAAAGTGAGAGACCCTTTGTGCATGGTGGCCACCCAGTTAAAGACTTTAACCCCCGTCGGCACAGCAATAATCATCGTGCTATACATAAAGAAGAGCTGCGACTCAATTGGCGCACCCGTCATAAACATATGATGCATCCAAACAAGGAAACCTAAAAAGGCAATCACAATCGTCGCATAGACCATCATGTGATAACCGAACAGTTTCTTTCTAGAAAACGCTGGAATAACATGCGAAATCACACCAAAAGCTGGCAACACCAAGACATACACTTCTGGGTGACCGAAAAACCAAAAAATATGCTGGAACAAAATGGGGTCACCGCCACCGGCTGCTTCAAAGAAAGAGGTATGGAAATTTCTGTCCATCAACATCATGGTTACACCACCTGCAAGCACAGGCATGATGGCCAGCAAAATCAGAGCTGTGATAAACCAAGACCACACAAAAATTGGCATCTTCATCCAAGTCATTTTCGGTGCGCGCAAGTTGATAATGGTCACGGCAATGTTTAAGGCTGCTAAGATGGATGACAGACCTAACATGTGAATGGAGAAAATAAAGAAGTCGGTGCTTTTAGGACCATAAGTGGTGGACAATGGTGCGTAGAATGTCCAACCAAAGTTAGGTGTAGGACCATCCATCAAGATGGTAGACAAAGAAATCAAGAACGCGAATGGTAGTAACCAAAAACTCCAGTTGTTCAAACGTGGCAAAGCCATATCTGGCGCACCAATCATTGGCGGTATCATCCAGTTGGCCAATCCAGCAGCCGCTGGCATAACCACACCAAAAATCATAATGATGCCATGCATGGTAATCAGTTGGTTATAAAACTCTGGCTGGATAAACACGTGCTCAGGTCGAAACAATTCGATCCTAAAGATCAGGGACATTCCCCCTGCTACAAAAAACATGATCAAAGCGAAAACCAGGTACATGGTACCGATGTCTTTGTGGTTAGTCGTATACAGCCAACGCTTGAAGCCAGTTGGGTGGTGGTGATCGTGACTCATGATGTACTCTCCTTATCCTTCAGCTGCTGTTACGTCAGATGCATGCACAACAAGGGCATGGCCCTTCGCTTTGTTTATCGCTTCGTTACCCCAAGCGTGTCGCTGGTATGTAACCACGGCAGCCAACTCTTGAGGCTGTAACTGCTCAGAAAACGCTTGCATCGCTGTCCCCTTCTTACCTTTGATAACGATAGCAAGATGAGGGCCCACAGGCCCCGTTGCAATGGGAGAACCTTTTAGAGCTGGGAACGTGGGAGGAAGCCCTTTCCCATTGGTTTGATGGCATACTGCACAGTCTTTTTCGTAAATCTTTTTACCTAAGGTTAGCAGCGCATTCTCAGATAGCGGTGCGGATGGTTTTGATGATTTGCCGACCTTACCGCCGCCTACCACTTTTTGCTTAGCTAGCCATTGCTGGAACTCTGCTGGGGACACAGCTTTGACAACAATAGGCATGAAACCATGGTAAGTGCCGCATAACTCAGCACACTCGCCGCGATAGGTGCCCACTTTATCGATCTTGGTCCAAGTCTCATTCACGTAACCAGGAATAGCATCTTGCTTCACACCCAAATCTGGAACCCACCAATCGTGAATCACATCGTTTGAGGTAATCAGCAGACGAATCTTCTGCCCCACTGGCAGCACCAAGGGGTGATCCACTTCCAACAGGAAGTTAGGGCTAGGCACACGTTGGTTATTGATTTCAGCCTGAGGCGTGGCGATTTGACTATAAAACCGAACGCCTTGATCGAGGTATTCGTAACTCCATTTCCATTGATAACCAGTCACTTTGATCGTCATCGCTGGTTTAGCTTCATCGTGAATTTCAAACAAAATACGTGTCGCAGGGATCGCCATGACCACCAACAAGACAAAAGGAATAATCGTCCAGACAATTTCAACACCGAGATGCTCGCTCACACCACTAGGGACAGCTCCTTTCGAGCGACGATAACGAATGAAAATAAATAGCATCCAGCTAAACACAAAAACACAAATCACCACACCAGCCCACAAGGCAACCATGTGAATGTGGTAGATAGCATGGCTGATGCTTGTCACCCCTCTCGGCATATTCCAGTAAGAAGAGAAGCCGGAATGGGCGTAAACCGGTAACTGAAACAAAACCAACGCCACAATACCTAGTAGTTTTTTGACAGATCTCACAGGGAAAGTGAGCGTTCTGGCCACAAACCGACCAACGCGAGCAAATCCGAGCATGTGTTTTCCTTTTTCGGTCAAATAAATAGATCTAGCTCCTGGTAGCAGGAGTGAGACAGTCGACGGGGATTCTACACGTAACCGTGATAACGATCAATGCCTTATGATCTGGCGCTAAGAGCAAAATAAGAGAACAACCCCTACTGTGAGTCCGCATCAACCAAGCTAACAGCACCATCATCATCTGACACCTTAAAAACCACCTCCTGCTGGGACACAAGCATAGGCACAATGATAGTTAATAAGTCAAATTGACCGCAGAGCACATGAGACTCACCAGGAGTTAAGCCACCATTCAAGCTCTGGCCATTTCGAACAATCTCAACCTGCCAACCGCCCTCACAGGGAGTTCGCAAATCAGACACGGTATACTCTCGAAACAATGAACCACAGGAAATTTCAAGGTTAACAGAGTGAACATCGTTATCATAAACGATGGTGGGAGTAATCACGATTGCATCGTTGACAGGCACTTCCATGCCTGAATTCAACAACTGAGACTCAATTGGACAACTGGCATCGAACTCCGGCATCAACCACATGCTGGCTTGTGCAGAGAAAGCTAAAGACAAAGCCAGCACAGCAACACACTGCTTTATGAATGTTTGCATACCCCCTCCCGATTTTATTTGATCGTAATTTCCTTTGACTGCCAATATGAGGGTTCGTAAAGATCGCTCTTAATACGGTTACCTTCCTCACAATAGCGCTCAGGCTCAATTAAAGCCGTAAACCCAGACGAACTTTTTGATAATGTTACCAGAAGTTTGGGCAATTCGAAAACAACATTATTCCTGTCGCACAAGTAATCAAGCTGCCCATCATGCTCAATGGAGACCCACCAGGCTCGAGGGATAGGAATACCTAAAAAATCATAGGAAATGCAGCATGCTACATTGGTTTCTCTGAGGACCACCTTGTCGGTGTCTCCGAAATCAATCTCAGCTATTGATGCAACATCGATATCACTATGACTGGTAGTCTGAACGCCATCAACGGTTATGCTCACATCACTTAAAAGTGATTCAGGCCCGACTGACATCTGCATGTCAGCGGACAAGAGACCCGGAGTAAGCACTAATGCAAAAAACAACACCTGTCGATATGCCACGGTTATACTCTCTTTTCTACACGTCACACGTGTCTGCGGAACGCAGATCCGGGTGATCTTTTTGGACCCCCAGCGGATTCGTTAACACGAACCGGGGGGCGTGCATAAGGGGGTGAATTCGCAAGCGAACCGGGGGACGTGTGACAACCTAATACCCATCCGGCCGCTTAACAGTTTTCAACAAACTATCGCGTGACAGGCCAAACGTAATTGCCAAAGACCCGGCCACATAAATTGATGAGTACGTACCAATGACAATACCAATGATCAGAGCAAGCGCAAAACCAAACAAGTAATCACCACCAAAAATCAGTAATGAAATAACAACCAACAAGGTCAAACTGGAAGTCATGATCGTTCGGGACAGTGTCTGATTGATAGATTTATCCATCACATCACTCGGCGTATCGTGACGAAGCTTACGGAAATTCTCTCGCACGCGGTCATAAACCACAATCGTATCATTCAAAGAATACCCCAAGACGGTCAAGACTGCAGCCAACACAATTAAATTAAACTCTAAATGAAACGCCGCAAAAACACCCAGGATTAAAATGGGATCGTGTAACAAGCCGATAGCGGCACTTAAAGCAAAACGATACTCAAAACGAAGCGCGATATAGATAATCGTCGCAAGCATTGCCACCACCACAGCTAAGACGCCGTTGGTCATGAGCTGCTTACCCACCTGAGGCCCAATAAAGTTCATCGCCTGCACGTGAGCCTTAGGCACCAAGGCCATCACCTCATGACGAAGTTTTTCCTGAGTCATTCCCTTATGCACACCCACACGAATGGCTAGGTGATGAATGTCATAAGCTTGAACAACGGCTTCAGGAAAGGCCGATTGTTGAAATACTTCTCTCACAGCAGCTGGATCAGCAGCTTGCTTAAAGCTCACTTCAATTTTAGTTCCACCAGTGAAATCCAAGCCTAGATTAAGGCCATTCACAAACAAAAATACCAGTGACGCCAACATAATCACAATGGAAAAAATGCTCGCATGATAGCGTTGGCGCATGAAAGGGATCGTTGTGTTGGTTTTAAAAAACTCCATCTTACGCCTCCTCCTTGACTCTAATTCCGATAGAAAGACGCTTAACGGGTCTATCGCCATAAACAGCATTGATCACAGCTCGTGTGAAGAAAATAGAAGACACCATCGAGGTTAGCAAACCAATCGTCAGCGTAATAGCAAAATTTTTCACAGGACCAGATCCGATACCAAACAAGATAATGGCCACAATCAAGGTGGTTACGTTAGCATCCACAATCGTTGAAAACGCTCTGGCGTAACCCGCGTGAATGCTGCCTTGTATCGACATACCAGCTCGCAACTCTTCCCGAACACGCTCATTAATCAACACGTTTGCATCCACCGCCATACCAATGGTTAAAACGATACCGGCAATACCTGGCAGCGTAAGCGTGGCATCTAGCAATGACAAAATGGAGAAAATAAATAAGACGTTTAAGATCAACGCGCAATTGGCAACAAAACCAAAGAAGCGGTAGTAAAGCATCATAAATAGCACAACAACCAACAAGCCAATGATCGTCGACATTTCACCTTTGGCAATGTTCTCTTTACCCATGCTAGGGCCTACGACTTGCTCAGACACAAACTTAATGGGTGTTGAATACGCACCCGACCGCAAGAATAAAGCCAGATTTTGAGCTTCTTGCATCGAGCTTAGGCCTGTGATGTTGAAGTTAGAACCCAACGCAGAGTTGATCGTGGCCAGGTTAATGAGCTTCGCTTGACGCTTTTGAACGTCTTTAGACTTTCCATTAACCATGGATGTTACGGTTTTGGTTTCTGTGTAGACCACACCCATCTTATTGCGGACGTTCTCACCGGTAACACGATTAAAATGACTCACATCGGGACCACTGATCTGAATACGAACCGAAGGCCGACCATCTTCACCTAAGGTAGCTAGCGCATTAACAATGGCTGAACCGGTTAAGACAGGCTCACTGTTCAACAAGACGGGATAGCCGTGTGACATGTAGAGCTTAGAACCATAAGGAACTACCCCACTACGTTCAGCACTTAAAGCATCGTGCTTGCTATCCATGATATGCATGGACAAGGTCGCAACTGTTCCAATAATCTTCTTCGCTCGAGCAGTGTCTTGAATACCAGGCAGATCAACACTGATGTAATCCTTTCCTTGCTGCTGCACGACAGGCTCTGCCACTCCCAGCTGATTGATACGGTTTCGCAAGATGGTGATGTTTTGAGTCACCGCACTTTGTTCAAAGGTCTGGATCATTTTCGGGGACATTAAAGCCTGAAGCTGATACACACCCTCTTTCTTGCTCATGGTGAATGTGTAACTAGGATTTTTTGGCTGAAGCAAGCTTTCGGCTTTCTGCATGTTATCTTCACTACTAAAACGCAGGGTTAATCCGCTGTGCATCGCTCTGAAACCGGTGTATCTAAGCTCAGATCGACGAAGCTCTGCAAGCATGGCATGCATATCCGCTTCAATTTTTGTTTTTACACCACTTTTAACATCCACCTGCATGAGGAAATGAATACCACCCCGTAAGTCCAAACCCAGCTTCATGGGTTTAGCACCTATCGCAAGCAACCACGCTGGTGTTTTGTCCGCCAAGTTTAAAGCAACACTGACTTGTGAATCGACAACCCCACTGATAATGCCCTGTGCTTTTAACTGATCCCCTGTATCCGCAAAGCGAAATAAGGCTCGATTTTGCTCATGTGTCACCGCAATTGGCGCTAAAGAAGCCTTCTTTAAAGCAGCATCGATGCTGTCCCGCTGCTTCTCCGTCAGCGGTTTGGACGAAGATATCTGCACAGCAGGATCTTCGCCGTATAAGTTAGGAACTGCATACAAAACGCCAAGAACAATTAAAACGGCAATTAATGCATAACGCCAAAAGGGGTATCGATTCATCCGTGGTTACCTATCTTTTATCAATGAGCTTACTTAATTGAATCCATTGTACCTTTCGGCAACACAGATACAACGGCAGTCTTCTGCAAAGTGATTTCCGTCTGTCCTACGCTTAACACCACATAGGTATCGTCCATGCTTTTAATTCGACCCAAAATACCAGCTGTTGTGACTACTTCATCACCGGGGGCGACTTTTTCAACTAGCTGCTTATGCTCTTTAGCTCGCTTGGTTTGAGGTCTGACTAGTAAAAAGTAAAACGCAACAACCAAAAACAACATCAGTAGCATGCTCATACTGCTTCCACCAGATTTCATGTGGGCACCCGCGGCTTGCTTAGCAGCTGAAGGAGCGTCAGCAGCCCATGCTGCAACAGAGCTCAATAAGGCGATAGCACCGGTGGTGATTCGAGTGAAAAGTCGATTGATAGTCTTCATGTTGTCTCCTGCTTAGCTTTAGTTTGCGCATAAAATGACGCGGCAAACTCGTCTAATGTACCGGTTTCAATCGCGCAACGCAAACCACGCATAAGATCCTGGTAATAGGTCAAATTGTGTATCGTATTTAGGCGTGACGCTAGCAACTCTTTGGCCTTAAAGAGGTGATGCAAATACCCTCGAGTATGGTTTTTACAGGTGTAACACGAGCAATTTGGATCCAAAGGCAAGGTGGAGGTTCGGTGCTGACTATTACGGATTTTGACCACGCCCTCGCTGGTAAATAAATGTCCATTTCTAGCGTTACGAGTTGGCATCACACAATCAAACATATCCACCCCTCGACGAACCCCTTCCACCAAATCAGCAGGCGTTCCAACGCCCATCAAGTAGCGAGGCTTGTCGTCTGGCATGTGCGGCATCAAGGCATCCAAGACCTTAAACATCTCATGTTTGGGCTCGCCCACTGATAAACCACCAATGGCATACCCATCAAAGCCTATAGCCTCTAAATCCCGAAGGGACTGCTCCCTTAAATCAGGATACATCCCACCCTGAACGATCCCGAACAAAGCGCCATCATGATCACCGTGAGCCTCCTTGCATCGCTTTGCCCAACGCATGCTTAACGCCATGGACGTTTCTGCTTGCTCCTTCGTGGCTGGGTAAGGCGTGCATTCGTCAAAGGCCATCACAATGTCTGAATCAAGTATTTGCTGCATTTCCATGGAGCGCTCGGGCGTTAAGTTCACCCAAGACCCATCAATGGGAGAGCGAAACTTCACCCCTTCTTCGGTAAGCTTACGCAACTCACTTAAGCTAAACACCTGAAAACCACCGGAATCCGTGAGTATTGGGCCCTTCCAACCCATAAACCCATGCAAAGAACCATGGGCTTTTATAATCTCGGGACCAGGCCTCAGCATCAGATGAAAGGTGTTTCCCAAAATAATCTCAGCACCAATTGGGTCTGCAACCTCTTCAGGAATCATGGATTTAACGGTACCATAAGTCCCAACAGGCATAAAAGCAGGCGTATTCACCACGCCACGCGGAAAGGTCAGCTGCCCACGTCGCGCCATGCCATCTTGGGCGATACGTTTAAAACTCATTCTAGACATGCTCTGCCCTCAAACGATAAAGCAGAGCATGCTAACAAAATAGAGGGCATCCTGCACCTCCTTTACTAAGAGAGCTTAAAAGCCGGGCTCGGGCCCTGACTCTTCTTGACTAGGCGATTGTAAGAGTTTTTCCCATTGCTCAGTATCCCATCCAGGTAATGGGTCATGATGAGCCGAATTTGCGTCAACTTCAGGTATATCAAACTCTTTCATGAACTTAGCAAACTCATCGAATTCTTTCTGCATTCGTATGTATTCAGGATCGGTTTTTGATTCCCTACTACCAATCAAGAGATCAAAAGGATCTTGTTCCTCAGTTTTAATGCGAGTTACTTCCGGAGCTTCAATTCTGACTCGTTTAGCAAACAGCCCGTTCATCCATAGTTTACACTTCTCTGCGGACCTTCTTTTCGGGCGTTTTTTAATCGGGCTATTACTCAATTCACTCAAAACGCTTGGCCTTTCTGGCTCAGCACCACCTCTTCTAGACATCGCTGCCTCCTCATTAAAAGGGTCACAAGGTATTCCTTTACTGCTCAAATGTGAAGCCCTTTCAACTAAACCTTAGCGTTTAATGCTGCATTAGTTATACCTTAAGGTTTAGCTCTCTGGGTGGAAATCACGCAAGCATAATGCTCTGATAATGGCTCCAACCGATAAAATGGGGCACTCAACTCATTGACAGAATGGATCGATTCGATAGACTAGCCCCCATGAATACGGGATCTGAGCACACTCCCCGCATCACCGTCGGCCTGTCAGGCGGCGTGGATTCGGCTGTTACCGCTGCGCTTCTAAAAGAGGCGGGCTATGACGTATCCGCTATCTTTATGCAAAACTGGCCCAGCGATGATCCTCAATGCACAGCGTCGGTCGATTTAAGCGATGCGCAAAGCGTTGCTGACCACTTAAACATCCCCTTATCCGTCATCAACTTATGCGACGAATACAGGCAGCGAGTATTTGATCATTGCTTGGATGATTTTGCTGCTGGCAACACCCCCAACCCCGACGTGTGGTGCAACAAAGAAATCAAATTCGGGGTGTTCCTAGAGCATATTCTAACTCAACATCAAACGAGTCTAGCAACAGGCCACTACGCCACGGTAAAACAAATAGGTGATCACTACGAACTACACAAAGGCATCGACACCAACAAAGACCAAAGTTATTTTCTCTATTGGCTGAATCAAAAGCAACTGTCTCACGCGCAATTTCCCTTGGGTAATTACGAAAAACCTCAAATACGTGAGATCGCAAAACGCTTACGCTTACCTAATGCCACCAAAAAAGACAGCACAGGCATCTGCTTTATCGGCGAGCGACAATTCAAACCCTTTTTACAAAACTTCTTGCTCGCTCAACCAGGCGTCATACGAACACCTAACGAGCGCGAGATAGGACAACACGACGGCGTGATTTTCTACACCTTAGGTCAACGCAAAGGCTTAAATATCGGCGGTCGACAAGGCGCTGATGATGCACCCTGGTATGTCGTACACAAGGACCTAGAAAACAATGAGCTCATTGTTGCGCAAGAACACGACCACCCGCTAATCATGCGCAAAGAATGTGTTTTAAAGGATATGCATTGGATTTCTGGGGTCACGCCCAATGAACCCGTTATCTGCCAAGCCAAAACCCGCTATCGACAAGCTGATCAAGCAGCAACATTAACGCCACTTGATAACAACAGCAGCCACATCCGCTTTGAAGAACCCCAACGTGCGCTAACGCCAGGCCAATCCGTCGTCTTATATCAAGGCAGTCAGTGTTTGGGTGGCGGCATTATTACTCTGCCTTAATCGCCACTGGAAACACCCATGAAACTTCCTATTTTAGCCTTAGATCATCCCGACCATAACGAATGGCAGAGCTCATCGTTTGAGTCTCTCCTTTGCTCTGTGGCTGACCTTACAAACACACAAGAACGCTTTATCGTGCTTGTTGCCAACGACACACAACAAGCCAATGACATAGCCACGCTCATGAAAAGCTTGTTGCATGAATCAATATCTCTTTTGCGACTACCCAGCTGGGAAACCTTACCATACGATCATTTCTCACCGCATCGAGACATTATCTCTGAACGCATGACCACACTGTCTAGCTTGAGCCAAAGCACTCAGGGAATCTTAATCACTGATATCGCCACCGCTTTAACTCGCTTGGTCCCAAAAGACTACTTCAATCAAGAGATTTTTATCGCGAAAATAGGTGATAGGTTAAACCCAACTGCTTTGAGCGAATCCCTAACACAAGCCGGCTACAGACACGTGAGTCAAGTGTACGAGCACGGAGAATATTGCATCCGTGGAGATATCATCGACTTATTTCCCATGGGGAGCCAGTGTCCGATTCGCTTATCGTTATTTGATGACGAGATTGAATCCATCAAAACCTTCGACACACAAACACAGTTATCCCAAGATTCCCTAGAAAGCATTTCTTGTTTACCCGCTGAAGAATACCCTTTAACAGAAAACGGCATTAAAACCTTCCGTCGTCAATGGCGACAACATTTTATCGGCAATCCTCGCGACTCTAGCATGTATGAAACCATTTCCGACGGTCGCCCAACCCCAGGAGCTGAATACTATTTACCTTTATTCTTTGAGGAAACCAATTCGCTATTTGATTATTTGCCTGACAATAGTTTGATAATCAACACCGATAAAGAAAAAGAGTATCTGGGTAAGACATTAACGCTCATCAAACGCCGCCACGAACAACACTCACACGATAGACACAAACCCATTTTAAAACCGGAACAATGTTTCTTAACAGAAGAGCAATGGTTTTCTGAGAAAAAAGGCTATCCAAAACTCACCTTGAGCAACTCTCAGAAAAAACAATACAGCCTCTCTAACTCGGCACAAGCACTCCCAGACCTTAGCAAGAAAACACCTAGGTCACACCCGTTTGAGCGATTAACTGAATGGTTGAAAAAACAATCCGAAGTAAAGAAAATAATTCTATGCGCAGAAACACAAGGTCGCAGGGAAATACTACGCGAGCATTGCCTGAAGCAAGGGTGGAAACCCCTTGATTCTGTCTCATTGCAAAGTGCATACCATCATGAAGCACACTGCCAGTTAGTGATCTCCCCTCTTCTCAAAGGCTTCCAGGTCGATCAATCTAACACTCTGATTATTTCCGAATCGGACCTACTTGGCTACACACCCATTTTAAGCCGAAAGAAACGTCGCGATAACCCTTTTTCTGAAGAGCAACTCATACGAGACTTATCCGAACTTAAAATCGGCGACGTGTTGTGCCATCGCGAACACGGATTGTGTTCATATCAAGGCTTGGACGTGATTACAACGGGTGATTTCGAACAAGAATACATGCGTTTGATTTTTGATAACGACGATAAGCTTTATCTCCCGATCACAAACCTACACATGATCGGGCGATACATTGCCCCCACCGAACAAAATGTGCAACTATCACGTCTAGGCAGTAAAAAATGGGACAAACAGAAAGAGCAAGCTAAAAAGAAAGTGAGCGATATTGCGGCATCGCTTCTGGACATCTATGCGCAACGAGAATTAGCCAAACGCCCACCTTCACAGTTGCCCAGCGATGACTTTAAAATGTTTAAGGATGAATTTCCATTTCAAGAGACCGACGACCAAAGCAGTTGCATCGAAGCCATCATCAAAGACATGGGAGCTGAAAAAAGCATGGATCGACTCCTCTGTGGCGATGTGGGTTTTGGTAAAACAGAAGTCGCTATGCAGGCCGCATTTCACGCCGTTCAACAAGGAAGACAGGTGGTGTTTCTTGCCCCCACCACACTCCTTGCGTCCCAGCATCACGCAAGCTGTGTAGACCGATTTGCTAACTGGCCAGTTCGAATCGTTCTACTCACTCGAGGCGTCACAGGCAAAGCGTTTACAGAAATCAAAACTGGGCTCGAAAAAGGAAGCATTGATCTTGTGGTCGCTACTCATAAAATTCTAAGTGGTGACATTCAATTCAAAGAACTGGGTTTATTGATTGTGGACGAAGAGCATCGCTTTGGTGTCGCACAAAAAGAGAAGATTAAAGCCTTAAAGGCCTGCGTGGATATGCTAGCCATGACAGCTACACCTATTCCTCGGACGCTCAACATGTCTTTATCCAAGCTTCGCGATCTATCCATTATGGCAACACCTCCGGCACGACGCTTAGCGGTCAAAACCTTTGTAGAACCCTACGATATGGCCATCATCGAAGAAGCTATTTTAAGGGAATACAACCGTGGCGGCCAGGTGTTCTTCTTGCATAACGACATCGCCACCATGAGCGCGATCGCAGAGAAAATTGAATCTACGCTGCCACAGATTAAAACACAGATTGCCCACGGCCAAATGACTGAACCGCAACTGGAAAAAATCATGGCGGACTTTCAGCACCAGCAGTTTCATGTACTGATTGCCACAACGATTATCGAATCAGGCATCGACATCCCAAATGCTAATACCATCATCATTAATAACGCCGATAAATTTGGGCTCGCTCAGTTGCACCAATGCCGCGGTCGTGTGGGTCGATCACATCATCAAGCCTATGCGTATTTGCTCGTCGATCGACATAAAACACTCACTAAAGATGCCCAAGCACGCCTAAAAGCTATTGCTGAGCACAGTGACTTAGGAGCCGGATTTCAGCTAGCTATGCAAGATTTAGAGATTCGTGGTGCTGGCGAGCTCTTGGGTAAAGAACAAAGCGGCCAAATGGAAGCCATCGGCTACGGCCTCTACCTGGAAATGTTGCAAGAAGCCATTGCACTGCAGCAAGGTAAATCAGAAGACAAAAAGAAACACACGCAAATCGATATTGATTTGGGTGTGTCTACGCTTTTTCCTCAAACGTATATCAGGGATGTGTCGACACGTTTAGCGCTCTATAAGGAATTGAGTGACCTCAACACCGAAGAAAGTATCCAGACCTTCAAAGCGCACACCATCGATCGCTTTGGCCCATTACCCGATGAAGCCGAACAACTTTTAAAGTCACATCGCTTTCAGCTTCTGCTAGCACCCATGGGTATTATCAAGCTTCGAATGAACGATAAACATGCTTCGATTCAATTTAATAACGACCCCAAGATCAAAGTCGAGACACTATTTGAATTGCTACAGAAGAAACCCCTGACCTATCAGCTAATTAACAAAACAAAACTGAAAGTCAATTTCAAGCAAGAAATAAGCTTCGATGAGCGGTATGCAAAGATTGAAGAGACGCTTCTGAGGCTTAAGTAGATCCCCAAATTGAATCTCCCTTAAGGACGTGTTGGGTGAAAAATCACCCAAGCGAAATCACTTCGTTTTTGCTGACAATATCAATCGTTAGCTCACCACTTTGTAAGCCGACTTTGACTTCACTGACGCTTTGATCGTTATTTTGCTCCAGCAACACTCTCGCTATCGGTAACCGCACTTGCTCTTGAATGGTTCGAGCCATAGGTCTTGCACCCATGTAGCGATCGTAACCAAGCTTAGCCAAATGTTTTTTCGCAGGAGCACTGATGGTAAGCTTGATTTTCTTGTCACGAAGCTGTTTTTTAAGCTCTCCCATGAACTTATCAACCACTTTTACAATGACTTTCTCTTCTAAATAATTGAAGAGAACCACATCATCCAAACGGTTTCTAAATTCAGGTGTAAACTTACGTTTTACAGCATCTTTCACCCCGTCAGTTTTTTCTTCACCGACAAAGCCAATGGCTTTGGTTTCAAGCATGTCAGCACCCACGTTACTGGTCATGGCAATCACTACATGGCGGAAATCAATTTCCTGGCCGTTAGAATCGGTTAAATGCCCATAATCCATCACTTGCAGCAAGATATTATAAATGTCGCTATGCGCTTTCTCAATTTCATCCAACAACAAAACACAATGCGGGTGTTTGCGAACAGCTTCTGATAGCATACCACCTTCATCGTAACCCACATATCCAGGAGGCGCACCAATCAGACGTGAAACAGAATGTTTTTCCATGTACTCAGACATATCAAATCGTAAGAACTCAACTCCCATTTCTTCACTAACAGCTTTCATCAACGCTGTTTTACCCACACCTGTTGGTCCCACCAATAAGAAGGAGCCAATAGGTTTATCTTTTTGACCTAAACCGATACGAGACAATTGAATTGCATCACAGATCTTATCGATCGCATGATCTTGACCAAAAATCAGTTTATTTAGATGTTTGTTCATGTTGGCAATTTTATCTTTGTCAGAATCCTGAAGATCTTGAATCGGAATCCTAGCCATTTTAGCGAATGTTTTATCAATTAACTCACGTGTAATCACCTCTGAACGTTTTTTCTCTGGTAACGTATGCTGTGAAGCACCAGCCTCATCAATTAAATCAATCGCCATATCAGGCATATGACGATCTGGCAAATAACGAGCTGATAGCTCTGCAGCACGTTTCAACGCATCATCGGTGTAATCCAAGTTATGGTAAGCTTGATAGCGACCCTTGATACCTCGCAAGATGTTAGCCGTTTCTTGCTCCGTAGGCTCTGGAATATCCACTTTTTGGAATCGACGTGACAAGGCTCCATCTTTTTGAAAGTGCTTTCTAAACTCTTCATACGTGGTCGCCCCCATGCAACGCAAGTCACCCGAAGAGAGTAATGGTTTAATGAGATTAGACGCATCTAAGGTCCCACCAGTGGCCGAACCAGCTCCAATTAGATTATGAATCTCATCGATAAAGATGATGGCGCCTGTGTTTTTGTTCAAGGCTTTTAAAATAGACTTGAATCGCTTTTCAAAGTCACCGCGGTATTTAGTTCCAGCTAAAAGAGCACCCATATCTAAGGAATACACCGTGCAATTTTTCATAGCATCAGGCACTTTGCCATCCACAATCAATTGTGCAACCCCTTCCGCCACAGCTGTTTTACCCACACCTGCTTCACCCACAAATAAAGGGTTATTTTTGTTTCGTCGGCATAAGATTTGCAGCGCACGATTCAACTCATGCGATCGACCAATCAAGGGATCAATCATCCCGCACTCTGCTTTTTTGTTAAGATTCGTCGTGTACAAATCGACAATATTTTCTTCTTGTGGCGCTGGAGCCATTTGCACAAAATCTTCATCTTCTTTAGGACCATGCAAGCCACCAAAGCCCTGCATGCTTTGTAGGTTTTGGAACTCCTCATCCTGACTGGATCCTGCTGATGAATCTTGCTTAGAGCCAGCATGCTCACGCATAGCATCTTCGTAAGTTATTTTTTCTTGATTTAAAAAGTAAACGGCTTGTGATTCACCTTCTTTAAAGATAGCTAGCAGCACATGGACACCTGTCACTTCTTCACAAGCTGAGCGTTTGACTTCTTCGATCGCGTGTTGCATCACCAACTGGAACATTAGATTAGGACGAATATCCACCATTTCATTCGGCAACAAGTAAATCGTATTTTCTTCTATATAAATCGCAAGGCCTGTACGAAGACGCTCAATATCCGCGCCACAGGCTTCAAGCAACTGACGTGCTTCAGCATTATCAAGCAACGCAAGTAATAAGTGCTCTAAGGTGACAAAACGATGGCGCTTTGCTCGTGCATTCTCAAACACAGCACTCAAATTTTGCTCTAATGATCGACTGAACATATCGCCTCCCTGCGACTTCATCATCGGTTTTGCCGGTACCATCCGTGGAAACAAATCGGCCTCTGGTCTGATTTGGGGGATAGCCCGCCTCAGTAGCCAAAATGTAGAACAAAACTCGGTTCTTTTCCGCCCGCTTTTTGGGTACTTTTTGATAAAATCAAGCACTTAGAATTATGATGTATCAATTACTGATGCAAGTTCAGAGGCTTATCCCGAATCCATTTTTTTGGAATTATTTTGAAGTTGATCAATAATGAGCCAAGAAAATGCTTAGTGTTATGGCAAATGTCTCACACGGGGGTCTGGTATTTTCTGGCCACCATCTTAAGCTTACTTTAATCTTATGATCATACACTGAACCTATGACACTTAATCACTCTGGTACACATACCAAGGAGCCTCCGATGATCATTAAATATCATTTATTTTCAAAGACATGGAAAAAATCAGCCCAACCAAACCTCTGCAAAGAGCCTTCAACACGCGAGGAAGCCTTAAAAGATCTAGAAGACGGCGCTCGAGTTTTATCTAAACCAGACAACGACCTCCCCTCTTCGTCGGTTTAAACGCTACCGACAGAAGCAAAAAAACCGCCGAAAGGCGGTTTTTTTGTTCTGCAAGTTCTTGGTCTAAAACCTCAACCTTGAATATGCTTGATAATCTCTTTACCAAACTCAGAGCAACTGACTTTAGTCGCCCCTTCCATCAAGCGCTCAAAGTCGTAAGTCACCGTCTTAGCTTGAATGGCTAGAGACATGCCTTTAATCACCTCGTCAGCCGCTTCATTCCAACCTAAGTGACGTAACATCATCTCACCTGACAGAATCAATGAGCCTGGGTTTACTTTGTCCTGCCCCGCATACTTAGGCGCAGTACCGTGAGTCGCCTCAAACAAGGCTACTTCGTCATTTAAGTTCGCACCAGGAGCGATACCGATACCACCCACTTCAGCAGCCAGTGCATCCGAGATATAGTCACCGTTTAGGTTCATCGTAGCAACAACATCGTATTCAGCTGGACGAAGTAAGATTTGTTGTAAGAAGGCATCTGCAATCACATCTTTCACGATAATATCTTCACCCGTATTTGGGTTTTTGAACGTATGCCATGGACCACCATCAAGCGGTGTTGCACCAAATTCTTTGACAGCTAATTCATAAGACCATTCTTTAAAAGCACCTTCGGTGTATTTCATGATATTGCCTTTGTGGACCAACGTAACGGATTTACGATTTTGGTCAATAGCATACTGGAAGGCACGCCTTGCTAAACGCTCTGTTCCTTCCTGAGAAATACTTTTGATACCGAATCCACTGGTGTCAGGAAAACGAATCGTGGTAGCGCCCATCTCATTGATTAAGAAGTTCTTCAATTTTTCAGCTTCAGGACTACCAGCCGGCCATTCAATACCGGCATAAATCCCTTCAGAGTTCTCACGGAAAATCACCATATCGACCTTTTCGGGAGTCTTCACAGGGCTAGGCACACCATCAAAGTAGCGCACAGGACGCAAACAGACATACAAATCCAACTGCTGACGCAGTGCCACGTTCAAGGAGCGAATACCTCCGCCCACCGGCGTGGTTAGAGGGCCTTTAATCGCCACTTTATAGTCACGGATAGCGTCGATGGTTTCTTGAGGTAACCACTCGTTTTCGCCGTATACTTTGGTCGCCAGCTCACCAGCATAAATTTCCATCCAGGAGATCTTTCGCTCACCTCTGTATGCTTTTTGAACAGCCGCATCGATCACGTCCATCATCACTGGGGAGATATCTTCACCAATACCGTCACCACGGATGAATGGGATAATGGGGTTATCAGGGACACGAGGACAAGGTTGAGAGTCAATAGTGATACGATCGCCTTCTGGCACTTTAATATGGGACATGAGACCTCCTTTGCTAGGTTCTCGACATCCTAGCGGAAGTTCACCAAATGGACAAGGGCTGATCAGACTGGATGACGTACCTAGGCAGCATCTCAAACGTGTGCCGTATTTAACTCATCCACTAGCACTCTGTCGCTTGAGCCATTCCTCCTTAAATGATTCCAAACACGTGAGCGATGGCAACAACGAATAACAGCATGAATCTCTCCCGACAAAGCACTGACCCCTAAAACAGTACTCATGGCCAAACCAATCACCCCTCTAGTTCCACCAGGCGCAGTCTCCATAAATTTCCTTAGCTCAGGCACATAGGCAGCTCCGCAAATAGCAAGCGCCAGTATATCAAATGAAACAAAGGCGACCCAACCTGCTGTCACCAAGGGTGAGCGAGACAAACACGTTGAACTTTTTTGTTGGTTCTCAGAGCTCCCAACGGCTTCTCTCAATACTGAGTGCTTAGTACATCTTCTTGGCATAGCTTTTATCCTCATACCCGTAAATGTGAATCAAAACTAACACAAGAATACGTTAGCGTCCATACTGTAAAATCAAGCTTATCGATTAAGTAATATTAAATCCGTTTTACCATGTAAAAACAATTAGACAGAGACCTCAGGTCCATCACAATCGCAATCAGATCTCCCAACTTTTCTTCTCGCTTCGATGAGAAAATTGGGTGAGCGCTTAATTTGCTTTCCCGGAAGATATTGCCGTCGAAGACCCTCTTCAAGGCCTCGAAGAAATTTTTTATTCTCAGCACCTAACTCGAGCAGAGCTTTTATCGCATCTTCTTGGGTCATCTCTGCTGGCCAAGCTTTCATCTGATCAGAGAAGGCTTGCAACTCTTTAGGTTTAAAAATGTTGCCCATAAAGTAACTAAGCAAATCGATAACACTTGCTCGCTCTACACCAAGACGAGTAAGTATGTTTGTCATCTCAGATAAAATGGGGGCAATAGACTTTGCTTCTTGCTCAAGCCTATCAACCTGATTCAAAAGACGCTTTTTGGCATACGCACTGAGATCTGAATCACGTACTTCATCACGCTCACCGTTCATTGAATTCAAATCACTGCCGCTTATATTTTTCATATCCCCTCCAGATTTGTTCAAATTATACCAAACAACTAATGGTAGTCAACGCCTCCAGATCAAACTCCTGGCGTCATATCATCCTCAGCTCGATCATCATCACCATCAGAACCATGAGGTGATGCACTGGACACTGAAACAGAATCATCACCATCTTGTTTAGTTATTTCAGCATCAATTTTAATAGCGTAATCATTAAAAATGCCTTCTAATCTAGTCATTAAGGCCCCCTTATCAGCTCCAGAGCTTGTAATGGCTTGATCAACTTTACCTGACAACTTTCGCCAGCTCGATGCGGATAATTGTTCTATTCGCTTAGCTCCTAAAATAGAAACCAATTTGTCTTTACAAGACGCCGAAAGCGTGGTTTCGATTGTTTTGAAAAGACCGGTATAAGTCGTTTGCTTACGCTTAGCAGCAGAACGCTTTCGAGCCAAAAAACTAGCAGCAATTTCCATAGCAAGAGCACCTTGATCTGCAGCTGCCGCGTACACCTCTCCCACAGCAGAAACTAAATCCTGCTGAGCTTCCTGGGTTCTTTCACGTTTTTTAGGCTCTTTAATACCTGCCATTTCCCTAGCATCTGCTGATAACCTACTATCGAGCTCATGTATCATGCTAAGAGATTGAACCAATAAGGCGTGGTTTGTGCAAATCCATTCTAGAGCTTTTTGTCGCAAGGATATAGGTGAAGTTCCACGTAAAGGGATGGCAACACTACCTAAGATCAAGTCGTCAGAAGAAGAAGGCCCAAAAAGACCCTTCAACAAAAGCCCTCGCTCAATAGATAAACCTTGGGCTGCAAGAGATCCTGTAAAGCCTTTAAAAAATGTATTTCCATCAAACCAAGCTTTTATTTCTTCAGCTGACTTGTTTGCACCTCCATTACATAATCGACACAAAAGCCACATATTAAAATTAGCACTGTAAGCCCGAGCTAAACCACTACCAGTAATTTTGAAACCCTCAGCATCTTTAACAAACACACCCTTTAAGTCAGGATGAGCAATCAATTTATCAGCAAACTTTTCATTGTCGGATTCATTTAAAAATCCCAAGAAAGTATTCAGACGACCCCTGATAAACGTCCAAGCATCTAAATGATCCCTCTCCATCAACTGGGGCTCTCTGGATTCTAGACATCCTGGGCACATCAGCTTTTCTAAAGACCGAAGGAAGGTCACCAATGCTTTTGGAGAACTGGGAGCATCAACAGCGCCTACCTTTGAGAACACCTTTCTAAACATCGCTTTCTGCTCTTTAAGTAGGTCCCCTTTTAATGATGCCGGAAAACCAGGCCTACCTCCTGCAACTGATTTATAGGTATTGGGGCTTTGATTTCCATTGGGTAGGAGGGGAACATTACCGGCGGGTAACGGCGGACCCGCCGCTGCTGCGAGGCCACCCGTAGATGGTAGAGCAGGGCCTACACCACCCAGCTCAAAATACAAAGACTTCGCGCACAGATCCACTAATCGGGTTAAGTCTGGCTCACCAATATCTCTAAAGCTCTCAATTTGCCGCTTAGCCATAACTATTTATCGCCCACAAAGATGTTAGATAATCACTATTATAGGCAATGAGATCTAGGTAATCCTTAACAACAAGATAACACTATAAGTGGCTATTTCTATTTATATTTCGGCAACCACATCGCATCGCCGTAGCTAAAAAAACGGTATTTTTCAGCAACAGCTGCTTCGTAAAGCTTAAAGATAAAGTCATAACCAGCGATGGCGCTAACCAACATCAATAAACTCGATTTAGGAAGATGGAAGTTGGTGATAAGCACGTCTACCGCATGAATGGGCTGGCCAGGGTATAAGAATAAATCTGTATCGCCAGAATACGCTTGAACCTCACCTGTTTCTCTGGCTGCAGATTCTAATGAACGAACGGACGTCGTTCCCACAGCAATCACGCGGCCACCTCGAGCTCGACACTCACGCACAGCTTGAGCCACTTCATCACTCACCTCTATCCACTCTTGGTGCATCGCATGCGTACGAATATCGTCAACACGTACGGGCTGAAAGGTCCCTGCTCCTACATGCAACGTTACTTCTGCACGTTGCACACCTTTGTCATCCAAACGTTTTAATAGTGCTTCATCGAAATGCAAGCCAGCAGTAGGTGCTGCACATGCACCAAGCTCAGAGGCATACACGGTTTGATACCGCTCTGAGTCGTCTCCCTCAACATCTCGTGTGATGTAAGGCGGTAAAGGAATGCTTCCATGCTCATGCAAAAAGGTGTGCAAATGATCGTTGATATCAAAGCGCAATTGAAACAAACCCTCATTGCGATCGAGGACCGTCGCGCTAATACTCCCATCAGCAAACAGCAACTCACTTCCTGGTTTAGGTGATTTGCTTGCACGCACATGAAACCAACCCGTTTGATCGCCCGTAACACGTTCTAGCAAACACTCAATACGACCGCCACTTGCCTTTTTACCCATTAAGCGCGCCGGTATCACACGTGTGTTGTTAAAGACCACCAAATCATCAGGAGAAACTAAATCAAAGACATCTGTGAATACACCGTGCTTCCAGCTTTGATTGACTGTATCGGCAATCAGCAGTCGGCTTTGACTGCGCTCTTGCAAGGGATGCTGCGCAATCAAGGTCTCAGGCAAGGAGTAGTCATAATCGCTCAGTTGATAGGGGTTCGGCACGGCTCTTCTCACAAAATCAGCCATTTTGTCTTACTTTTTGGTTACTTTCAAGTCACTCACTGTATTAAAACTGACACACTTTGACGCCCTACAGAACGTTTACCATAATGACAGCTGGACCCCTCTGACAAGGACGACTGCTCATGTCTGCTCGAAAGCAATTCTACCTGTACACCTTCATCGTCTACCTCATCATCGCCCTGATTCACCTCTTCTGGCATCCTATCGTGTGGGCATTGGTAATCGTCCTTCCTTTAAGTATTTTGGGCTGCTACGACATCTTCCAACGACGAAAAAACGTCCTTCGGAACTACCCTGTCTGGGGACATTGGCGATATATCCTATTATCCATACGCCCGATGATTCAGCAATACTTTATCAATACCGATCAAAGTGGACGCCCCTTTAATGCTGCCCAACGTGATCTCGTTTACACACGCTCTGAGGGCAAGCTAGACATGCAACCCTTCGGAACACAACTTGATGTGCATGAGACAGGTTTTGAGTGGGTTAATCACTCCATGCAACCCACCGAACCCACCGCTGATTGTGCGCGCATCACTGTAGGCGGACCGGCCTGTAAACAACCCTACTCCGCGTCCATTTACAATATCTCCGCAATGAGCTTTGGCGCATTAAGCTCTGAAGCCATTCGAGCCTTAAACCGCGGTGCTCGACTCAATAATTTTTATCACAATACCGGAGAAGGTGGTGCCAGCAAGCATCACTTACGCGAAGGTGGTGACGTCGTCTGGCAAATCGGTACAGGTTACTTTGGCTGTCGCTCTGTAGAAGGTGGCTTCGACTCTGAAAAATTCCATGAGCAAGCCCAGCACGCTAACATTAAGATGATTGAGATCAAACTCTCACAAGGCGCAAAGCCAGCGCATGGTGCTGTGCTACCAGGTGAAAAAGTCACGAAAGAAATCGCTGAAGCACGCGGCGTTTCTGTTGGTGTCACCGTGGATTCACCGGCTCGTCACCGTGCGTTCTCAACACCGCTAGAGCTTATCCAATTTATTCAACGATTGCGTGAATTATCCGATGGAAAACCGATTGGTTTTAAATTATGCCTTGGCAACCGAATTGATTTTATGGCGATCTGTAAAGCCATGATTAAGCTCGACATCTACCCCGATTTCATCACCATCGATGGTTGTGAAGGTGGAACAGGTGCTGCACCCGTTGAGTTTACTGATCATATCGGTGTGCCATTAAACGAAGGTATTATCTATATCCATAATACCTTGGTGGGTTGTGGCATACGAAAACACATTCGCCTCATCGCCAGCGGTAAAGTCATCACAGGTTTTGACCTTGTCACTAAACTAGCACTAGGCGCCGACATCTGTAACGCAGCACGAGGCATGCTTTTCTCTATAGGCTGCATCCAATCTCGCCGTTGCCACACAAACACCTGTCCGACGGGTATTGCCACGCAAAACCCTGAACTCCGTTACGCCTTAAACATCGATGAGAAGAGTAAGCGAGTCTCACACTTCCACGAAGAAACCATCCAAAGCTTCTTGCAAGTGCTGGGGGCAACTGGATTAAGCCACGCCTCCGAGCTTTATCCTGGTATCATCCACCGTCGAATAAGTCGAGACAAAGCCCTTACCTACGACGAGATATTCCCTTACCTTGAAGAAAATCAAATCATTGACGGCAACGCACCTTGTTTATATCAGAAGTTCTGGAATGCTGCATCATCTGATTCATTTGTCATTAAGACAAAAGATGCTCGCTTGGATGATTAGCTCATCGAGCCCCTTTAAGGGTTCGAATCAGCCAACAACCCCTGCTCTGCCCAAGCAACAACCTTAGCTGTTAAATCCGAAATAGCTTGCTCCACGGGAACAGCATTGTCTGAGCTCTCACACCATTCCAGTAAACTGTGCCCTTTTAACAGCTGTTGAAATTCATGCATGCTGTCATCACAAATGGGCATGGTGCGAATGCAATAATCTTGCCGACGCCAAACCACATGACACACAGGTTCTGGCAAAACCGCTTGCTTGGGACGAGCTTGTTTCTCTGAAAAAGCCAGCCATCTCTCTGCCGTGTTATATTGCTGCGTAAAAAAACGCAGGGATGGATGAGCTTGAAGTAAAAGCGGCTCATTTTTCATAAGGCGTCCTCTAATCCCTGCGATACTTAACCACTGTGTGTTTTTCTCAAGACGAATCTGTCGAACCATGAGCTCCCAAGCAGCCAACTCAACAAGAGGATCCTCTTCCCCATAATGAGCGCTCAAATAGCTTGGTAGATCAGCGCCCAGATCATGCAAGGAAAAACCGCTCGGTGCGTGCGTTTGCAAATACGCTACTGACATTTCCCGAAACGCGTTACTTCCCATCTCGAGCTTTAACAACGGAAACGCATGAGACAGTGTGTTGACTAGTCTCACCCAATAAGCATGCTGATACACAGACAAGCGCTCCTTCACGGAAAGCTCATCGCCTTCTAAATAGTGAGTCAAGTCATCCGTGTCATTATCACACAGTGACGCCTTCCACGCTCGTTGCAGATCTTTTATGCTCATCGGTTTCCTTTGAGTTCAAACGCTTTTTTAATGACAGAGCTTCTTGCCAGAGGATAGCCAAATCAGGCATATGATCATCCCGTTCTAACAAGATGGCAGCAGGCTGCTGATGCCACGCTTTGACCATTAAATCACACACTGATTCTGACAAAGGCGAACGATGTGTGTCAAGCAAGAGCCCCGAGTCAGATACCTCATGCCCTGCTACATGGTACTGTCTCACAGCTTTCCAAGGAAAGTCGCTCAAGCTTTCCCAAGGATCCAGAGAACGATTGATTCCGTTGACGTAGCTATTATTGATATCCAGCAAAAAAGAACAGCCTGTTGCCTCAGAAAGCAACGATAAAAAAACCCCTTCCGAGAAGTCATTGTGTTTGTAATCCAAGTATTGAGTGACATTTTCTAGCACCAAAGGCCTTCCCAAAAACTCCTGCACAACATGAACTCTCGCAATCAAATGGTCCAACACTTTCTGAGTTCTTGGCAGAGGTAATAAATCATGAGACACCCAGCCGTCTATACCAGTCCAGCAAATGTGATCAGACACCCAAGCAGGTTGCAATCGCTCTTCCAAGCGCTTTAAAGCATGCAAGTAATTCCAATTTAGGGGATCAGCTGAACCTAGGGATAAACCCACCCCATGCATCACAACAGGATAATGAGCTCGTATACGCTCTAGCGCAGCTACTTCTAAGCCACCTTTAGGAAAATAATCCTCAGACACAATCTCTAACCAATCAACGGGCGCCTTTCCGTCAATCAAATCATTGTAATACGCAGGCCTTAGACCTATGCCTACATCGTGGGATTTAATCATGCTGCGTCATCCTAGACGTTTTTTGTGTTGTACTCACTATCTAACCAGTCAACCATCCCATCCACAAACAAATGCGGACATGATTCCTGCGCAAGATGCAAGGCGTCCGGCAAATCAATAGCCGTGGTTTTCGGCCAATGCGCCAATGCCCATGATACAGAGCTCACTGACGTAGCGAAACCTGGCATCGCATATAAAATCAATTTTGGTATCGATGATTGCTCTAACCACGTTGTATAACTCGCAATCAATTGGGTAATAGGAGAGTCGGACTGACCTAAAGGTAACTCTTGCACATATTGCCACAACAGCAAACGATCACCGGGTCGGGCAAACGGTTTGGTGTACGTGGCTTTCTCTGCATCAGACAACTCACGCATCACACAGTGTGGTAAAAGCACATCCATAAAATAGTTATCTTTCACGATTGCTTGATAAGCTTTCTTGGGGTCTTCCAGCAGACTGGCTAACTCCTGAATAGGCAAAGCAAGCATCTCCCAGGATTCAAGAGGACGGATATGGGCTTCTGAAAAAACGACCCCTGCTATGTTGTCAGGGTTAGCCATCGCATATTGCATGCCCACAATAGAACCCCACCCATGCATCACCAAAATAATATCGTTTAAGTCCAAGGCTTGTATAAAAGCCTCTAAATAACGAGCATGGTCTTTGAAGGTGTATTGCGTGTTTGGCTTTCCGCTCTGTCCCATGCCAATTAAATCAGGAGCAATACACGTACCACGATCCGCCAGATGCGGTAACACGTGTCGCCACACATAAGAGGATGTCGGCATACCGTGTATAAACAGCATGGTCTGGCCACCATGCCCTGCTTGCACATAATGCATGGAAGAATCTAACACATTGATATCGTGATGAATGATGGAATGTAAGTTATCATGACGACTAAACATCGAGCACCTCTAGCTCACTTGTCTTGCACGCCATGATCCTTATGTTGTACAAAAAACCGATTCTTTATCAGCAAATTCCGTTAATTGCCTTACCGATAAGAATATTATAGCAGAGTCTACTTCTTCTGCTTGTCGGATCTGATCCATGAGCTTAAACCATGCCTCAATGGCATCTTTATGCTTGGATATCCATTCATCAAATTGCGTCGCAATCTCAACACCCGGCATGATACAACTAAGAACACCAAGCGTGAGGCGTCGTTGAGCAATTTCGAGATCCATTTTACAACAAGAACGAGCCATACTCGACCAAGCGGAATGTTCAGAAATCTGATCAATTTTCTCTCTAAAAAAGAGAAGATCCAAGCGTGACAACAACAGATGGTAAGCTTCTGCAACAGAAAGTAGATCATGCGACCCTTCCATCGCAGCAGCAATGACATTCATGCCATGATAGCTCATGTGCAAAGCAGACATATGCCGGGCAACAGTGTCAGGAACCCCATGCGCAAGGAGATTATTAGCTGTGTCATCACAATGTTTCCTTAACTCTTCAGGAATGAGCGCATCCAAATGATGCGTCAAATGACCAATAGGCTCTTCATACGATGAAACCAAATCAGCAATATGAATATCGTTATCTTGATGGTGCCTTAAAATCCAATGCGTGACTCGTCGCGCTAACGTAATGATGTCTGAGCGCATACTAAATTGAAGATCAGCGGAAATCTGATGATCCAAGGCCTCTATCTCATTCAAACGTTGACGGAAATGAATAATTTTAGAAGCAGCTACATAAGCTTTAGCAACAGCATAAGCAGAATTACCCGTATCTTGCATCACTTGATGCACAAACAAAATGCCCATGTCCGCAACCAAGGCATTCACCAACTGAGTGGCGATAATTTCATTGGCTAAGTAGTGAGAACACAGTTTATCTGCGTAACGTTCTTGAACGGCAGAAGGAAACGCCTCAAAAAGATATTCTCGAAGATCAGCATTTTCCAAAAGGTTCTCTTGACGCAAGGTATTTCCTAAGAAGATCTTTGTGTAAGCGAAAAGTGTTGCTATCTCAGGGTGCATTAAGCCTTCGTCATGCTCCATGCGCGCACGAATTTCTTCCTCATTCGGCAAAGACTCTGCCTCTAGATCCATTAAGCCTGACTCTTCTAAAGACTGCATGTAATGCCAATAAGGCATCACACTATGCTTAGAGCGTCGCTTGATATCGGAAACCGCCATCGCTTGGAGATAATTATTTCGAAGCACGTGAGTTGACACATCCTCTGACATCGATTCAAGCAATGCGTTTCGATCTGTCATGGACAGCTCACCAGATGTTACTAAACCATTAAGCAGTATCTTAATATTCACCTCATGGTCAGAACAGTCTACGCCGGCTGAATTATCGATAAAATCAGAATAGACTCGCCCACCAGCAAGCTCGTATTCAATACGACCCCGTTGGGTTAAACCCAAGTTACCACCTTCACAAACAGTCTGGCATCGTAAATCCTGCCCGTTGACACGCAACGCATCATTAGCACGGTCACCCACGTCATCATGAGATTCCTCGGAAGATTTGATGTAAGTACCAATACCACCGTTCCATAACATGCCAACGTTCATGCACAAAATAGCTCGAATAAGCTCATTCGGCTCCATCCAATCAACACTCACCCCTAAAAGCTCTTGAACTTCTGGCGATAACGCAATCGATTTTTGAGAGCGATCAAACACACCACCACCTTGAGAAATAAGCTCAATGCCGTAATCACTCCAAGATGATCGAGGCAACTGAAATAGCCGCCGTCGCTCAATAAACGAAGCAGCTGGATCTGGATTCGGATCCAAGAAAATATGCTTATGATTAAATGCGGCCACTAGCTTGATGTTAGGTGATAGCAACATACCGTTACCAAACACATCACCGCTCATATCACCAATAGCAGAAACAGTCACTTCGGTTTCATCAAGATTGATATCCATCTCTTGGAAGTGGCGTTGTGCAGAGACCCAGGCACCCCGAGCCGTAATACCCATTTTCTTGTGGTCGTAACCGTTGGATCCACCCGAAGCAAAGGCATCACCCAACCAGTATGAACGCCCTTCTGATTCCTCATTAGCAAAATCAGAAAACGTAGCTGTACGACGATCAGCTGCAACAACGGCTAAAGGATCATCACCGTCATAAGCCACAACAAGTGGATTGTGAATCACCTGTCCATCTTTTAGATCGTCGATCACATCCAGTAAACCGCGAATAAAGAAACGGTAGCACTGGATACCATGAGCCCATAGCTCATCAGTCGTAAAGGAGTCCTCTTCAGCGTGAATGACAAAACCACCTTTCGCTCCAGCAGGCACAATCACAGCGTTTTTAACTAACTGGGCATTCACCAAACCTAACACTTCTGTTCTATAATCTTCAGGGCGAGATGACCAGCGTATACCTCCACGAGCCACCTTATCGACCCGAAGATGAATCCCTTCAAACAAAACAGAATAGACAAACGTTTCAATTTTTGTCTTACAACCAGCCATATCCGTTAAGAGTGTTGGGTCTATTTTTAGGGTTAAAAATGGTTTACCTGAGCCATCCTCTTCTTTTAGGTAATAGTTGGTTCTAAGGGTTGCCAACACCAATTCTAAAAGTTTTCTAAGCACTCGATCTTCATCTAGCAATGATATGTCAGCAAGAAGAAAGTCAATGGAGGCCTGCAGACCTAAAACCAGCTTTTCTCTACCGTCTTTCATTTGAGGATGAAAGCGTGCTTCAAACAAGTGCAAAATGGTTTCGATGATACGTGGGTAGCGCATCAAAATACTGGCGATATACGTCTCACTGTATGCAACACCAATTTGTCGACAGTACTTCACATACGCTCGAACCAAACGAATGTTTTCCCAGGTTAAGCCTACTTTGGCGACCAAGGCATTGAGAGGATCACAATCCGCTTCACCGCTAATAATTTTCTTAAACGCTTCTTCAAACATGGGTTTGGCGGCAAACACTTCTTCAAGCGTTGCTTTGTCTGACGCTAATGTAAAGTCATTGATCCAAACCACTTGGCTAGGCGTCACATGCACGTCCACGGGAAACTCAGATAAGACGCGAACGCCCATGGCTTCTAAAATCGGCAAGACTTCAGACAGTGGCACAGAAGAATTGGGGCTATATATTTTAAACTGACAAACAGCATGGTTACCTTCAGAGGGTGTATCCGCTTTAGGCCCACAGCTAAGTGAGACTTGCAAGCTCCCTGTGACAAACACTTTTTCAATATAAACGAAATCAACTAACGCATCGTTAACACTGTAATGCTCTCGGTAAGTGATTCCAAAGGCCTGTCGATAACGTTCGATCAAACGTTGAGACTGCAAGGGTGGATAAGCTTCTGCAATGGATTCCCCCAAGCGATCACCCCAGGACGACGTCAAGGCAACCACCTCTTCCTCTAGCTCTTTCATGTTAACATCAACAACGGAAGCGGGATTTACCCTCACTTCAAAGTGTACTCTTGCTAGCACTGAACCAAAGAGATGCGTTTGATGCTCAACTGAAATACCATTAAACCGATCGTTTAAATAATCTCGTACACGATAAATTAAGCTCATGGACAAGGTATCACGCGGTGTAAATAACAAAAATGAATAAAAGCGATTATACACATCCCGGCGATGGAATAACCGTGTTTTGTAGCGATCTTGAATTTGCAAAATACCCACCGACCACTCTTCAAGCTCATCCACAGAAGCGTGAAGCAAATCATCACGAGGCAAAGAAGAAATGATATGCACCAGGTCTTTCCACAAATGACCGAATTGCGGAAGATCTGCGCGAGCCAATACTTCATCAACTTTATGCCTTAAAATAGGCACTTTTTTCGGATCCTGCGCGTATGCGTGTGAAGTAAACATGCCAATAAAGCGAAGTTCACCTGTTAAGCGATGCCTCTTATCATATAACCTAACGCTAATGTAGTCGGTGAACGTTTTTCTGTGAATCGTTGATTCTGTATTCGTTTTTGCGATGACAATAATTTCATCCGAATGCAGCAGCTGCTCCCTGGCTTCTTCTGGCAAATCTTGCAGATAACGCACTGACAAACTGTTTGTCTCATCACGTAACACACCTAAGCCGCTACCAGAGTTAAGTTTAAGGGCCATCTTATCACCCTTACCAATAACCTCATAGGAACGAAACGCACTAAAAATAAAATTATCTGATAACATCCACGAAAGAAAATCTTTTGCTTCGGTGACTTTATCGCTGGGCAAGCAAGACGGTGCTTTCTCGAGATACTCAATCGCTTTATGCACCTCTTGTTGCATCAATGCCCAATCTTCAACAGCTGCATTCACATCACCCAGCACACGCTCGAGATTAGAGCGAATACCAGCAATAGCCTCATCATCCAAACTTTTCTTCACTTCAAAATACAAGACTGCTTCCGGGTCGCCCTGATCGCTGTGATCCTGGTAAGGCCACAAACGCATGACCGAATGATCTTCCGAACGAAGCACACGAAACCCTGCGCTATGTAGAATAAGATCCACATTCATCTGGAGACGTGTCAGCTCCATGCTAAGAGAGTCGACCAAAAACGGCATATCAAGGGTAGTCAAGTAAAGCTGAACAAGTGGCAGACCTGCATTGTCCGTGCTCGATACAATCTGAAGATTAAAAAACGAATCTCTCTTTGAGTTAATCAAAGACCAATGCTGCATTAAAATTTCAGCCCATTTTTCAATGGGCCTGGAAAATAAGTCATCCACGGACAAGTATGCGTAATAAATGCGAGCAAACTGCAGCAAACGCTCGTTGTCTGGAGCAGTGGAGATGGTTTTGAGGTGAGCTTCTAAGCTGTCTAGAAACGCGACACGCGTCATGGTCTGCTGTGATTCGGTCATTATCAAAGCCTTTGTTGGTTACACAATGGTCAAGCCGAGGTGTCCACTCAGGGCCACAAAGGCCCCTAGCATCCTGCTAAGCCTGCCCTATTACCTCTCCAAAACACGTTTTTGTCAATAAGAACATGTCGTGACATTAAGTGATCCTCCCATTCCTTGCATTTACGGGTGGATTCCCGTATATTCGAAACAGTCGATTCGGTGGGTGTCCGACCACCAAAAACACGACTTTGAGGAACTTCTTTACATGCGCATCTTATTGATTGAAGACAACATTGATCTAGCCGGCGCCATCAAAATGGGTCTTAAAACGTTTGGTCACACAGTGGACTTAGTTCACAGTGGCAACGAAGCACTCGACGCCTTAACCAGTAAAATCGATTCAGAATTTGACGTCATCCTGCTCGATCTTGGCCTACCTGGCCTGGATGGCATCGATGTCCTCAAAGCGGCACGCAAACACGGCGTCCCTACTCCCGTCATGATCCTCACCGCTCGAGACGCCATCGAAGATCGCGTGCTGGGTTTGAACGCAGGCGCTGACGACTACATGACCAAGCCAGTCGACCTCAAAGAGCTAGAAGCACGCGTACGAGCCTTGAAACGCCGCTCCACAACAGAAGCCATCAGCACAGTCATCACCCATGGCGATATCGTTCTAGATCCAGCATCACATTCAGTCACCAAAGACGGCCACGTGGTCTCAATTTCTCGACGTGAATTCTCATTGCTTCAGAAGCTTCTGGAAAACAGCGGTCGCGTAATCTCACGTGAACAGCTCAATCAGTCGCTTTATGGTTGGGGTGAAAGCATCGACAGCAATGCACTGGAAGTGCATGTTCACAACATCCGAAAGCGCCTTGGCAACAAACTCATTCGAACCATTCGTGGCGTAGGCTACATGATTGAAAAAGTGAGTGATTCCCAGTAAGGGGTCTGATCCGTGAAACCCTCGATTCGCACCTTCCTGCTGATCAACCTCCTGTTGAGTGTCACCCTTATCACGTCGCTGGCCATCATCGGTAACCTCTACCTCGCCCATAAAGACATCCAAGTGCAGCTAGACTTAGACCTCATTCACGTCACCAACCGAATGAGCGCTCTCTTCACCAGCGAGCACAACCCAAAAGAACTAGCCATCATTCAAAAACGCCTCAACCGCGAACCTGAAGCCAACAAGAATACCCGCTGTCGCAAGCATCACTGCAGATTCGATAGTGCAGCAACCGATCGCTATATCGCGTTTCAGGTATGGTCCAACGATGGGAACCTGCTGCTTCATTCAAAAGACGCACCTATAACGCCCTTTTCCAACGGTGAAAACGGCTTAAGCTCGAAACTCATTCACGACACCTACTGGCGTGTTAACACGTACTACGACAAGAAGTCTCAACTCACTTACATCGTCGCCGAACAAGCCAACTACCGCGAGCAGCTAGAAAACCAACTGACTCAAGACTCCATCCTCATCATGCTCATCACCTATCCGTTTTTGGGCTTTTTAATTTGGATCATTGTTGGGCGCGGCTTAGATAGCCTCAAGCGAATTGCCAAAGAAGTGGATGAACGAGCACCCACCAAACTCCACCCTGTTGATACCGAAGCCATCCCCACAGAAATCGATCCCGTGATTCGAGCTCTAAACCGCCTGCTCGAACGTTTATACGATGCCTTTACACGAGAAAAACGCTTCGCAGCGGACGCTGCTCACGAGCTTCGTACCCCGATGGCATCGCTAAATGCGCATGCTCAAGCTGCACTGCGTTCGAGCGACCCAGAAGAACAAAAACAAGCGCTACTTAAAATCGTCGGTGGCGTTAATCGTGCCACACACATCATTCAGCAGCTTCTCACCCTAAGCCGGATGGTACCTGACGCCTCCATCAATGACCCGGCGGTCATGAACTTAGCCCGAGAAGTCTCTGAAGTAGCTGCTCAACTAGCTATTCAAGCCATCGACAAAGACTCAGAACTAGAGCTTATTCAAGACGACTCCATCGAACCGTTAATTTACGGAAACCCCACTGCCATCGCCATTTTAGCCCGCAACCTCATCGATAACGCCATACGCTACTCCCCTAACGGAAGCCATATAGCCATTCATGTCGTGGTTCAAGAAGACACTGTTACCCTCAAAGTCATCGACAATGGTCCAGGCATCCCTGAGCATTTGCGACAACGCGTGTTTGAGCGCTTTTTTAGGGTGTTAGGCACACAAGAAACGGGTAGTGGTCTTGGATTGGGTATTGTGTTTCAGATCGCTAAATTACACGAAGCGTCTATCGAGCTCTTAACCCCTGAAAGCGGCGTGGGCCTTGAGTTTCAAGTGATTTTCAAACGTTATAAAGCTTGAATCGCCCTCAAATAACTCATAACATGCACACATATTCTGACACAGCTTGGGATGATACATGAGCAAATCCGCAGAAAAGGGACCTGTTTTTATCTACTTCGGTGGTACCGGCTCTCATGCGCACTCTGCGAGTGAACAGGGAGATACACCGCCCTCCTCTTTCAAGAAACTAAAACCTGAACGACGCTTTCGAATGAATACCAATGTTATTCGAATATACCTTGATGGATGTCAACACCCCAAGGTAGGAGGACGAGATTTTTTCGGAGAAATTGATCCTAATTTAAACGTTGGCACGAATAACTTAAGAACGTCCTTTAAGGGCTCTATATTAAATCTCAATACCTTAAGAGAAAACTTTGAAGATGCCATTAGCATTGTCGTTGATGGGCCTGAACCTGACACGATTGATGTTACCGAACTGGTGATGACAGGGTTTAGCCGTGGCGCAGTCCATTGCAACTCAGCGGCCATCGCATTAAACGGTGCAGGCATTCCCATGCATATCTTCGCGCAAGATCCCGTCCCAGGAGAAAGCCGAATAAAAGCCAGTCAGCGAGGATCACTGTATCAGCTGTACCATGACCTGAGAGACGTTTCAAACCTTAAGACACTCACCATTTCATTGGGGCGTTATTTCAAAAAAATTGGGCTTCAAAATCGCTATTTCCGCCAAATGCTTCCACTCACTGGCGAACATACTAAGACCACTGTCTTCGCCACCAATCGATCTCACCATTTACATAGATTGAATCCATGGGTGTTGTGTGAACTCGAAACGTTTTTAAGAACTCACCACATTGTTTCAAGTAAACGGCATACCATAGTCAATATCGATCCCTTTGACCCAATGATGCTTCGAATACCCAATCACCTTATCCTGAGATTTTTGCATGGAGGTGATTTACGAAAAATTCCGGACCCGCCATCACAAATCAAGCTTGAGCTAGAGACAATTAACTCCTTTTTAGGCAATAACACCGTAAATCATGACACTCATTACGCCATTCGAAAAGCTCTTTATCGTTTCACTGTTCGCAGTACAAAAACACCAAATAGCGCACTCATATCTCTCCTATTGAACAATAAACACGCCTGCAAATGCCTCATACAACTCGAATCGTTTATCTTTCAAAACACACGTAGAAACAACGTACCGAGTGCTACCAAAGATCAATTGATACCAGCTTTGCGCGCAATAGACTCTGTTGTCTTAGAATCCTCACAAAACAATAACGCAAACCCCTTAACTTTCTTTTACCAAATCACACACTGCGTCAATGCATCTCTCCGCTCTCTTCCTAGTAACATACGTACGAATGTGCAAACTTCCATACGCTCACATCTTTCCAGTAATCCACTCAAACTAGACAATGAGCCAACGAAAGAACAATCTCAGGCTATCAAACACAATCGCTGTCGTTTTGCCACATCTCTAATTAGCACACTGGTTTTTGTCACAGCAGGATCTTCCGCCTATATCGCTGGTGGCATTCTTCTCCCCACCGTTTTGTCTAGCTCACCTTCTTATGCATCCATCCTGGTATTAGCTGCGGTATTTATACTTGGTGTTACTATCATTGCTTCAGTGATGACAGACAAGTACCACCCAAGACATTGGGAGCTATTTCAAGAAAAACAACGCTTAAGATCAGCTGCTACGGATTCAAAAACGCCCTGATCTCATTCAGGACGTCTGTCGCTAGCAATCCACGCTCACCATCTCGAGCCGCCACTCGATCAGCAGCCAAAGCATGCAAGGTAACCCCAGCTTGTGCTGCTAAACGCATTGGAACGCGTTGCGCGAGTAATCCACCTAACACGCCCGACAGGATATCACCCATGCCGCCTGAAGCCATGCCTGCATTGCCGTAAGGACACAGCGATAATTCTTGTTCGTCATCGCACAGTAAGGTGCCCGCCCCTTTCAAAACAATCTGACCACCATAACGCGATTGAAGCCGTCTTGCCGAACCCATTCGATCGTTTTGCACTTCTTCTGTGGTACAACCCAACAAGCGCGCAGCTTCACCAGGATGTGGCGTTAAAATCCAATGATCATGATGTGTGGGTTGATTTGATAAAAGCGTCAAGGCATCTGCATCTAAAATTTTCGGCAAGGATGTATCCATGACTAGATCATACAACCATTGCCCCCAGTCAGACTGACCCAAACCAGGACCTAAAACCACCACGGTTGCTCTTGCCAGCAAACGCTCGCAATCTGCAGGCTGCGTGACAGCGTGACACATAAGCTCAGGTCTAGAACCGCTAACAATAGTCACGTGCTCAGGTCGTGTGGCTACAGTGACTAATCCTGAGCCGGTACGCATCGCAGCTTCAGCGGCCATTCGCACCGCACCACCCATGCCATAATCACCCCCGATCACAAGTGTGTGTCCAAAATCACCTTTATGAGCATGTTTGGCTCGCTTCGGCAAAGCTTGAGCGGCTGTTTCTTCCGTTAAACAGGTCACCACTGAGCTCACACCCATGGTGGCTTCTTTCGACACAGACAAAGTGTCTAAAACGAGCTCTCCCACATACGACACAGCCTTGCCTGTGAACAAACCTATTTTGTGTGCGATAAAGGTCACGGTGACCGTTGCCTTAACAGCAAGTTGAGCAAGGCCACCGGTATCAGCATTAACGCCTGAGGGTACATCAATCGACAGAACCGGCATATCTGCCTCATTGATTACCTCGATGGCTTTTTGGAGGTGCTCAGGGAGCTCACCCTCTAAACCTATGCCAAGCATGGCATCGACGCACACAGCACCTGAAACAGGCTCAAAATCAGCCATGGGCAAACACTCCGCTCCAGCAGCAATCGCCTCGTCTAAGCGAAGCGCAGTCACCTCTGTGAGATCTGCACGTTCACCGACTAGGTAGATGGTGGAATGAAAACCTTGTTGCTGCGCAATACGTGCTAGCACACAGCCATCACCTGCATTGTTGCCTTTACCAATCACGACTTGCAGTTGCTTGCAATCCGGCCAACGAGATAGAAGTACCTTAAAAGCGGCGCCAGCTGCTTCTTGCATAAGGGATTCAGGGGACACACCAGATTGAAACACCCGATGCTCGATCTGTCTTATTTGTGAACAGGTCAGTAGACTTAACATAGCTCCGTTCGGAACTCCTTTCTAAGGATGTCCGACTAAGTGTAACTCAAGCCTTCCGCGAAAACCAATAGGCGTTCAGTGAACGCCTGAGTGTGCGGGCTGCGCCCGCTTTGATACACCTGGTTTCCTGCCTTCGCAGGAATGACAGCGATTGGGGTGCTCAAACTTAATTATGTAACAACGCCGCCTCCGCAGGAATGACAATGCAGAGCAGAAATGATAGTAGACAGAGACGCAAAAAAGCTTGACTCTTAAGACGGTAGATTCTTCGTTTCACTCAGAATGACGGGTGTCAGAAAAAAGGAATGAAGCCAAATCGTTACTTATGAACCGCCCATCATCCCACCGGTAGGCCGAACACTGTGATCAGGACCAGCAACTTCTTCAAAAACATCCTCAAGCGCTCGTTCACGAGCTCGCTGACCAACTGACGCCACTCGTCGTGCTACAGGAATCTCATCAACTTCATTCCCCTCTGGCCCAGCTATTGTGCCTTTAAGTTTTGCTGGATCGATATCATCCGAACCTCCAGCATGTCGTCGCACTCTTTGTGCTACACGGATCTCATGCAGATCATCCCCTATTGCTGGATCAACATCATCCGGCGTTCCAGCATGAATGGTACCCATTTGATCTTTAGGTTTAGCGCCGTCATCATTTTTTTGTCTCTTTGCAGCACTTAACACATCGTCACCCGATAATGCGCGAATGTTTTTAGAGGCTGGCGCCCAAAACTTAGCACGATTTTTTCTGACAATGTGATGCAGCTTCTTAACGCCTTTTTTCGTCCAATCGATGATTTGAGGAATCATGATAAAAGCACTGACAATCAAGGTAGCTGGGGTACTCAAACCTGCTGTCGCACCTATTTGCCCCAGCACGATGGAAAGCGTCATAGGCAACAGGGCAGTCGGCGTAGTCATCATTTGAGCTGCAGCAGCAGGAATCTGCTTAACGGTAATAGGCAACTTTTTACCTTTCCACAAAGGGATTTGGCTATTCAAAAAGGAGCTCACGGCTCGTTCAAAGGACTCATGCTTTAAACGGTTTGAAGCATCTCTTAAACGACGCGAATACGCCTTTTGCACCGCCACTAATTCTTTCGACGCGTCTTTCGCCTCTTTTAAAGCGTCCTTATAAGGCGCTGTGCCCTTTGTCGTTCGCTCAAGTGCATCACAGGCTGCATTTCGAGCTTCATGCGCCTCTTGGATACGCTGTCTTTCTGCTTCAAAATTCTCAGGGTTTAAAAGCTCGATGGCTCGCCGATACACATTAAAAGCATGAGCTAAATCAGACTGATCTGTCAGTTCATCGCTCATGCCATCTTGTGCATTCACAAAAGCTTCTCTATCCTGCTTAATTAGCTCATATTCATCAAGCATTTCGGCATAGGCATTATTGTACGCTTTCTCAGCTTTCTCTAGCCCTTCCTGAGGAGGAAAGTAAGCAGAATCAGGATCCGCAAAAAACAGGTTGTCAGCAAAAGCACTGGCTTTATTGAATGTGGTCGTTACAGATTGGCTGGCCCATCTCTCAAACGGGGGAGCTTTAGGCGCTTCATCCTCTTGATTTTTTCTGTCCTTTCTAGCAGGTTGCGCAGCTGAAAGGGATGGCGGACGAGACATATAACCTCCGAATTAATCTTATATATTCATGCTACCACACAGGCTTAAAAAGATCAATGTTTGAACGATTTAAAGAGGCGAAGCAGTCATGAAATCATAGAGTTAGGGTAACACAAAGTCCATCTGCCTGTCTTCTACATTGACACGAGCTAGACGAACCGTAATAGCATCACCCAAACGATACACCTTACCACTACTTCGCCCTACCAGGCGGTATTGATCAGGCTCAAACTCAAAGAAATCCTTTCCAAGCGCTGTCACGTGAACCAAACCCTTCACATAGTTATCATCGCACTCGATAAAGACACCAAATCGCGTGACATCAGCAATACGCGCTTCAAAGACATCACCCACATGCTTCTCCATGAACTCACATTGCAAACGATCCATGGCATCACGCGTGGCGTAATCAGCCCGACGCTCCGTGTGAGAACAATGATCCCCATGACTCAATAAAGTCGCTTCATCGTAAGGATACTGCTTAGGCTCTTTACGTAGCAACGACTTGATAGCACGATGAATGAGTAAGTCCGGGTAACGTCGAATCGGCGACGTGAAATGACAATACGTGTCATAAGCTAAACCGAAATGCCCTGCGTTATCGGGCGTATAGATGGCTTGTTTTAATGAACGCAACAAAACTACCTGAACCAAATGCGCTTCAGGTCGATCAGCTACATCACTCAACACCTCACCATAGGATTTGGGCTCAGGTTCCTCTCCCCCTTTTAGCCTTAAACCAAAGGAATTCAAAAAGGAACGAACATTCACTAGCTTTTCTTCATTAGGACCTTCATGCACCCGGAACAAGACATCTAGCTTTTTCTTTTCTAACCATTTGGCAACGGACACATTAGCGGCAAGCATGGCTTCTTCGATCATGCGATGTGTATCACAACGATGCGTGACGCCCACACCCACGATTTTTCCTCGTTCATCAAAACTAAATGCTGGTGCTGGCAATTCAAATTCTATGGCGCCGCGCTCTTGACGCTTGTCAAGCAGCACAGCATAGACATCACGAAGATGCTCTAGCTCAGTCATCATCGCATGTGATCGCGTTGTATCGTCTAAAGCATCCATCGCTTCTCGATACGTAATACGGGCATGGGAATGAATCACCCCTTCGTGCAAAGACGACGACATAACCTCACCCTGCTCATTGATACGCATCTCAGCAACCATAGCTAAGCGATCGACCTTTGGCTTTAAGGAACAAATACCATTCGATAAGCGCTCCGGTAACATGGGAATCACTAAGGTTGGAAAATAGACTGAATTACCGCGGTCAAAGGCTTCTTTATCCAAGGCTGATCCTGGTTTTACATAATGAGCAACATCGGCAATCGCAACGTACAACATCCAACCGCCCTCATCACAAGGCGCACAATACACAGCATCATCAAAGTCTTTAGCATCAACCCCATCAATCGTGACAAACGGGTAGGAACGATAATCTTTTCGGCCCTCACACTCTGACTCTGACACAGACTCTGGAATCGACTCAGCTTCTTTCAACACCTCATCTGACCACTCAAACGGTAGATCGTAGGTATGTGCTGCTAATTGAATTTCAATCCCCGGTGTTTGATCGTCTCCCAACACACGAAGAATATTGGCAATGCCTGCGGCACGTTTTGTCGGCTGATGAATCATCTCCACCAACACATAATCTCCCGGTTTAGCCTCATGCTCACAGTCTTCATGCAACATAAAGTCTTGTGCAATCGCTTTGTCGACGGGTTCAAGAAAATGAGTGCCGTTATCCTCCCAATAACGCGCGACACAGGTCGACGTGTTACGCTCAACGATTTCGACTATCTTTCCTTCACGCTTTCCGGATCTCCCGGGGAAAGAGCGTGCTAGCACAATATCGCCTGGGAGCACTAAGGCCATTTGAAAGCGAGACAAGAAGAGGTCATCCCCACCCTCATCAGGAATAAGAAAACCAAAACCGTCTTTATGACCTTGCACACGACCACGAATCAAGCTCGCCTGATCCACAGGAGCAAGCTGTCCTTTCTTTGTTTCAAATAACTGACCGTCCCTAAGCATCGCTTTAACACGGCGACGCATGCCTTCTTTGTCGGCTTCTGAGCGTATGGATAAAGCTTTCAGCAATTGAGAAAAAGATAATGGCTTATCCATCTCACGCAAGGTATCAATAATGAATTCACGAGATGGGACGGGCTGCTCATACAAGCGTGACTCTCGATCGTGATGTGGGTCTTGGTTGCGTTTTTTTCTTGGCATAATTGACCTTGGGTTGATGGATCAAACCACATAGAAGGCACCGCTTCCTATGTGTTGGGCCCCCAGCGGATTGCGTACCGCAACCGGGGGGCGTGAGGGATGTTAATCATCCTCTGCTTTTAGCAACGGTTTATGTAGCTTGGCAATGTAGGTGTACATCACTGGAACCACAAACAAGGTAAACACCGTTCCCACTAACATACCCACAGCAACAACCAAACCAATGTCAAAACGACTCGCCGCACCGGCACCGCTTGCAAAGATGAGTGGCACCATCGCAATCACCATAGCGGCGGTAGTCATCAAGATAGGACGTAATCGCGTAGCAGCTGCATGCACAATAGACTCGTAGAAACCCTGACCTTCAATAAGCTGCATTTCTTTAGCGAATTCCAGCATCAAGATACCGTGCTTACTGATTAAACCAATCAAGGTCACCAAACCAATCTGTGTGTAGATATTAATGGTGGCATAGCCTAAATAAATTGGCACCATCGCACCACAGACTGACATCGGTACAGCCAACAGAATCACGATAGGGTCACGGAAACTTTCAAACTGTGCTGCCAACACCAGATAAATCACCACCAACGCTAAGAAGAAGGTGTAAATCAAAGAAGACCCTTCTTGCACAAACGTTCGTGATGTACCTGAGAAGTCATAGGTGATATCGGATGGGAACAACTCTGTGGACTTACTTTCAAGATAAGCCAAAGCATCACCCGTTGACACACCAGGAGCCAAGACACCATCAATCTCAATAGAGTTCATCTGTTGGAAGTGCGTCAAGGTACTTGCACCAACACTGGTACTGACCGTAATCAAGGTCGACAACGGAATCATGCTACCAGAGGTGGGTTGAATATAGAGGTTTTTAATCGCACGAGGGTTTAATCGATACAAGCGCTCAACTTGTGGAATCACCTCATAACTGCGGTTTTCTAGGTTGAAGCGGTTAACATAGTTACCACCCATCGCATTAGCCAACACCGCACCAATCTGACTCATGGTGATACCCATGGACGCCGCTTTGTCACGATCGATATGAACATTAAGCTCAGGTCGGTCATACGTAATATCACTCATGATCGCCAAGAACAAACCGCTCTTACGCGCTTCGTTCACCAGCTTTGAGGTATAAGGATACATGTACTCGATACCCTTTTGAGAAATCACCTGGAACTCAATGGGGAATCCTGAACCACCTGTTGGTAACGCTGGTAAGGGCACGATAGAGGTTTGTAAACCTGCAACTTTATTCACTTCAGGCTGAAGCTGGTACGCAATTTCTTGTTCGGTGCGTTTACGTTTATCCCAGTTCACGAAAGTCATGAAACCTAAGGTACGACTGTTATCATCGTTAAACCCGTTCACACTAAAGTAACTTTGTGCTTCAGGAACGCTAGAGAAATAGTGGTTGTACCGTTTTGTGAAAACTTCATCGTAATTCAAGTTTGCATACAAAGGCGCATGGCCAGAAACCATTAACACACCTAAATCTTCTTCCGGAGCAAGCTCGGATTGAGAGTGCGCATACATGTAGAAGCAGCTCGAAATCACCACAACCACGACAACCAAAATAGCAGGACGGCAACTCATCACATTGACAAGGGCTTTTTCGTAACGCTCTTTAAACGCATGGAAAAACTCATCCACTATTTTCACAAACTTCGCTTCCATGACGGAACGTGTCACAATCACAGAGGCCATCATTGGCGATAAGGTCAAGGCAATCACACCGGAAATCACCACAGACGCAGCCAAGGTGAACGCAAACTGCTTGAAGAGCGCCCCCGTCACACCGCTTAAGAAACCAATCGGTGCATACACCGCCACCAAAGTAATGGTCATGGAAATCACTGGTGTTGCAATATCTCGAGCACCATGGATAGCGGCCTTAAAGGAATCTTGCCCTTCTTCGATGTAACGGTAAATGTTTTCCACCACCACAATCGCATCATCCACCACCAGACCCACAGCTAATACCATTGCCAGTAAGGTCAGGATATTGATGGAATAACCCAGGTAATACATCAAGAAGAACGTACCCACCAAAGAAAGCGGAATAGTTACCACCGGAATCGTCACGATACGCAGAGAACCCAGGAATAAGAACATGACCAAGATCACAATAACCACCGCTTCGAAGATGGTTCGAACCACTTCATCAATCGCTGCCCGAATGTATTCGGTGGAGTCATACACGATTTGCGAACTTAAGGAAGGTGGGTATTGCGCTTCTAGGCTTGGCAACATAGCTCGCATGTTGTTAACAATATCGAGTGCGTTGGCATCAGGCGTTGGATACACAGCAATCATCACGCCTCGTTTGCCAGCGTAGTTCACAGAACTATCGTAATCTTCCGTACCTAAAGTCACGTGACCAATGTCTTTGATCCGAATCAACGCGCCATCAGTGGTTTTAACCACCATGTTTTCAAATTGCTTCACGTTGACACGATCGGTATCGGCATGGACATCAAGCTTGATATACTCACCTTTCATACTACCAGCAGCAGATTGGTAGTTATTATCAGTAATAGCTGTTTGAACTTCAGACGCCGTCACATTAAAGGCAGCCATTTTTCTGGCATCCAGCCAAATACGCATGGAAATATCAGAGGAACCCAAAATACTGATACTAGAAATACCTGAAATCGTATAAAGCTTTGGTTCAACCACACGCTTTAGGAAATCGGATATCTGACCATCCGTCATGCTGTTACTGGTGAAAGCCGTATAAATAAGAGCAACAGCAGAACCGGTTAACTTTGTCACCACCGGTAATTGAGAACCCGTTGGGAGCAAGCTCAACTGAGAAAAAACGTTTGCCATGATATCGGTGTAAGAGACGTTTCCATCAAAACCGACTTTGATGTAACACTTAATCGTGCTGGTCCCTTGGATGGTGGTCGATGTCATGTAATCGATACCTTCTGACCCTGCAATCGCCTGCTCTAAAAGGGTTGTCACAAAACCTTGCATCATCGCGGGTGACGCACCTGGGTAAGTGGTGGTGACCTCAACGAGCGTGTTATGCATGTTGGGGTATTCACGTGTTTTAAGGTCGCCAAACCCTCGCAGACCTAATAACAAAATAATCAGGCTGACGACGATCGCCAGCACGCGCCGGCAAATGAAAATATCGGTGAATTTACTACTCATTATTCAGCACTCAACTCTTGGTGGCTCATGGAAGATAGCTTGGCAACGTTGTTTAATTCAACAGTCATGCCAGGATGCAGTTTGGTTTGACCTGATGTTGCAACCATCTGCCCTGCTTTCAAGCCGGTAATCACTGCTGTGTTGCCGCGTTGATCGGTGATTTTGACGACCTTCTGACTGACTTTGTAGGTAGCTGCTTTAGCTGAATCACTGTCGTCATCATCGCTAGTGGTGGCGGATGTTTTCTTGGTTAAGACAAACACCGTGTCACCGTAAATGGAATAGGTAACAGCCGTTAGAGGAACCGTCAAAGCATCTTTTTGAAGCGGAAGGTTGACTGAAATGTTGGCAAACTGACCTGGGTAAAGCATGCCTTCTTTGTTAGCAAAGCTGGCTCGAACCGTGACGTTCCGATTATCCGTGCTTACCGCAGAATCCACGGCACTGATTTTGCCATTGAAGGTTTTGCCTGCGTGATCATCCACAGACGCAAACACTTGCACGCCCACATCTAAGTCTGGCAAGTAACGCTCAGGAACTTGAAAGTCTACGTACAAAGGAGACATGGATTGCAAATTCACAATACTGTCAGCGGGTGATAAGTATTGCCCTAAGTTGATTTCTCGAATACCGACCACACCAGAAAATGGTGCACGAATGTGTTTGTGGCTGATTTCTGCTTGTGTGTATTTGACGTTAGCAAGATCTTGTTCGTACGTTGACACAGCAGTATCTAAGGTACTTTTAGATATACCGCCTGAAGCATACACAGCACGTTTACGTTTTAGGTCCAACTCGCTCAGATGTAGCAAAGCCAGGTAGTTGTTTAAGGTTTGAACGTTGGTAGAGTCGTCTAAATATGCAAGTAGCTGACCTTTTTGAACATGATCGCCAGATTTGAAGTAGATTTGTTTGACTTGGCCTGCGATCTGAGTGGTCACTTCGACACCATTCACAGCAGTCACAGAACCAACAGAAGCTAGCCTTGGCTGCCAATCTTGTTTTTTCACGGTCGCTGAGGACACATAGACAGTAGGAGGTGGAGCAGATGCGCGAGCTTCTGCAGCCTGCTTGTTATCGTACGCTTTATACCCAAAAATTCCGCCAAAAATAACGGCTAACAACACAACAATCGTCAAAAAGCGCTTAGCCATGACTCCTCCAAACAATAAAAAACGTGATCACAAAAAACCTTGGAATGCGACCATAACCCATAATAGGAAAAGCCCCCTGAAAAAGAAAGATAAATCCATGATTGTTCAGTATTTGTTCGCTTTAGTGCCCCGGTAAAAAGGGAACCAATCCTATCGAGGTTCATATATTGCGCAACCCAAGAAAATAGACTATACTCCAGTAAAATCGCTAATTTTATGGAGTACACTCCAATGTCTGACTACCTTTGGAAAACCCATCATAGGCTCGTTCAAGAACTTGATATCACCAGTCACCGCTTCCTATACGACGAATTCAATCTAAAAAATCGACTAACCGGCATCATTGGTCCTCGAGGTGTAGGGAAAACAACCCTACTATTACAATACATCAAAAATAACTTGTATGAATCAGGAACAGCATTCTACTTCTCTGCTGACAGCACATACTTTAACGAAACCAGTCTGCTTGAGTTTGTAGACGAACTATATCTCCAAAAAGGTATTCGACAGGTGTTTATCGATGAGATCCATAAATACGCTAACTGGAGCCAGGAACTAAAAAACATTTATGACTCATTCCCAAAACTTCATGTGGTTTTTTCTGGCAGCTCAAGCATCGATTTAGTTCATGGAAGCCACGACTTATCTCGTCGCGCCAAACTAATGCATTTACCCGGCTTATCGTTTCGCGAATACTTAAACCTAAGCATAGACACGAATTTTGAGCCAATTTCCCTCGATACATTATTGAGTGACCATATTGGCCTCTCTAGGACTTTAAACAAAACAGACAACTTGCTCATGCATTTTGAGAATTACAAGCAATTTGGCTACTACCCATTTATGATGGGTGATCAAGATAGCCTATATAACCATCTAAACATTATTGTTGATAAAACCATTTTTGAGGATATAGCTGGATTCTACCCACTAAAAACAGCAAATCTAAACAACCTAAAACGAATACTCAATTTCCTAGCCAGCATTCCACCTGGAAAAGTAAACACGAGCAATATTGCACGACACCTCTCTGTGGATTTTAAAACGGTTGAAAACTATCTCGAAATGTTATCACGCACAGGGATGGTAAAAATGCTCTATCCTGTTGGGCATGGCAACCAACTTTTAAGCAAGCCCAGCAAGATTTACTTAGATAATGCGAGCTTATTAGCTGGACTAAACACACTACTTTCATCAGAGCTTGATATCGGCACCCAAAGAGAACTCACCTTCTTACAGTCTGTCTCTGGAGCCAAGATACCCGTCTTTCATCCTCAAAAAGGTGATTTCACCATTCACGAAAACAACTTCGAAATTGGCGGAAAAAACAAAACCATGCAACAGCTCAAAGGCATAGATCCAGACAAACGCTTCTTGGTTAAAGATAACATGCTGACAGGAACAAAACACGAGATACCGCTGCATCTGTTTGGTTTTTTATACTAACGGAGCTTAAAGCAGGGATTGATCAACCCATACTCGATCATACTCCTTCTATTCAGTGCCACAATTCGCTAAGATGCCGAAGGTTAGGGCATGAAATGTTAACTGCACCTCAAATGTCCAGTTTTGAGGTCAGGTTAGACGAAAAATGGATGAGAAAACGCAGTGTACATAAAGTACATGAGTATTTTGAAGACAGTTTTCGTCTAAGATGACCCAAAAATGGGGATTGCTATTTTTCATGCGCAGGCCCTGCTACAATGCCCGCTCAAGCCCCGGTGGCACAGCTGGATAGCGCGATCCCCTCCTAAGGGATAGGTCGCAGGTTCGAATCCTGCCCGGGGCACCACCACCTTTGGAGAACACAGCATGACTCGAATTGAAACTGACAGCATGGGCGAAATGCACGTCCCTAACGAACGTTTGTACGGCGCTCAGACCGCACGCTCGCTACAAAACTTCAGCATTGGCGACAACACCATGCCTAAAGAGCTGATTGAGTCCTACGCTATCGTCAAAAAAGCCGCCGCTCTCACCAACAACACCCTAGGTAAACTCTCCGATGAGAAAAAAGACCTCATCGTCGCGGCTTGCGATGAAATCATCGCCGGCAACTGGCTTCCTGAGGATTTCCCGTTACGCATATGGCAAACAGGTAGCGGCACCCAATCCAACATGAACGTCAACGAAGTCATCAGCAACCGAGCCATACAAATGGCCGGCGGCGAGATGGGCAGCAAGACACCTGTGCACCCCAACGATGACGTTAACATGTCACAATCCACCAACGATAGCTTCCCAACAGCCATGCACGTAGCCACTGCTTGCATGATCGAGCAAAAGCTGATTCCTGCTTTAAATCGCATGGAAGAAGCGTTAAACGCCAAAAGCGATGAATTCAAAGCCATTATCAAAATTGGCCGAACCCATTTACAAGACGCTGTACCGATGACTTTAGGCCAAGAGTTCTCCGGTTACGCCGCTCAACTAAAACACGCCACGCAACACCTAATCAGCGCCCTTCCGCACTTGCACCGTCTTGCCTTAGGCGGCACAGCAGTAGGAACAGGTTTAAACACGCACCCCGACTACGCAAGCACCGTTGCAGCAACAATAGCTGAATTAACAGGCTTACCCTTCGAAACTGCAGAAAACAAATTCGCAGCGCTTGCCGCTCACGATGAAATGGTGATGACTAGCGGTGCTTTACGCACGGTGTCTGTAAGCCTCATGAAAATCGCGAACGACTGTCGTTGGTTAGCCTCAGGCCCTCGCTGCGGTATTGGTGAGTTGCATTTACCTGAAAACGAACCGGGCTCATCCATCATGCCAGGTAAAGTAAACCCTACTCAATCTGAAGCGATGATCATGGTCTGCGCGCAAGTCATGGGTAACGATCACACGATTGCGTTTGCAGGTTCACAAGGCAACTTTGAAGTGCATGTCTTAAAGCCGGTGATCATTCACAACGTCATTGAATCCGTAAGACTACTCACCGACATGGTAAACTCGTTCACTGACCATTGCTTAGTAGGAATCACAGCGAACAAAGAACAAATCGATACGCACTTGCATCGCTCCTTAATTTTGGTCACCGCACTCAACCCCATCATTGGTTATGATAAAGCGGCTAAAATTGCTAAAACAGCTTACGCTAAAGGGATGACTCTAAAAGAAGCCTGTTTGGAATTAGGCTACCTAGATGCAGAAGCTTTCGATGCTGCGATGAAAGTTGAGGACATGGTGTAAATGGAAGCTGTTAATCGCGAACAACTCACCTTACCGAAAGGCGCCAACAAGCTGCTGTTGCATTCCTGTTGTGCGCCCTGCGCTATTGAGCTGATGGAGGCACTCTCTGCCTCTAAGATTGATTACACTATCTTCTTCTACAATCCAAACATTCACCCTGAAAAAGAGTACCTGATTCGCAAAGAAGAAAACATCCGTTTTGCAAAGAAAATGGGCGTGCCTTTTATCGATGCGGATTACGATCGTGAAAATTGGTTTGAGCGCACTAAAGGGTTAGGTGATATTCCTGAACGAGGTTTGCGTTGCACCGTGTGTTTTGACATGCGTTTTGAGCGCACCGCTCTTTATGCGCATGAGCACGGCTTTTCTGTGATTTGCTCCACACTAGGCATTTCTCGCTGGAAAAACATGACTCAAATCAATAGCTGCGGCGAACGCGCTGCCGCTCGTTACAAAGATCTCACCTATTGGACCTACAACTGGCGAAAAAAAGGCGGCTCTGCACGCATGATATCTCTATCGAAGCGCGAAAACTTTTACCAACAAGAATACTGTGGCTGCGTATACTCGATGCGCGACACGAACCGATGGCGACTCAGTAACGGACGCAATCGCATACGCATCGGTGAAAAATTTTATTGCGATACTTGCCCAGGGAAGGAAGCCAATACAACAGAGGAGTAAGGATCATGCTCACAGCACATGCCGCGCGAATTTCTCAAAGTCACTTAACAGGAAGCATTGCTGCTCCTCCGTCAAAATCCCACACGCTCCGGGCGATCTTATTTGCTTCGTTAGCCAAAGGATCCAGCAAGATCAAGCGCTACTTAGTCTCACCCGATACTGATGCCATGATAGCCGCCTGCCGCCAACTGGGTGCAATCATTAACCTGACTCCTGACACCATCTGCATCACTGGCGTGGCCGGCAAACCTTGCACTCCCGCTGACATCATTGATGTCGGTAATTCAGGGATTGTGCTTCGTTTTATCATGGCCGTTAGTGCCTTACTTCCATCGCATACACTCATCACAGGTGATCACTCAGTAAGAACGCGTCGACCCGTAAAACCGCTGATGGATGCATTAAATAGCCTCGGTGGCGCTTGTTATTCGCTCAAGGGAAACGATCGTGCCCCGTTACAAATCAAAGGCCCTATCAAATCAGGACATACCTGCACATTCAATGGATCAGACTCTCAAACAGTCTCCGGATTAATGATAGCTGCTTCATTGCTAGAAGGAAAAACTGACCTTCATATCACACACCCGGGTGAAATTCCTTGGGTTGGATTAACCTGTCACTGGCTCACACAACTAGGTGTTAATTGGGTGAAACACAGCGATACGCATTACACCATCACAGGCCGCTCGCATTGGGATGGATTTGATTACACAGTCCCCGGTGACTTTAGCACCATCGCCTTTCCCCTGGTGGCAGCTGTCATCACTCAATCAAGCATCACGATCACACATTTGGATTTTAATGATCCACAAGGTGATCAGAAACTGATTAATACACTGATTGACATGGGCGCTAACATAATTCGTAATGGGACAGAGCTCCACGTCATACCAAGCGATACACTTCACGGCATCAGCATCGATGTGAATGACATGATCGATGCTATTCCCGCTCTATCGGTCGTCGCCTGTTTTGCAAAAGGAAAAACACAGCTTTATAACGCAGCTATCGCCAGAGAAAAAGAATGCGACCGCATCAACGCGATAAAAACAGAACTTAGCAAGTGTGGCGCTACAGTTTCTGACGCGCCCGACTCTATCACCATCGAATCTGGATCGCTAAACGCCTCTGAATTCAAGAGTTATCATGATCACCGCACCGGTATGGCTTTATCCGCCTTGGCATTAGCCTTAGACCAACCCTCATGTATTCAAAACATTGCCTGCATCAATAAAACCTACCGACATTTTTATGATGACTTAATTGCTCTTGGCGCAAATGTGGAGCTAATTGCATGACATTAATTTTGTGCGGCCATCAAGGCGCCGGTAAAAGCACCATCGGAGAGTTACTTGCCAAACAGCGTCAGCAACCCTGGATAGACACCGACACCTTGCTCAAAGAAACACTAGGATGTCCTTTGGATCAACGTTTAAGTGACACTCACAAACGCCTAGGTGATGAAACCTTTCGTGAACTGGAACGTCAAACGATTTTGAATCTAAACCCAAGAGAACATTGCATCATTAGCATTGGTGGTGGCTCTCTAAAACACGATGACGCACTGGCTCATTTGAAACAGCTGGGTCACATCATCTATTTGAAACGGCCCATACACTCAACCAAAGAGCATTTGCTTGCTAAACCCGTTTACTGGGTCCAAGCGATGAATGAATCTGGCGAATTGGGCAATTGGCTGTGCGACAGAGATCTTCGCTACACAGAAGCTGCGCACGTTTCTATTGAAATCGATGAGTTAACACTGGATGAATGCGTCAATCGTTGTTTCCATTACGGAGAGTCACATGGCCAGTAATAGCTTTGGAAATCACTTTAGAGTAACCACGTGGGGTGAATCACATGGCCCGATGATGGGTGTGGTGATCGACGGTTGCCCTGCTGGTCTTAGAATTTCAGAAGAAACTCTACAACATGCCTTAGCTTTACGCTCTCCAGGACGGAATGAGTTCACCTCACCTAGAAAAGAAAGCGATCAAGCCCGGATTGTATCGGGCGTGTTTGAAGGCAAAAGCACCGGCGCACCCATCAGCATCTTAATTCCGAACAAAGACGCTCGCTCTTCATCGTACGAGCCCATCAAGCATCTGGTTCGCCCGGGTCACGCGAATGCCGCCTACATCGAAAAATACGGCCTCTTTGATTACCGAGGTGGTGGTCGCGCATCAGCTCGTGAAACAGCATGCCGAGTTGCAGCTGCTAGCATTGCTGATGCTTTATTAGATCATCATGGCATCCTTTGCTCAGCCTATCTGCAAGCAGTAACAGGCTATCATCCTACTCCCAAGCATTTAGACGAAGTCGTGCCATTCGATGCCATTGTAAAAAGCCCTGTTTTTGCAGCCTATCTCGACGATGAAGCCGCGATTTGCAAAGCTGTCGCACAAGCCAAAGACATGGGTGATTCCCTAGGAGGCATCGTTGCCTTTCAAGCGCAGCATGTGCCAGCAGGTCTTGGTGATCCTGTATACGAGAAATTAGAAGCCTGTCTGGCTAAGGCCATGCTTAGCATTCCTGCCAGCAAAGGATTTGAGATTGGCGAAGGCTTTCAAGCTGCTCACTTGCATGGCTCCCAAAACAATGACCTGCTAGATCCTGACTCTCAAACCCTTGCCACGAATCATGCGGGTGGGACCTTAGGTGGTATTTCATCAGGGCAAATGATTGCAGGACGGGTTGCTTTTAAACCCACATCCAGCATCCGCAAGACACAGGAAACCTTAACACTGGCTGGAGACAAGTCCAGCTTTACTTTGCCAGAAGGGTCTCGTCATGATCCTTGTGTTGCTGTGCGCGCGGTACCTGTAGTACGAGCGATGTTATCCTTAAGCTTAGCAGATGCTTTATTAATGCAACGTTTAGCAAGAGTTTCCCAATGACGCATCCTGTCATCATCTGTTCTGACTATACGACTTCTCTACTGACTGCCGTCAATGAAATTGCGCCTGCAAATATCATCCTAATTACCGATAGCAACATTGAATCGCTCCATGCTCACACAGTAATCAACACTTTAAAAAAAGCAGGATTTTGCTCTCATCTCTTAACCGTAAAAGCCGGCGAATCAAGTAAATCACGCGACACCAAAGCCTGGCTCGAAGATACCATGGCTGATTATGGCTGTGGTCGTGATACCTTACTCATTGGCTTAGGCGGAGGCATGATCACCGATCTTGCTGGGTTTGTAGCAGCGACTTACTGCCGAGGTATTCCCTTTATAGCTTTACCCACATCACTCATGGGCATGGTTGATGCTTCCTTAGGAGGTAAAAATGGGATCAATACGCCTCATGGCAAAAATAAGATCGGCAGCATACGCCCTCCCCATGCTGTCATCATTGATCCATCGTTTTTGGAGACCTTGCCCTTTGATGAGTACCACATGGCACTATCTGAAGTCGTCAAGCATGCCTTAATTGCAGATCAAGATCTCTTCGACTTTCTCCAAACAAACATCCGCGCTATTTTAGCGAAAGATAAAAGCTGCATCGCCATCATGATTGAACGCAGCGTTGCCATCAAAATGGATGTGGTTAATGCTGATGCTCACGAAATAAATCAGCGGGAAATTTTAAATTTTGGTCATACCATCGGTCACGCCATCGAACAGGCTAGCAACTACACAGTGAGCCATGGCGAGGCAGTGGCTATTGGATTGCTCTACGAAAGCAGGCTTTCGCACAATATGGGACACCTATCAAAACACTCCTTAGATGCCATTGAATCCCTTTTATCAGAACTGGGCTTACTCAAGCGAGATCACAACTTCTCCCCAATCAACATCCTTGAAGCACTACAGCACGACAAGAAAAAACGCGGGGAATGCATTCGTTGTGTGTTACTTGCATCCATTGCTGAGCCACTGACCATTAATGCCTCTTACGCTCAAGCGATCTCCTTGACACAACTCAAACAGATATTCTAGCACGAAGAGTATAGCGCTGTTTTTATTTTAATTCGGGGAAATCTGACATTACCATTTTATTCTACATAACAGACCCCGGGAGTTGACACCGTCTTTTGCGATGGACATAATTCTGTCCCTTATACATTAATGAAGGTTTCTGCCGTGCCAGTTAATTCTCTTTTTCTTCGCGCTGCTGTGCGTGCAGCTAAGTCTTTTTCACTGTTCAGGTATACCAGCTCTTTTGAGCCAGCATTGACACTCATCACAACACCGCATCCGTGTGAGATAGTGCCTTACAAAGCGACACAAAGCGAAACCTCATTTTCAAAGGCTGTTGCTCAGCCCTTTCGGCCTATTACTGTGGCAGAAGAAGTAAAAAGGTCCCATAAGGTGCTTCGCCGTCTTTGGGAGATAGCCGAGGAACCCAATCGCCCTAAATTGAATTCGCTTAGCTGGGTAGCGAAAGAGAGTGATCGTAATCCTAACCAACCTCCCGTTGTTGCGTATGGGGTTGCGATGGATCATGAGTATATGGTTGGGCTTTATCGAGAGATGTTGGTTGAGGAGGACTTGTTAACGCCTGAATTTGAGTCTCTCTTGGGTAAGTTAACGACAAAGGCGAACGAATTAAAACGCTCGGCCAAGATCGATGCTGCAAGGATTTGTTTAGAAGAACCAGATGAGGAGCATACTCGGCATCTCGAAGAGCAATTTTTTCAGAATTATACACCCGGATCTTATTTGCGTGAAAAAAATTCTAAAAAAGTGGGCACTTGTAGGGAGCTTTTACAGTCGCTTCAAGAGACAAGCCAGGCATTGCTGACAGGTATTTCAAACGCAGTAGAGACTCATGCTTCAGGTGAACGTGCTCAAGTGGTGCAGCGAAAAATGGAGCTGCTTTCGCCCTGGGGGAGTAATGCACAAGCTCGCCTTCCAGCAGCTGATGTCAGTGATGCTGTTACTGAACTCTTGAGTCTCGCAGGAATAGAGTTCACGGCGGCTAACCTTTTGCATGCGATAGAAGGAGAAGGCCTTCCCATAGAGAGTTGTGAAGACGCTTTATCTCCGACAACACGTAACATGCTTCGTTTTTACCGTTTGTATGATGCTTTGGGTGATCGTATCTCCGATGTGGTCTTAGCTAATTATCGCAATCATCTTGATATACTAGCTTCTTATGCTCTGGCGAGGTCAGTGGCATCCCCAGGGGCTCGTGTGGTGATGCCGAGACCTTTGGCTGAGGACACAGGAAGCTTAACGCGAATGGCCGATGATTTAATCCAGTTATACAGTTATCCTTATTTTTACCATTTGGCTTTGAAAGAAGGAGTTTTGGGTTTTCTTGCTCGCAGTGATACCACTCGATCTGGAGGAGTATTGGCTGGAAATTTTGGGATAATGGCTTGTCTTTGGTCAGTTGTTAACGCAGTAAAGGGTCTCTTTTATCCTCATCAGCCGGTGATTGATTTTGTGTTGGGGCAAGGATCTAGTCCGCCTAGAGGGCTTTTCTCGGGTGATGAGTTGAGTAAGACGCAATACTTTCTTCCAGTCTCATACCCCAAGTTGAGTATGGGTATTACCATCCAGCCAGGTCCAGGAATCTTTAGAATTTATGACAAGTCTGTCTTGGATTATTTGAGCGCTATTGATCAGATGAATAGAACAAGCCTAACTCAATCTGCCTATGAAGAAGAATTCACGCCCTCGTATGTTGCATTCATGCGTGCTTTCTTAGCTCCGGGTGAGAAAGCGTTTCGAGAAGTCATGGAGAATCAGGACTCATGGTACAACAAAGCCTTGCTTCATAGTCAGGCGGTTCAAAGGGTCTTTGATCGTCGCTTAGGGGCACGTTGGAAGCCTAAAGTCGTTCGTGAGCTCACCGAGCCTGTGAACGAGGAACGAGCCATTACCGTGAATGCCGTGTATGATGAAATCGGTTTCCCAGGGTTAACGGTGTTCGGGTTTGTTTATTCGGTGCGCGCCTTTTTGCGCAATCATCCTGAAGGTTTTCCTTTTCTAATCAATCTCTATCATGCAAATCCTAACTTTCGGCGTCACATGCTTGAGGTAGGTGAGTGTTTGCTCTCAGGCGACGAGCGATTAATTAGAAGAGCAGGCTTTTCCTCGACTGTTACCTTTAAACTGCAGGGTTTACTTCGAGAGTCACGTTATTATTTTAAGCGCATCACGGGCTTGCCAGGCCAAGGTTTGTTTGAGAGAAAGAAAAAAGAGGCGATCACTCGACGCATTGAAGCGCAAGATGAGGGGATTCCTCGTTATGCGGCCTTCACGCATCCTCCAGGAATGTACAATTAGTGTGATGCTGGATGACCTGCATCCTTTGCGAAACCTCTGACTATTAATGCTTCTTAGCCTCAAGCGATTCCCATAACACTGCTCACACAGATACTGTAGCGCCAAGAAGATAGCGATATTTTTATTTAAAATAAAAGTTTAGTATAAGTTATTTTAACTTAATCTGTTGACATTGCGGTGTCATTTTTAATACTATTTAATTTCTTTTGATTATTTACGAGGTATCTACCATGACCATCAAGCCACTACGTCTGCGTCCAGTCTTCGAGCTAGCTATAAAGATTCTCAATGACAATAACTTTAAGCTAGACCCAAAAAAATTAGAAAACAAACATCGAAAACCCGTTAACAAAGCGCTCCTTGGAAAAAGTGATCATTATTTAAATCAAATAGGATACGATGTACCTGAGAACAGAACCTGGCATATACAAGATTTCAAAAGAAATATTCAAAAACAACAGCTCGGCGAAGCACTTAAAAGCAACGGATTTGGTGGAATACACGCCCTTCTGGATAAGAAGATTAATGATGTAACTGATGCTGATCTCGCCGTCATCAGGCTAGCTTGGAACGTCTTTTACCAACAGGTCGTTGAAAATAACGAAAACCCAGAAGGCTGCTACCAATCCTTAGATGAATTCTCCGAGCCAGACATAGAACAAGCTTTTGAATATGCTAAAAAAATCTTCCCAAATATGACCTCAGGCTACTTTGAAAGCCAAGAATCGTACATTGACTTTTTAGAAAAACTCGAAAATGCAATCAATCGCTCTTTTGATTCCGCCAGTATTGAAGACGTTCGAGAGGAGTTGCCCAGCAAAACGTTTAAAACCATTAGCACCCCCCCTTTAAACAACGTGACAGAGCCAAAAACGCAAATCCTAATTGCACGACCTATAAAGGAAGTAAAGAAAGTTATCATAAAAAAACCCTTACCCTATAAAACGGCTACTATCCTTGGATCAACTGCCTTTGCTGTGGTGGGCCTTGCTGGTATCACGGTACCCCTTGCTTTAAGACTGTTAAGCACACACTATACCGCTGCAGCAACCACCATCGCTGCTGGCGTTTTATTCACTGTTGCTGCGATTCTATTTGCATTCTTTCGAACTATAGCAGCGCCAGAAAATAAACGATCGAACGCATCATCTCAGAAGCATGGGTTAAGCGCTAACCATATACTCGTGAAAGAAAGCAAGGCATCAACTCCAGCAAGTAGCCCAGTTAGCGCTAATAGCGAGGATTCTGACACATTCGACGAATCTGAAGAAGACGATAAACCCTATGATACTAACGAATTCGTTAGAGTGCTAGAAGAGATGGGGGACATTAATAAAGAGGGTAGCGAACCCGCTAGTCTCGGAGGATCGTTTACCTCTTTAGTAAAGTAAGCTTTGAGCATTGCTATGCGTGAAAGACCAAATAGCAATGACCACCTAAACACATTGCCTAGATCTACTAACTATCAACCTCTCGCTTGGGGCTGGGCTCTTAGCCGTAGGCGTTCTAAGCCTTATTGGAGGTATGGTTTTTTCCTATCTAACAGCAACAAAAATGCCTAAAATCCAAAAGGCTTTTGCCAATATAACTGCGGCTGCAGATGCAAAAAGCAGACTCTTTACAGCACAATACACAAATAACGATGAAAAGAACGTTGACTACATAAGCACCACAAAACCCAATGTAATCAAACAAATAAGCGGCAACTGAAGCAAGAGCGGCTTGCAAGTGAGGATTGGAGCACCCCTTAGATTGACATAGTATTATTAACAGTGTATGATGGAAGTCAATTTTTTAGAGTTTTAGGAGCGCGACGATGACCGTAAATATCAGTTTAGACCGTATCGACCGAAACCTCATATTAACCGCGAACAATAAGCAATTTAGCGCCCAGGCAGCATCTGATAGCGAGCAGGCCTCACTGCTTAAAAAGTTTGATCTATTTATTAACGATCAACTAGCAATTAGCGAAATACACTCCAAACAGTTTAACAAGCTAGTTCAAGATGTGGATGACGCCATTCGCTCTAACATTAAAAAGTCAGAAGGCATCCACTTCGAACTACAAGGCCAAAACGTTAACCAACGAGAATTGACCATCACCCAACAAAAGTGGTCAGAACTAAAGAAGCTATGCCAAGCAGCCAATGATTACTCCGACAAAATACTGCTCAAGTATCGAGGAAAGACAATTGCATACGGTATCTTTGCCCCTCTTTCTATTGCCGGCACCGCGCTTTTTTATACACTTGGCGTACCAGCGCTTTCACAACTCCTAAACACAGGAACAGTAACAGCACTTCAAGCAGCGAATAACGGCTCTATCATTCTACTAGCTTGTGCAGTTGCCCTCATCATGAGCGTAACCTTAACTGGTGCATTGGTCGCCTCTTCTTGCAGCCTTGCTAGCCTAAAGCGTCAGCGAGTTTTACTCCAGAGAAAAGGTGAAGAACAGGGTGACGTTCGTGGAGCGCGCGTTAGTGATGACGACTCCGATATTGTGCAAGCCGTTCCAGTAGTTAATTAAACATTAGTAGAACTTACAAAAACCCGGCTAAGCCGGGTTTTTTATGGATACTTGATAATCACTCTTAGCCTTTCAAGCAGTCGCGCCCTGATTGCGTAGCACAAGCTACTGACATGGACACACCGTCAGGAGAAGACGAGCTGATCGTCAAAGGCTCTGTCACCCTGTAGGTCGTGCTAGTTGTCCAGCTTTCTGCACTAAAGATATCCATGAACCCATCCACATCAGAAAGGCCATCAAAATCCAAATAAGAAACAGTAACTGTCGCGCCGCGCTTGTAACAATACTCTTTCTCACCTTTAAGAAATAACATCTCGTTTGAACCGTCAGCTTGCACCACATTAAGCGGCATGGTTGATTCCACTTTTACTGTCACTGGGTATTCGCCTCTCACGCAATCAGATGACGCGAAAGCAGCAGATGACAAACTTAGCAGCGCTAAGCTAGAAAACAATAGTTTTTGCATGATAATTCCCTCTTGGTTAATGCAATGGAGTTTTTATCTTAACGGTGGGAGTCAGTGTGTCAAGTGAGCTTGACCTCCAACCTCACACGCCCCACGCGTCTGTGTTTAAAATCGGAGTCCTCGCGCTAAACGCGAGGGAATCCGGGGGAGCACCAAAAAAAATGTCCAGAATCAGATCGAAATCCAACTCTGGACACAGGAGCAACTGTTACGTATGAGCTTTAGAATTCTTCTTCTAACTGCTGGCTCACACGATGCGCATTTTCTTTGAACGCGGTTTTAGCAACGGTGTGAATCAAGTCACCTTTGTCACGACAATTCAGCTTTAGACACATGTCTTTGGTGTAACGCTCAATGGTACGAAGGGAAATACCTAGTAAACGCGCCACTTCTTGCTGAGTCATGCCATCTAAAAAATGCAACATGCACTGAGACTGCCGCCAAGTGAAATACACACCATCTTCACCCGCATCAGCATCGACAGGGACACGTTCGCGCTTTTTCTTTTCAGCGGAAGATTTCTTTTCAGGGTGGTAGCTGATCATGTCAGGATCAGTGAGGATAGCGAGGGAAGACCAATATTTAAGATTATTTTTTGCGCTTAGTGTTCTATCAGAAAGCATTGAATTCATATTCATTGATAACTCCTTCTTAAATTTGCGTAAGCAAATACGTCCTTGTCCCCGGCGTCATGCCAAGCAACGAAGCCAGTATGCATCATTGAGTGATACAAATCAACACTTGTAGCGAAATTAGATTCACTTAGTGCCGGGCGAGTGTCGCTAAATGATATTAGGTGTATACAAATTGTATGCTTAGCTGATACAATCCGTTTGTCTCAATCACTAGTCACTAAGGATAGCCTGTGAGTGCTGATCATAAAAAACGCAGCGACCCGGCGCTTCGAGGGGATCGAATAAAAAGCGCCAGAATGCTCGCTGGACACACGCGCAAGTCATTTGCGCAAGCCTTCGGGATACCAGCCGCCACCATCAGAGCCTGGGAAGAGCCGCCCGCCAATAGAAATGGCGTCACCTTGAACGGTGCAAAGCGTATCACCAAAGCCCTAAACACTAGCGGCATTTACTGCACAGCTGATTGGTTGCTTCATGGTAAAGGCCCTGGCCCCACTCTCATGAATGACGCTCATCATCTTGAAGCGCCCGAGGAAGTCCAATGGGGAGAAGAAGAGTCCGTCTTTAAAGACATCAACTCATTCAAACAAAACAACCCCAACCCTTTAGTCACCGTTATCACAGACGAAGCCATGCTTCCTTTCTATATGTATGGTGATTATGTAGCCGGAACACGACGAGAAGGTCCGCAGATGAGAACCTTAGTTGGCCTAAATTGCATAGTCGAGGTAGGCGATCGCACCTTAGTCCGACGAATCAGCATGGTCGACGACCAAGATCGATACACGCTGACAGCTGTCAACATGGACCCAAACATTCCCGACTCAATCATGACCAACGTGACCCTACACGCTGCCGCTCAGGTAGTCTGGCACCGAGGACGTGAGCGGAACTCTATGTTGCCGCCTTAGATTCCACCTACACGTCCCACGGTCTGGGAACCAGATCCGGGGGATCCATTTGGACCCCCAGTCAAAAAGAGCCGACAGAATTGCGTAGCAATACCGGGAGGCACTCCCCCAGCCGGAGTGCCCGTGTTTAACACGGGTAGCTCAGCACTGTAGCACTTTTGTATCCTAGATCCTCGTTTCCACGAGGATGACAGCAAAACAAACCGGGGGGCGTGTTGGGTGACGATGATCCAAAAATGGGAATTGCCTTCTCTGGCAGAAGAGTCTGTAGTTGACCTAGCTATACCTCGTAGGATACCATCACTATAGTTACACTGCCCCGTAACCCAAAAGCCTCTCAGCTTTCCGTGCAAGACGCACGGTCCGATGAGAAAAAATGGACAATTTGCTTCGATTCGAACAAGGAAAGGAATCGCCATGAGCAGCACGGACCAGTCAGCATTTGCATGCTTGGACTACACAGATGACACAAAGGCGCGCTTTTATCAAAGCCTGCGCAAAGCCTCCAATCAGTTCGGTTGCCGCTATGTCTCCTATGTTTACGAAAACAACGGGGTGCGCATTGGCTTTACCTCTAACCCTGACTGGCAACGAGAATACATTGATAACCACATGATCGACCACTGCCACCTCTGGAACACAGTCAGCCGATACTTTTTAGACACCAAGCGCAGCTCACTCATCCTGCCCTGGGATACAGCGAAACCCAATGACAAACACCAAAAAGACATTATATTATGTCGAGACGAGATGGACATCGGGCGCAACGGCATTAGCTTTTGCACACAAACCGAAGGCAAAAGGGAATTTTTAGCCTTCGCCCCCGATCTAAGGGAGCCCAACTTCGCTTACCACCTCATGAACAACCTAGAATCTGTCCGTGACATCGCTGGCATATTTAGGTCTGCCTCACAACAAGCCGTTACTAACAAGGAAGAACATGTATCAGGCCAAGCGCATCACCAACGATGATTTGCTCATTACCACGCAGCTCACCATCACTTCTGCTCACGTAGCTCCAGGTCAAACACTGGACCTCACTGCCCTGTCGTCACTCATACAAGACGTCCGACTGGAGCACCTCTATTCACACGGCCTTCAAGAATGCGATCTTGAAAACAACATCGGCTACATGATTACTAAAAATGACATCGAAATTTTAAGACCTGCCTATCACCTCGACGAGCTTGTGATTCAAATTTACTCTCCTGGCTTTAGGCAAGGCGCCCGCGGCTTCCGATTAAACTACCAAATCACCCGTCAATCTGATCGTGCCACCATCGCCGAAGGATCCAGCACACAACTCTTTTACGATTTTGCTGAACGCCGTCTCGCACGCGCCCCTGATCACTTCCACGCAATCATGCATGCGAACTTGAGCTTATTCCAACTACCGCTAGGTGCAAGCGCAGCTGCTTGATCCCAAGAGTGATCATAAACGAGCTACCCAAGCTTTTTTTAGCGTCATGCGACAACAAAAAATACCCCAAAGCATAAGGCTTATTTCCAGAAGGAATACAGCTCCGTCTCACTGAGGTACACATTTAAAAGAACGGCACTAGGTGATATCTCACACTAAAATCTGAGAATCAGCTACTTAAGAAAAATTGGTACCCATGTATACAGAAAGCAATCATTTTTGAAGCAGACACTTATACACAAAATCTGTGGATAAGCGTGTGGATAGATTCAGGAAATCAGGCCTAGAAGACGCCTTTGTAAGCCCTCAGTACAAATCGATAGCTTTTTGATCATATTAGATAATTATATATAAATCAATGAGTTATGTGACAGCGACCTAGATTCAAGCCCTTTTAGTACTAAGAAAATAATTTTTGTGTTAGATTAAGCACAGCTGTGGGAAACTTCACTAAAGACGTGATAGATAAGTCCCTAAAGAGTAAAATCACAAGAGAATGGATGCCCTATGTACCGTGAGCTTATTCTCACATTGTCCGACGACGATATAATCCTCACTCCAAACAGGCGATTAGCTCTTACCCTCACCCGTGAACAGCATGCTCTCCAAGGAAAAAAGGTTTCAGAGTGTCTGTCTATTTATTCTCTGGCGGATTGGCTCAACTCAATTTGGATCAACGAGCAACCCTCTCATGAAACCCTACTGACTCCCTTCCAAGAAGAACTACTTTGGCAAGAGATCATCCAAAATCACACCAAAGACTCTCTGCTATTACCAACCTACCACATTGCGCAACAAGCCATGCAGGCACACCAACTCTTAGCGCATTTTTGCATCACCCTAACCCCTGATGACTGCCTAGACCAGATAGACGCTCAGCATTTCCTCAAGTGGCAATCGAGCTTTAAACAATTACTTTCCGATCGCTCGCTCATGAGCCAAAGTGACTTACCAGCCTCACTGCTATCCTCCGTCGACACAATAACGCTCCCAAAGCGATTTACCCTAGTAGGCTTCGTGGACCCTTCACCCATCGTTAAAACGTTATTCGAAAGTCTCTCAGAGAAAACGGACGTCCTATGGTACACATCTGAGACTCCCGAAGCAGCATGCCAAACAGCTCAATTCGCGAACCCTCATGCAGAAATTGAAGCGATGGCTGAATGGGCAAAACAACAATGGAAAAACCACCCAAGGCCTGAGAAAGCACGTATCGCTTGCGTGGTTCCCTCGATCAGCGAGTACAAAACCTTGCTCACCCGACTCTTTTCAGACTCCCTTCGCCCCGCGTCAGGCGACCCCTTCACCGACCTACTTCCTTTTAACCTCTCCCAAGGTGAAGCCATGCTCGAATACCCTATGATTCGAGCGGCCTTTCACGCATTACAAGCACAAGGCTCTTATCGCCCCATTGCGACACTCTCATCCTTACTATGCAGCCCATATATCACCAGCTTGAATACAGAAGACGCTGATTGTGCAGCTCAATGTGACGCAGATTTACGTAACAGTGGCTACACTCACATCACCAACGATCAAATCCTAGCTGGTTTGCAACAACAGCTCCCTGAACAGACCGATTCTCCGTTATTAAAGCGCTGGGAACACTTTCTAGCTCTACCTGTACATGAAGGAAAACGCTACCCCAGCGATTGGATCCCTAGCATCTCACAAGCCTTAGATGCTATTGGCTGGCCAGGTCAACAAACCTTAAACTCCGAAGAGTTTCAACTGTTGGAGCGCTGGCAAAAAGCCTTACTGGATATCGCCGCTTTGGATGATTTATTAGGACCTATAACACGTGAACGATGCTTGGACATCTTAAGACAATACCTCTCACAATCCGTGTTTCAAGCTCAAGCACATCACGCGCCCATTCATGTGCTGGGATTATTAGAAGCCTCTGGACTTCACTTCGACGCAATTTGGGTGATGGGCTTAGACAGCAACACATGGCCCGCGGGAGCTCAACCAAACCCTTACATACCGATGCACCTGCAGCGTGAACACTTACTTCCACAATCCACCGCAGAGAGAGAACGCGTATTCTCACTCGCGCATCAAAAGCAGTTATTGCAAAGTGCACCCATTGCGGTGTTGAGTTGCGCCGAACATCACGATGACATTCCTAGAGAAGCCAGCCAATTATTGGCCCCTTTCCCAAAAGCTTCCAAAGCATGGTTAGACAGCCTGAACCCTCAATCCAACAGCATCGCGCACCCCAATAACATCACCCAACAAGACCTCTCGTCTGCACCCGCTATCCCAGAAAGCGATCACGCATTGCCAGGAGGAAGCGCCTTAGTCAACGAACAAGCGCAATGTCCCTTTAGGGCGTTTGTACGTTTCCGTTTGCGCGCAGAGAGCATACACACCCCTCAATTTGGCGTGTCACCTGCCTTGCATGGCGTGATGGTTCACCGCGCACTAGAAATGATTTGGCATCAGTTACGAAAGCAAGAAGCCTTACTCCAATTATCGAAATCGGAACGCAAACAACTTGTTGAAAAGACAAGCTCCGATGTCATCGCTCAACACCCTCAAGTACCAAAACGACTAAGAGGATCTCAGCATACGCTACTCACGCAGACCTTATCCAACTGGTTAAGCATAGAAGCAGCTCGTACCCCGTTTCGTATTAAAGAAACGGAACAACGAGACCGTTTAAAAGTAGGCAAACACGTTATTCGTGTGCGACTGGACAGAGTGGATGAACTTCCTGATGGCTCTATTTTGCTTATCGATTACAAAACCAACGCTGCGCCACCTCTCATGCATTGCTTGCCTCCCTATTCCACTGAAAATCAACTTCCTCTTTACACTTGCTTTAGTCGGCACCAACAAAAAACAGTTGGCTTAGCCTTTGCTGTCACGCACAAAGATCAAGCGGGCTGGTCTGGGCTCATCGATGACAACCATGCCGATGCCTTACCACTAACAAAAGCTAGCAGCTTAAAAACCCAGGGCGAACCGCTGAGTTGGTCAAGCTTACAAGCTGGATGGAAGCAACGAACGCATCAGCTTATTGATGATTTTACACAAGGCGTCGCTGATATTGATCCTGCTCAACCCAACCTAACGTGCCGTTACTGCGATTACCATGGCATTTGTCGCATAGGACTCAGCAAATGACCGATACACATACCGACCAATCTGTTCGTGAAGCGGTGCTTAATCCCTTGGAATCCTTTATCGTCCAAGCTCCTGCTGGCTCAGGAAAAACGGAACTACTCACGCAACGCTTTCTAACCTTGCTGTCAACCGTTGAGACACCTGAAGAAATCATTGCCATTACCTTCACGAGAAAAGCAGCTCAAGAAATGCAACACCGCATCATGCATGCTCTAAAAAAAGCATCCACGCAAGGGGAACCAAGTCTGCATCATGAAAAAACCACCTATCGCTTGGCAAAAAAAGCCTTAACTCATAATGACACGCTTGGTTGGAATTTACAGGAAACCCCAAATCGCTTACGCATCTTAACCCTCGATGCTTTAAGCGCGATGATCGATCAACAAAGCCCCATTGCCACTGAGTTTGGTGCAAAACCAGAAATATCGGATGATCCTGATGTTTTGTATGAGGCCGCCATTACTGCTTTACTGTTAGATACATCAAACGAAGAGCTCACAACCGTCGTTAATCATTTTTTGGTGTATTGCCATAATAATATTCCGTTACTAACGCGCTTACTCAAACAACTACTTGCTACCCGAGAGCAATGGCTCGCTCATGTGATGCCCTATTTCCGCGACCCTTCTGCGATGAAAGAACACTTTGAATCCGCAAGAGAAAAAGATAAAACCAACTTAATCCATCGTTTACACGATGCCTTTCCTGCTTCGCTCATAAACGAAATAGGAACCATGCTAAGCCTTGCCTCCCAACAGCTACCAACCAACGAATGCTCCTATTCTGACTCAAACTCCCAGGATATCTCGTTTTGGCAAGCAGCTTCAGAACTCATGCTAACCAAGCAACACAGTTGGCGAAAATCATTCACGAAAAAACAAGGGTTTCCAGCCCCATCCAGTGCTCCGAAAGAGTTTAAAGAAACATACAAAATAAACAAAGACCGCATGAATAGTTTGATGGGTATGTGTACAGGCAATGATTTATATCGAGACTTGCTTATCGATGCAAGTGTTTTCCCAGTGACACCCTACGATGCTGAACACTGGAAACAACTTGAAGCGCTCACGCAACTGTTGCCATATTTGGTCGCGCAATTAAATGTCTGCTTTCAAACCACCGGAAAAGTGGATTTTAATGAGCTAACGCTCGCTGCCATTCGTGCACTCTACGCAAACGATGAGCCCACGTATTTAGCGATGAAGCTAGACTACCAAATCAAACATCTGCTCGTTGATGAATGCCAAGATACCTCTAACCTACAACATGAATTACTCACCCGCTTAATCGATGGCTGGGCTCCCGGCGATAATCGTACTCTCTTTTTGGTGGGTGACCCCATGCAATCTATCTATCGTTTTAGGAATGCTAATGTCAGTCATTTCTTACGTATTCAAGAATTGGGTATCAACCGGATCAAGCCTCAAGCCATGCGATTAACGCGTAACTTTCGATCCACACCAGTGGTGATTGACTGGGTTAATGACGCCTTTTCTAACGCTTTCTCTACGAAAAATGACCCTCAATCAGGCGCTGTAGCCTACGCACCATCCATGGCTGCTAAAGAAAATACAGGTGACTTATTAGGTGCACACCATTACCCCATTAGTACTGAATCACCTGAACAAGAAGCTGAAACCATCAAACACATCATCGCTGACATCCAACACACAAGCCCTGACGCTAGCATTGCACTTTTGGTTCGAGCACGTCATCAATTAGAGCCCATTCTCCCTGTTTTACAAGCCGCTGGCATTGCCTACCATGCCAATCAAATTGATTCACTCACCAGCAATCCCGATATTTTAGATCTCATGAATCTAACACGAGCCTTTCATCACTTAAATGACCGAACAGCTTGGATAGGATTATTACGCAGCCCATGGTTTGCTTTATCATTGGGAGATCTGCTGACTTTGTGCGAACCTGACGATACCAGCATCTATACCAATCTCTGCTCAGACACATGTACTACACAACTTTCTGAAACAGGACAGGAACGGCTACGTTTACTACGTCCAATGTTAACGCATATCATGGAACACGCTGGGCGATCACCCCTTCATCACTGGGTGAAACATGCCTGGTATAGCCTTGGTGGACCTAGCAGTTTAGTGGATTCTAATGATATGCGTCACATCAATCGATTTTTTGATGAGTTAGCGAATATCACGGCTCTCGATGATATCGACGCCTTCATGGAGCGCTTTTCATCGCTATATGCTGAAGACACCTGTCAAACTGGCAATGTTCATGTGATGACAATTCATAAATCTAAAGGCTTGGAGTTTGATCACGTGATTATCCCGGGCTTGCATCGCGCCAATCGTCATGGCGATCACCCGATGTTACGTTGGGCAAGTATTCATGATCATAATCACGACGAACAGCTGTTACTCGCTTGTCGAACACAAGACCCTCAAGACTCAATGTACGATTATCTGGCTCATTTAAACAAACAACAACTGAGCCACGAACTCACGCGTTTGTTTTATGTTGCTTGCACACGAGCAAAACTGTCTCTACACATGACCTATCAAACTGATTCTGTTGATGACCCTGAAGAAACCATGAGTAAAGCCCGCTCCGGAAGCTTTCTCTCTTTACTCAAAGAACCTTCTTGGTCACTGGCTCAAGCTCATCAGATCGAATACGATAAGAGTATGGAGTCGGATTATGATATACCAATTGATGCTTCGGCTGTTAGAACACCTGTTCTTGAATCGTATCTTCAGACGATCACCCCCGCAGCTCTTCCTGATGAAAACCCCGTGTCTAACCCTATCGATAGAACAGCACAACTCTGCGGAAACGCACTGCATGCGTGGTTGGCTTACCATGTGAGCTCGACGGGTCAAGCAAATCCTAAGGTTTGGATAGACACCTACTTAAAACACAACGGGATGCGAGAGTCTCAAAGAGCACATTGGACAGAGCATTTAGTCAACACGTACCAAGCCATGCTTGCTGATACGCGCGGTCAATGGATACTAAACCCCAAACATGCAGACAGTCATGTTGAACATGCTCTAAACCTTAGCGGAAAAGAACAGACACACACGCTCATTATTGACCGATGGTTTGTGGACGATGGTACTTTATGGATTATTGACTACAAAACCAGCCAAGCTGTACCTGCAACGCAGCAAGAAGCCTTAGAGCGACACGAAAAACAACTCTCACAATACCGCTACGCGCTTTCTCAATTGCATGATCTACCCATTCGAATGGGAGTGTATTACACCGAACAGCAAGCTTGGTTTGAGTTGTGATGTCTTCTGCGTCTGCGAATGCAGATCTCTACCTACACGTCCCACGCGTCTGCGAATACAGATCTCTACCTACACGTCCCACGGTCTGCGAATACAGATCTCTACCTACACGTCCCACGGTCTGTGAAACAGATCCGGGGGATCCAAGAAATAAAAATGGACCCCCAGCGGATTGCGTGACGCAACCGGGGGGCGTGCAAGGAGGTGAACCCCCAGCGGATTCGTTAGCACGAACCGAGAGGCGTTAAGGATCTGGCACCACCTCAGCCAATGCTTCACGCAAGGGAGCTTTAGGGCTAAAGAACTCACGACGCTGCTTAAGCAATTGCCTTTCGCTAGGCTTCACAGCCGAGTCACTGAAGAGATTAAAGAAATACCTCGCCTGGATCATCACGGCGATAATTTTGTAAAGCGCTGTTTGATTTCTAGCGTAGGAACGTCTTTCGTTTAGTCTACTGCTATGAAAGACTGCCTGAATATCACCAAGGCGTTCTTCAAAGCGCTCTCGCTCTAGCAGAGGCGCAATGAATTGACCGCCTGAACTTCTAGCATGTCCCAACACTTCGCCTGCCCCTTTCATCAAAGCAGATAGATGAGCTCTATTTTCAGATTGCATTAGCCATGACACAAACCGATCACCTGAGCGTGTTTTAAAAGAAAAAGCATCGGAGTAGCGATGTGTAAACAAACCATCCGCGACATCCAGCAGCGTATTGACCATCTCTTTAGGCTGGCATTCATTTAACAAACGCATGCGATACTGAAAACGATTCCATTTATTGGTTCGGCTTCTGCTTGACCCCACTGAGCTAAATAATGCTTGAGCTGATTCAGCTTGAACATGGAAGGTATACTGAACTCTTTGCTGTTGTTGAACAACAGGCGTGGTTACTGCCCTGTCTGCTCCTTGCGCAGGTGCCGCTTCGGAATGTTCTTGTGACTCAGAAGAAGCAGAAGCATCTTGAGTCTGTGCGTAATCAATCCGAATGTCAGCGTTGGTCAACAGCTCTCCCAGCTGAGTTCTAAGGGCATCCAAATGATCGACGCGATACAAAAGATTAGATCGCAACTCAATGCGAACAGATGGAGCCTTTGAATCATACTGAATACATAAAAACGTTAACCCAGCGCACAATGTGTTGAGTTTTTCAGCCAATTCTTTAGCCGCTTTTCTTGACCGGTCTGATTCTATCTGGTTAAACAGAATTGTATTCGCCTGAGCTAGCTGATTAGAAATCTCTGAAAACACCTTATCATATTTCGCTCTTCTTGCATTCATTATTTCCGTCAAGGAATCATTTTTTACTCGCCTCATAGCCGATGCCATAGGTTTAAAGAGTGTATTGCCCTCACCGTTAGCATGCACATAAGCCAAACTATCAAGCAATGAACGGGCTGAATGATCTACGGTGTCAATACTTTTATAACCATACCTTAGTTCTGGAAACTGCGCTCTTACACCAGCTATAAAATCGGATTGATATTGAAGCATCGCTGCGATAAATCGAAGCCTAGTATAGGCTACACATCCATTCTTTAAACGACACATCTGCTTAACGAAAGCTAACTCCAAATTCAATGGGTAATAGCCAAAACCTCTCTCTTCATACCTGAAAGACACCAAATGATTTGGGTCAATGCGTCCCTTAGCTTTTCTGTTGATTCTATCAACCCAAGATTCAAAATAAGCTGAGTTGAATAAATCATCCATCATGATGTGTAACACATGATTCACATGCTCATAAAGATCGATCAACAACGCCAATGTATTTTGAGCCTCAGGATCCCGTCGGTAAGGAAATTGATTGAATACAGCTTGAGCTAGCTTTCTCGACGCAGTGAGCAAAGTATTTATCCCAAACAAAGAGGCTCGAGCTGTCTGCAAAACATCGGCCTCTACTTTCATTCGTCCCTGCGAAACAATTGAAGGCAAATCCTCTTTAGGGAAAAAGTAAGCTGCCCCATCAACTTGCGTACGCAATAGATCGATGAATGTTTGATTCCTATCCTCAGCAGATCCGTTATCACCTCCATCTACACTCGCTGGGAGTTCTTTTAAAAGAAACATTTCTGGTAAAAATTGATAGCAGCGCGGTCCTTCAAAGGCTAACCATCGCGCATCTATCTTAAGCCTTTCGTATTGAGCTTGCTTGTCAAACTCAGCAAAAACGCTCTCCTTAACTCGATTATGTTTTTCTTTCCTCTCAGGCGTAGCAGACGCTCTCATGTGTTGAGATCGCCTGGAGTCCCTGTAAGCCATATTGCCGAATGCTCTTCCTAATCCACCGCCTTGATTCAAAAAAGCTTTTGTCTGTTCCACAAAATTTGCTATAAAAGAATCAAACTCATTTTGCACGGACTTGAGCGTTGTTTTAGGATCTAACACACTGGTGGCGTACAAGTAATACATGATGATCAAAGAACGCATCATAGCCAACATACTTAAGGGCCCATCCCCCCACGTTTTAGCTTTTTTTAACTGTTTGAAATCCTCATCAACCACTTTTTTTTGTTGCAGATAGCTAGCAATCGCCTCACATTGAGGGTCGTTCATCACTAGGCTTGCTAACGCCCCCCGATCAACGACTGATCTATCAAAACAGTCAAACATCTGTTGACCAACATCAACATAACTAGCAACTCTTGCTCGACCCAACACTTTCTCTGCTGCACCATCAAACTTGGAACGAACCTTATTAGCTTTCGATTGACTTGGCTTTCCAAACACATCGCCTATCAGCAACAAGAAATTCTGAAACTGAGCTTCTACTAAACTTTGTCGTGACATGGTCACCCTCCAATAATTTAGGTCGTAGTTTGTGCAAATAATGCCAGATATCCTGCATAAACTCAAGAAACCTTGACCAAAAGTCACTTTATCGCTGCGGATTGAAGGAAACCCGGGGCTTTGTTACTATGAGCACGTCAAAAGCCCATCACCAAGAGACCTACCTACGCATGCTAAACCGCTCATTTTTTGGCCGATCCTTTCTGCTTAGCTCTCTTGTGTCCCTGACCCTCATATCGCCCATTTGTCACGCAGCTCCGTCACTGTCTCAAGCTGATGAACAAGCATCCACACGCTTATCAGACACCCTTAATCGCTTCACTTTTTTGTATTTCAAACGGATGCCCAAATCCAGCAAGGTAGTCGTGGCATCACCCTATCATCTCTTTACCATGCTTGCCGCCCTTTCCCATTACACCCAAAACGATAACCAAATGGACATGAAACGCCTACTTGGCGTATCCAGCATGTCACCTGTGATAAAACGCCTTAGCCATCTCAATCATTACATCATCCCCAAACAACAAGGTGCGGATGCCATTTGGGTTAACGCGACTGAATCCTATCGTGACTTGACCACCACACCCACCATCCAACGACTCGTGCATGTAGGAACTCTAGATTTTCGCCATGAAACCAAAGACTCTATCTCTGCCATCAAAGATTGGTCGCTGGAACGCACTCGCTTAAATCACTGGCATTTCCCCTCCCACATGATAAACAACCACACACAGCTACTGTTAACAAGCCTCATTAAAGGCAGCATGCCATGGGAGTATCCCTTTGCTCGCGGTCGCACACATTTGGCCCCCTTTTATCATGACGGAATCGTGAATCGTGTGACTACCATGCATCAACGACACTTTTTCCCCTACCACGAAGAAAAAACCTTTCAACTAGCGATTTTTCCATTCCACGACCAAATGCATGCGTTAGCGGTCGTCCTACCTAAAGAACAGGTTTCTTTGCCTGACCTACTAAAACGCTTCAATCAAAGCACGTTGCTTAGCGCCTTAAAAGGAGTGAAATACAAAGATTTAGATGTAAGCCTTCCTCGTGTATCACTCGCTCTTGATACACCAGACATCCAGCAGACCTTACAATCCATGGGGATGGAGATCGCCTTCCAAAAGTCACACCGATACCACGGTCTAAGCTACAAACCGATGCTTCTATCAACTATTATTCAAAGTACCCGTCTATCGATCAATGAAAAAGGACATCACCTACCGCCAAAAACCAAACCCAAAAAAGTGGTGAACCCCATCCACCCCCATGAGAAAGACATCCTTTTTCACGCCAACAGGCCTTTCCTCTTTTTTGTGTTTGACTTTGACACCAACACCATTTCATTGATCGGTGAAGTCAACAACCCTGCTTAGGAGCCACCATGACCCCTTTTTCTCGCCGACTGCATTGCGCGTATTTCCTATTGTGTTCCTGGATACTCTTGCTTGGTATTAATTACCGCCTATTCTTTTCAGAACCCAAAGCCACCACTGGCATAGAAACACTGTTCTTCACGCTAAGTTACGCAGGTTATTTCTTTTGGGTCGCATGCATTGCCACCCTCATATTAGCCCTGTTACTTGCAATCCCTATGTGGCGATGTCTGCGAACAAGCATCACGACTCTGCTCATAGCATTCACGATCATTTTATCCTTTGCCGTGTCTACTGTTTACAGTATCTGGCGGATGGGTATCAACGATAAATTATTGCAATTTGCGACTTCACCAGGTGCTGATAAGGTGATCGAAGTGAGTAACGCCGCTATTTTTTCCTTGGTTTCCGCTATTGTGATCTTACTAGTTGTTAGTTGGCTGGCCACACGAATTATTTATCGTGCCAGTAAACGTGAGCATCATGCCTTTCTTAAAACATGCCTAGTCCTAGGCGGATTGTTATTCATTATCACTCAAGGGTGGAGCTTTGTAAGTATGCGTTGCAACCTAGCCAACACAAGCGTACTCACTCAAAAGTTACCTCAGTTTAAATCGCTCGCACCTAGCTCATGGATCAATCGCATCCTTCCAGACACAAAATCCCAGCAGGTCACAGAAGAGATCAAAGATAGCTTGAAGCAAATTAACCCCATCAAACAACCCCTCTTAAAGGCAAACGCACCTCAAGAGCCGATGGATGTGCTACTGATAGTTGTGGACACCTTACGTGCCGATATGATCAAACAAGACATCATGCCTCACAGCTTTGCCTTTGCGAAAACGGCTGATCGCTTTACGGATCATGACAGCGGTGGGAATTGTACTCAGCCTGGTATTTTCACCCTTTTCTATGGTATCCCATCCACCTACTGGGACAGTGCTATTGACTACCCAGAAGCGCCTCCTCTCATTCATCGCTTACAAGAGCTAAACTACAGCATAGATCTCTTCGCAAGTGCTCCTCTAACGGTTCCAAACTTCCAACGTGCTTTGTTCTCAAGCTTGCCCGATACTCCATTCACACCGGGCGATAACGCGATGGACCGTGATACAGCTATCACCAATCAAGCCATTGATGTCATCAACCGAAAAAATACAGCTCGCAAGCATTTTACCTTTGTCTTTTTAGATGCTGTTCATAGTTTTGGTGGTCTTGAAGAACTCGACAAACCCTTCTCACCAGAAAGTGGCATGAATTATCTGCTGCTATCAGCCCATTTAAATCGCACACCCATCATGAATCGCTACAAAAACGCTGCTTATTTTGATGATGCGCTCATCGGTCGCATGCTTAATGCCTTAAAAGATAAACACGCATTGAATCATACCGTCGTGATCATTACCTCCGACCACGGACAGAGCTTCAACGACCTAAAACGCAACTACTGGGGTCATGCAAGCAACTTTGATCCCTTTCAATTGCGTGTGCCTATGATCATTCATTGGCCGAACAAAAAGCCTGAGACGATTCATCATCGAACCAGCCATTACGACATTGCACCCACCTTAATGAAACGTGTCTTAGGCGTAACAACAGACCCCAGCACATGGAGTGTCGGCCATGATCTTTACAACAACACCCCACACGAATGGATCATTGCTCAAAGTTACGTGAACACTGCTTTGGTGAGCGATAATCGAATTATCACGATGTACAACAGCGGTAACCATTACGTCACTAACCGTGTGCTCGCTAGAACAAAAAACACTATCCCTGACTCCGCCTTAAACACCTTTCTAACAGAGACAAGGCGGTTTTTTGATACACGCACATCCCCCGGTTCGCGAAGCGAATCCGCTGGGGATCCAACTTTTTCACGTCCCCCGGTTCGTGCCAACGAATCCGCTGGGGATCCAACTTTTTCACGTCCCCCGGTTCGTGCTAACGAATCCGCTGGGGATCCAACTTTTTCACGTCCCCCGGTTCGTGCTAACGAATCCGCTGGGGATCCAACTTTTTCACGTCCCCCGGTTCGTGCTAACGAATCCGCTGGGGATCCAAAACGATAAATAGATCCCCCGGATCTGCTCTGCAGCCCGGGGGACGTCTCCGTTGTTGGAGGACCCACCATGCCTAACGCCCTCACCACACCTCTTATCATTGCTGTCTCATCAAGCGCTTTGTTTGACTTACGTGATAGCCATTACGTCTACGAATCTGACGGTGTTGAAGCCTACGCTCAATACCAACGCGATAACGAAAACACCCCTCTGTCACCCGGAAGCGCTTTTCCTTTTGTGAAGAAGGTTTTATCAATTCAACCAGAAAATCCCATTGCTGAAGTCATCTTATTATCGCGTAACAGCTCTGACACCGGACTACGCATTTTCAACACCATCAATCACTATCAACTTCCCATCAGCCGGGCCGCTTTTACCAGTGGTGAAAACCCTTACCGCTATGCGCATGCTTTCGGTGCGCACTTATTCTTATCGACCAATGCTGACGACGTACAATCCGCTCTTCAAAACCACTGTGCCGCAGCGACCATTCTCCCCGGCAACCGTGAATCGAAAGACATCGAAGCGAACAGCCAATTGCGTATTGCTTTTGATGGGGACGCGGTGTTGTTCGACGATGAATCTGAAAAAATCTACCAAGCAAGTGGACTCGATGCCTTTAACGAAAACGAGAAAAACGCAGCGCATAGCCCTTTGGGCGGCGGACCGTTTAAACCTTTCTTAGCAGCTCTCCATCAGCTCCAAAAAATCTATCCTGCGGACAAATGCCCTTTCCGAACAGCTCTCGTCACTGCTCGCCAAGCACCCGCTCACGAACGCGTGATTAGAACCTTACGCGAATGGGAGATCCGAATCGATGAATCGCTGTTTTTAGGTGGCCTCACCAAAACAGAATTCCTAAGCGCTTTTCAAGCAGACATCTTCTTTGACGATCAAATGACCCACTGCGATCCAGCGTCAAAGCATATTCCGACTGGGCATGTGCCCTCTAACTAAATAGCGAATCTCAGACACTGCTAGCGGGAAAGCTAAAAAATCGCTACAATGCCGCCTCCAGAACATCTTATTGGCGAGGCAGCATGAGCGTTACCGAAGCAAGAACTGCGTACAAATTACACATTACGACCCACGGTTGTCAGATGAACGAATACGACTCTGACAAGATTCGTGACGTCCTAGCTAAATCCTACGACATCACGATGACCAACCAACCCGAAGAGGCGGACATTTTGGTGTTAAACACCTGTTCTGTCAGAGAAAAAGCCCAAGAAAACGTGTTTTCACAGATAGGACGATGGCGAAAAGCCCATGAGCGTAAAGGCACCCGACCCATCGTTGCTATTGGCGGCTGCGTCGCCTCTCAGGAAGGGGAAAACATCCAAAAACGTGCTCCCTTTGTGAACATTGTCTTTGGCCCACAAACACTGCATCGCTTACCTGACATGGTACACAGCATTGCCACACGTGAAAAAAAACGTGCCGTTGATATCACTTTCCCTGAAATCGAAAAGTTTGATTGCATGCCAGCACCTCGAGCGGAGGGCCCTAAAGCCTACGTCTCCATCATGGAAGGCTGCAGCAAGTACTGCTCGTTTTGTGTGGTTCCTTACACACGCGGTGAAGAAATCAGCCGCCCGATGGACGACATCCTGGCTGAAGTGGCTCTGCTAAGCCAACAAGGCGTGCGTGAAATTCATTTACTTGGTCAAAATGTGAACGACTATCGCGGTGTCACGCATGATGGTCAAATCGCCGATCTTGCCCTGCTTATTCATTATGTCGTGGCGATCCCTACCATCACCCGTGTTCGCTTCACCACCTCTCACCCGATGGCATTTAACCAACAGCTGATTGATGTTTTTGCTGAAGAACCCAAACTCGTGGATCATCTCCACCTACCGGTTCAATCTGGCTCTGATCGCATCCTCGCGTTGATGAAACGGCAATACACATCGCTGGAATACAAATCCAAAATCCGAGCGCTTAGAAAAGTGAGACCAAATATCAGCTTATCCAGCGATTTCATCGTTGGCTTTCCCGGTGAAACCGAACAAGATTTCCAAGCCACGATGTCACTGATCGATTCTGTGGGTTTCGATCACTCCTTTAGCTTTATTTATAGTCCTCGTCCAGGCACGCCAGCCGCTAACCTTCCGGACGATGTCACACTTGATACCAAGAAACGACGCCTGAACGAACTCCAAGCCCTGATACTCGAACAAGCCAATGCGATTAGCCAATCCATGTTGCATACTGAGCAATCTGTGCTAGTGGATGGGTTCTCGAAAAAAGATCCCAAACAATTGATGGGACGCACGGAAAATAATCGCATCGTGAACTTTTCTGGGAGCCCAGAGTTGATAGGACAGATGGTAACGACTACAATTACAGAAGTGTTATCCAATTCGCTACGAGGGACTGTCAGCGAAACACTGGGTTAGAAACATTGTGGGGAGGCTGCCTTGTCAAGATCGACAATCAAACAGCACCTTACTCTCACACCTAACGACCCCAAACGTCTAGACGCCTTACGCGGCGACAACGATTCCCATTTAAAAGCCATCGAACAGCGGTTTAGCATCCAAATTTTTGTGGATGAGAATCACTTTGAGCTGATTGGGTTACCTAAATCTATACGCCAAGCAGGTACATTGCTCTCTGACTTGTATGAGCAAACAGAGTTTTCTTGTGTCCTCAGTGACGAGGACATTCATTCCACTCCACATAGTAAGGACGAGCCTATGTCAGCTAACCCATGCGCCATCGATTTTGATATCAATGCATTACAAGCGGGTCAAATGAAAATTTCCCCAAGGACCCCCAATCAATCGTATTACCTCAATGCGATTCAAAATAACGATATCAACTTCGGCATTGGCCCTTCAGGTACCGGTAAAACCTTTCTTGCTGTAGCCAGTGCTGTGCAAGCACTCGACATGGGTTCAGTCTCTCGTATCATTTTATGTCGACCTGCTGTGGAAGCTGGGGAGCAACTTGGTTTTTTACCAGGCGATTTAGCTGAAAAAATAAGTCCTTATTTGCAGCCCTTGTATGATTCACTCTTTAGTTTGTACGGCGTGAATCGTGTTGACCAGCTCATTAAAAAAGGTGTTTTGGAAATTGCTTCTCTTGCGTTTATGCGAGGACGAACACTCACAGACTCTTTTGTGATTTTAGATGAAGCACAAAACACCACGCCACAACAAATGAAAATGTTCCTAACGCGATTAGGCTTTGGCTCTAAAGCGGTGATCACAGGTGACATCACCCAAACGGATTTACCGCACCATCAACGCTCCGGTCTTCGCGATGCAACGCAACTTCTGCAAGATATTCCTGGCATTGCGTTTACCTTTTTCAAGGCTAATGATATCGTAAGGCATCCCTTGATCCAACAAATCATTGAGGCTTACGAAGATCATGACAAAGAGCGACTCTAACCTAGCAATCACATTCATCAACGAGTGCAGCGATCCCGCCTTGCCAGAACCCTCTTTTTTTGAGGGCTGTTTGAGCCATGCGTGGGATCACTTATCACAAGAACCTAACGCGGTGACGTTAAAACTCCTTGACGAAGAGGCAATGACAGAACTTAATCGTGACTTCTTTGGGAAAGATCGTCCAACCAATGTGTTGTCCTTTCCGTTTGAACCGTTCCCTGGTTGCGAGGAAAGATCCTTAGGTGATATTGCCATTTGCATCGCTGTGGTTAAAGACGAAGCCAACACCTTCGATATGCCTTTTGAAAATCGCTTAGCTCATATACTCATTCATGGCCTACTGCATTTAATGGGTTATGACCACATCGACGACACTGACCGTGAGACTATGGAAGCCTTAGAAGTTAAGCTGCTGTTAGCACAAGGTTTTTCGCATCCGTATGAAGTCTAGCCCCACAGTCCTTTTGCCGCTATAATTATAATAGTTCACACACAAGGTACTCCATGCCCTTCACCGATCACATCAAGCGTTTACTCAGACTTGCCGCGCCTACCCAAACCAAACAAGACATTAGCTCCTTACTTGCTGAAGCAGCTGCCGATCATCTGATCGATCAATATGCGCATCGCATGCTAGATGGCGTTCTCAAAGTGGCAGACATGCATGCTAGAGACATCATGGTACCGCGTTCACAAATGATTGTCATTGAATCAAGCATGTCGCTCACAGAAGCCCTACCCATCATCACGCAATCTGCTCACTCTCGCTTTCCTGTGATTGGCGACAGCATGGATCAAGTTCACGGTATTTTGCTTGCCAAAGACTTACTCACGCATTTAGCTGAGGGTCACCATGACTTAAGCATTAATACGCTTGTCCGACCTGTGTTTTTCATTCCAGAAAGTAAGCGACTCGACATGTTACTGCGTGAATTCCGATCGAAGCACAATCACATGGCTATGGTGATGGATGAATACGGCAGCGTTGCAGGATTGGTCACCATTGAAGACGTGCTCGAACAAATCGTTGGCGAGATAGAAGACGAACACGATGGTGATGCCGAGGTGCAATACATCAAGCAACTCAGCGACAACCGTTTTGCTGTTGCCGCGATCACTCCTATCGAAGAATTTAATACCTACTTTAACACCGACTACAGTAACGATGAGTTTGACACCATCGGCGGGCTCGTCCTACAATCATTCTCTCGCCTGCCAAAACGCGGAGAAAAAACGCAGTTAGGCCCTTTTTCCGTGAGTGTCTTAAATGCAACCAAGCGTCGCATTGACCTCCTCAGCTTTACTCGGACCAATGACCCAACATAAACGCCACGCTTATCAGCTTATCCTTTCCCTCATCGCAGGTTCCCTACTTCCTCTAGCGTTTGCCCCTCATCATTATTGGCCGATTGTCTTCGTCTGTTTACCTGTGGTGTGCTTCTTTTTACAAAACACCGAACATGCTTCCCAAGCCTTTTCGCATGCACTCTTGTTTGCCTTTGGTGCTTTTTCAGTCGGCACCAGTTGGGTGTATGTCAGCATTCACACTTACGGTAACGCATCACCTTTTATGGCTGGCCTCATTACGTTTTTATTTACCGCAGCATTAGCTTTAGAGTTAGGCATCCTTATGTGGCTATGGCGCAAACTTCGCTCGACACATAGCTATCTGCATTCTTGCTGGATCCTTCCCGCAGCATGGGTGTTAGCTGAATGGTGTCGCGAGGTACTGTTCACAGGCTTCCCTTGGTTAACCCTAGGCTCACTGGCAAACACGCCTTTCCTAAAAGGCTGGATCCCTCTTCTTGGCTCTTATGGCATGGCTTTGCTACTGCTAATTACTTGCTGTCATATCGCTTATGCAATTCGGCACAAAAAACGTTTCATCACTTTTGCAGCACTTAGCTTGGTCATGACACTTGCTGTGGGTTATGGTTTACGTTCACATACCTGGACAAAACCCGCCAGAAAAACACCGCTTCAGGTCGCTCTTGTTCAAGGGAATGTACCTGTTTCCATGAAGTGGGATGCTGACACACTCACCACGTCGCTCAATCGCTACTTACTCGCCACAAGACATCATCTCGATGCTGATATCATTGTCTGGCCTGAAACAGCAATTCCTGCTTTTGATACATCGATTCCAAGCTTTCTTCAGAATATGAATGAACTCATGATTCAACACAACGCGGCACTCATAACCGGCATCGCTCATTTTGACCCAAGCACACGAAAAACCTACAACAGCCTAGTAACACTCGGCAAACACCGTGGACGTTACGATAAAGTGCATTTGGTTCCCTTTGGGGAATATTTCCCAGCGTCTAGACTACTTGGCTGGGCTTACAACGCCATGGGTCTCCCCATGTCAAACGAATACCCAGGATCCACAGCGCAAAGAACACTTCCTATTGCTAATACTCACATGGCTCCTGCTATCTGTTACGAAGTCGCTTACCCTGCCTTAATTCAACGCCGTGCACTAAAAGCCAATTGGCTTTTAGCTATCAGCGACGATGCTTGGTTTGGTCACTCTGCAGCGTCTGCACAACAAATCGAAATGGCGCAAATTCGTGCTTTAGAAACGGGTAGACCGATGCTTTACGCCACTAACAATGGCATTACGGCGATCATTAATAACTTAGGCGACATTACCAAGCGTTTACCAAAAGAGTCTTACCAAACGCTTACTGGCAGCATCATGCCCCGCGAAGGCCTAACACCACTGCAGCATCTCCCGCTTAACCTGTGGCAGTGGTTATCTTTACTTGCTTGCGTCCTGTATGGGATTGGTGTGCGCGTTAGAGCTAGATGTCTTGAAAAATAAATCTCTACTATTGTCATTCCTGTGAAGACAGGAATCCCCACACCAACACGTTCCACGGTCTGTGAAACAGATCCGGGGGATCTATTGTAAAAGCTTGGACCCCCAGCGGATTGCGTGCCGCAACCGGGGGGCGTGTAAAAGCTAGGATCCCATCCTACGATGGGGGATGACAACATCACCCTAAACCCATACCGCCACCACAGCCATTAACCCAAAGCCTAACAACACATAGTTAAACCGCCATATATCGCAGCATTTAGCGACCATCACAGATTGTTTAAGACCATGTAAGGTTCCTAGATAAATAAACGTTCCAGCTGCCAATGAAATGCAAATCGGCTGAATGTAAGCGTGCACGTCACCCATCGACCGTAGGTGGTGTCCCATTAAAATTCCTAAGGGTGACATCACAGCAAACAATAAAAATAACAACACGCGTGTTTTAACTGACAAGGTACTTTTATTGATTTGTATCGCGAGCGCCATCGAAGCCGCCCACTTATGAGCAAGAATCGCAATCACAATCATCACAGACACTAAAAAAGTCCCCGATAAACCCAATGCTTCACCCGCTAAAAAGCTATGGATTGACAGCATCACCACAGCTAAAACCGCTAAGTTATTATCTCCAGGACAATAGTGCTGCTCAGTCGCCTGATGCGAACAAGTAGGTTTTGAAGATTGATGCGTTCTCTCATAAATCTCTCGACCGATGTGCTCCATTAGCAAAAGCAACAAGAACATGCCACCTGCTAATAAAAAAGCCATGGGGTAAGTTACACCCAAAGCAGTCCATTGCGCTGAAGAAGAACCTAGCATATGCAAAAGACCCGCCCCTAAGAACACACCGGAAGCCAAGGCCTCCACCACAGGAAACTCAAAGCTTCTACGCTTAATAGCGCGTCTGAACGGATAAACACCGGCCAAGATGGTGACTAAAAAAACCACTACTGCTGAAGCAATTTTCATGTAAGATAAACTGATCAAAAGAAGAACTCCTGAAGATAATGATGGGTCATTTTATATACAGATTTCCTTATTGTCAATTCGGGAAAAGCCTCTATTTTACCGTGACTTAGAGAAAAACCTGTTTAAAATCAAACCTTTTTGGCTTGCATTGACACTAAAATATTGCTATTAATGAGCCCTTCTCGGATACGAACTTTATCTGTTTAACGCTATCTTAACTATTGGGTACTGCATGTCGACATCAACCAAAAAGCTCTCTTTTTCTACTTTGACACTTGTTTTCATCGGCGCGCTCTTCTACTGCTACGAGTACGTCCTGCGGATCATGCCAAGCCTGATGATCCCGCATCTCATGCACGTGTTTGGACTCATGGCTGGTGGCACAGGCTTACTGGTTAGCGTGTACTACATGGTTTACTCGCCGCTTCAAGTAGCCGTTGGTGTCTTGACCGACTACTACCGTCCCCGACTCACTCTCACCTGGGCCATCTTTCTATGTGTCGCAGGTTCCCTGATGTCTGCCTCTTTTTCGTCACTGTGGCTCTTTGCGGCAGGCCGAATACTCATTGGCATCGGTAGCGCCTTCGCATATGTTGGCGCTTTAACGCTAGCCAACACCTGGCTATCCAAGAAAACGTTCACCTTATTCGCTGGTGCTGTCACTACCATGGGCATGATTGCCGGCTGGCTAGCCGATCACAAACTCATTGGCCTGGGACACGCATACGGCTGGACAACAGTCTTCTACGCTGCCGCCGTTGCTGGTATTTGCTTACTTATCATCTTCCGCCTTGCCTATCGCCTCAACAAACAAGCTGCTCGTAAAAAAGCCCGCAAACACATTGCATGGAAACGTATCTTACTGGGTTACTGGAACATCATCCGTACAGGACGTCTCTGGCTGGCAGGCCTTATTGGCGGTATCTTGTTTTTATCCCTATCGCTTTTTGCGGAAGCATGGGGTCCTGAGTTCATTCATACTTACCTCAATATCCCCATAGCTCAAGCAGCAGACGTAAACAGTTACATCTTTATTGGATGGGGTGTGGGCGCACCATTGCAAGGCCTACTCTTCTACTGGTGCCGTCGCTACCGACCCATGCTTCTGATTCAAACAGCCTTAGCCACTGCTCTGAGCATCGTTATTCTCTACTTTACCCATAGCGCTACAGCCATGAGTGTGAGCTTATTTTTCTTTGGCATCTTTTGTAGCGTGGAAGTGGTGTGCTTTACTTATGCGGCTAAGATGGTCCATGAAGTGTTTGTGGGATCAGCCATTGCCTTCATTAACCTGATTGTCATGCTATCAGGCACCATCATCTTGCCTACCGCCTCCTTCATCCTTGAAAAAGTCAGCGCCACTCACGCACACTTACACCCAACCTTAAGCGGTATTCCTGCTCACACAGTCAGCGACTATCAGCATGCCTTTTTGGTTTTACCGCTTTTAGGGATCGCAGCGATCGTGATGTGCTTTTTCATCAAGCAACCAGTAGAAAGCCACAAGGGGCGTTTGCATTAATCACCAAACACTGGATGCGGCTTACCATGTTCATCAATAGCAACGCAGGTAAATCGCCCTTCAGTAACCTTACGACGTTTATGACCAGAACCACCCATGCCATCTGTTGCCCAGGTTTCAACTAAGACCACCATTGAGCTTCTTCCTGTGCTCAAAATTTTTGCATAGATACACACAAAATCCCCAACATGTATCGGGGCAATAAAACTCATACTATCGACTGCTGCAGTGGTTACACGTGAACCAGATTTTTCTGTAGCACAACTCGCAGCAGCCATATCCATGTGCGCAAGCACCCAACCACCAAAAATATCGCCGTTATGGTTCACATCTTTTGGCATGGCCAATATGCGGATGGCCAAATCACCAGTAGGTTGTTCAACAGAATCGGTCATTTTTTATCTCCTTTTGATCTTTGCTATTCCCGCAGTGTATCATACACGCCACGAAATGGAGCTTAGCACGTGACTTTGTGACACAAAGAGTGCTAGTATCTCGTCAACCCTGAATCAAGGAACACACCACCATGTCTACCGTAGCGGATTGCGCCTTTCAGCTAAAAGCTGACCTCTTTCCTCTCACCGTTTTTTGTGTACACGATCCACGCTTAGAGCGCATCAAAGCGCAACTCACGGACACCATACAAAAAGCCCCCAAATATTTCGAGGACGCGCCTTTCATTATAGATGTTAGTCGCGTAGCTGGCGAAGACATCGACTTTGCAGGCCTTGCAGCTGTTTTAAAAGAAGCCAACACCAAACCTTTTGGCATCCGTGGCGTTAGCGATGATCAAAAAGAAGCCGCCGCTGCAGCTGGACTCGCCCTATTTAAGCAAACACCTAGCGCACAAACAGAATCCGCTCAAGCAAGCCCAAAAGCGCAAAACATAGCTAAAGCACCGACACGCATCATCACCAAGCCTGTTCGTGCTGGAACCAAAATCTATGCAAAAAATGCTGATTTAATCATCATTGCTCCTGTTAACGTAGGTGCCGAATGCATTGCCGATGGCAGCATTCATGTCTACGGACCATTGCGCGGACGCGCCTTGGCTGGTGCCAGTGGTGACAAAAATGCCCGAATTTTCTGCCAATCGCTCGATGCTGAGCTAATTGCGATCGCCGGGCACTATCAAGTCAGCGAACACCTACAAGTGCCGGAGCACAATGGCCATGTACTTCAGGTGTTTTTGCAGGATAATAAACTAAACATCACCTCCATCTAACCAACCACCAAAAGGAAACCACCGTGTCAGAAGTTATTGTTGTCACGTCCGGAAAAGGCGGCGTGGGTAAAACCACCACTAGCGCTTCGTTTGCCACAGGTCTAGCCCAAAAAGGCTACAAGACCGTCGTCATCGATTTCGATGTAGGCTTGCGAAACTTAGATCTTGTCATGGGCTGCGAACGCCGTGTCGTTTACGATTTAGTGAACGTGATCCAAGGCGATGCAACCATCAACCAAGCCTTGATCAAAGACAAAAACGAGCAAAACAAGGGCAACCTGTTTATTCTTGCAGCTTCTCAAACACGAGATAAAGACGTGTTGACGAAAGAAGGCGTTGAGAAAGTCATTAACGAACTCAAAGAAACCTTTGATTACGTGATCTGTGACTCACCTGCTGGTATCGAAAAAGGCGCTCACATGGCGATGTACTTCGCTGACTCAGCGCTTATCGTGACCAACCCTGAAGTATCCTCTGTACGCGACTCCGATCGTATCCTAGGTCTTTTGGGGAGCAAAACTGAACGTGCTGAAAAAGGTTTATCGCCTATCAGCGAGCACCTGATCATCACTCGTTACTCTGAAAAGCGCGTGAATTCTGGTGAGATGTTAAGCGTTGCCGATATCAAAGATCTGTTGGGCGTTCCTCTATTGGGCATCGTTCCTGAATGCCAGTCTGTGCTGTCTGCATCTAATGCAGGCGCTCCTGTGATTCACGACCAAAACAGCCCAGCGGGCAAAGCGTATGCACGCATTATCGCTCGCTTCTTAGGAGAAGAAGTTCCTGAAGAATCTGAGAAACAAAAAGGATTCTTACGACGTCTCTTCAAAAACAACAAGGAAAAGGAAACGGTATAAATGAAGAAATTTCTGGACATCTTCAAGCCTCAAAAATCGGCTCAAACTGCGAAAGATCGTTTGCAAATTATTATTGCGCAAGAACGATCTAAACAAAGCCAACAAGCAGACTATCTACCACTGATGCGACAAGAAATCTTGAAAGTCATCGCCAAATACACTGGCATCGACGCTCAAGACGTGAAAGTTGATCTGCAAAGTAACGATAACAACTCAGTCCTAGAACTGAATATCACCTTGCCTGACAGCGTGACTGCCAAACAGGAAGAAAAAGAAAAAGAAAAAGAAAAAGAAGAAGAATTAGAAATTGCCTAAATCTTCAGCCTTTTGCTTTAAACCCGCCCTGTGCGGGTTTTCTTTTGTCAGCCTGCTCTTTTCTGTCATTCCTGCGAAAGCGGCCTTGTTGCATAATTAAGTTTGACACACCCCAATCGCTGTCATTCCTGCGAAGGCAGGAAACCAGGTGTATTAGCGCGGGCATAGCCCGCTCACTCAGGCGTTCAATGAACGCCTAATAGTGCTCACTTCGTGAGCATTTGATATAACTGGGCCCCTTTTTTCAAAGGGGTGACAAACTAAAGAGGAATCATGCAACAAGGCCTCCTTTGATGGGATGACAGCCTTAAAGACTTCTACACCAACGAGCCTTCTTTAGAAGGCTTTTTGCATCCTTTCTAAGAAAAAAGCACTAATCGTCACAAGTCATGAGAGATTAATGCTCGCTTGCTTTCACCGCCACTTCTTGCACCCAAAGCAAGCACAGATGCTTTCACTAATGCTTTTGCTGCTGTTTGTTCAGCATGTCGCGCTTTCATATCTTTGGCCACTGACGCTAACACTTGCCTAGCCAATGCTGGCTGCTTTCCAAGGCCAAACAACCGGAAATGGACAGGCAAAATAGCACCTTCCCAAAGTGTTTTATAGAGGTTTGGGTCTGCTTCTTTAATCGTTTCAAAATCGGGTAACACGCCAAGGTGCTTCGCTATCGTATCTAAAATACGAATATAATTAGCGTGTGCAAACTGAGGTTTTGGATCCAAAGCACGTAGAGCTAGCTCCTTTTTGATACCCTGCTCCATCTCTGCAAGCTCCGGCAAAGCAACCAAACCACTCATAACAGCCACAGCCCAACGTGCTTGCAACTCAGCAATGGCCCAGTGTGGGCCACGAATCATACCCACACATGCAAAGCCTGGTAACCTTGGATGAAACACACTTTCATACAAGCAAATCGGTTGAAACGAATCATCTGCCTGATAAGCGATTTTTTCTTGAAGCGCCTGAGACAGGTAGTCAAGATTAAGCCTAAATCCCGTGCACATCACAACCGTATCAACATCAACATGCTGACTCTCCTCACCAGGCAAAGCAATCGTTGCATGCCCATCGAGCAAATCAAGCAAACAACCACGCACAACCGTTATCAAACCCCGTTTAACAGCAGGCAAATAACGATCAGACAGAGTAAAGAAAGGGGAATCTGTGGAATCCTTTTCTATTGCAAGAGCAGGTACATCCTTTTGTTCTGGGCAAACGCGCTCAAAATAAGCCCTATTCTTTGCTTGATTAATTTCTTCCGATGTTAAACCACCAAACGAGTGATAACCCGCCTGTCGAGTGAAACGCACCAAATCAATGGGTTGTCGCACCCCATCTTCTGTTGGGTAATAACGGGGCATCACCCAATACGGCCTAGAAGACACATGAATAATACTCTTGGCAACACCTACTAAATCAGAAGCAATCTCACACCCACTAAACGAAGAACCAACAACCAAAACGACTTTATCCCGATATTCCTCCGGCGAACGATAACAGGAGGAATGCTTAATAGAGCCTGTAAAAGTAGCCGCACCTGGTAAGCGGGGTAAGTAAGGTTGTGAAAAAACGCCCGTCGCAACAATAACACCGTCACTGATCTGCTCGTGATCCACAGCATCGGTGCGCCAACGAATGAGCCACTGGCTTTTATTATAATCAAGCTGAGTCACACGCGATCTAAAGCGAATATGTGGCAATACTTCGAAGTGCTTAGCATATGCCTTGAGATACCGATAAACCTCATTGTGCTTTGGAAAAGCCTGTGTGTCTTCAGGCCAAGGAAAATCAGAATACATCCCTGTGAACTTGGACAGGTTCGTCGTCATTGAATCCCACATCGCACCTGTTTTAGGATGCCAAAGCCCACCGACATCATCAGATTTTTCTAAAACGACCACGCGCAGCCCAGCTTCAAGCGCTTCCTTAGCTGGCACCAAACCAGACACACCAGCACCAATAACAACAAGTGTTTTCATACTTTTCTTCCTCCCCTGACATTCTCATGAACGCGAACCGGAGGACGTGTCGTAAACCTACAAGCTCTTCCCCGAGCGTCCAAACACATCATGAAACGCCATGAGTTGCTTCAGGTCCTTGGATTGTTTCAGGCCTTACCTCCTGATCCCACCAGGTAACCTGTTTTTTTGAGGGAGCTTTGGTGCGTTCGGGGATTTCAAGTTTTTTACGTTCTTCAGGAGTGAGCTTTTTCCAGCGAATTAAAATCCCGGCTGCCCAGATGCCCACTTGAGCGCGCACAGTCGCTATCGATTCAGCTGGAATATCGGGGAATTTTTTTTGATAGAAGTTTTTATTCCAGTTGTATAGTAGAGCATTTAGTACGTTGAAGTTAACGGAAAGAGTGTGAAATTCTTTTTTTAATATTTTTGAGTTGCAAATCAAATCATTCATATAAGAGTCGTAAATTTTATCCTGGTGGTGCAAAAACCAAACGGTCATATCTTTCGTAAATTCCCCTTCAGAGCGGTATGCTTTTCCTGCCAGTAGATGTAGTAGTTTTGTTCGATTTAATAGGAGGAGAAGTTTTTTTTGAAATAAAGAGAAAACAGGGCGTAAGTTATCGTCAGTGATGCTATTTTCTTTTTCTTTTAGGTATTCAGTTATGAATTGATCGTAGTTATATGGCATTGCCTCTCTCCAGTCGTCAGGAGAAGTATAAAGGCTTTTCCCGTGTGTGTAAATGAAACACAAAAACATTAATTATTTGTTGGTGAGGGTTGTTTTTTTGTGGAGGCGCCCTCAGCAGATGCCGCTGGAACTTTTGGATCAGAGGAAGCGGTGGTTTTTCCCCTTAAATGATCAGTCACCAGGCCAGTTAAGGAGCCGCTTTAGCTTCTTCGGTTGTTTCAGGTTTTTCCTGCTGATCCCACCAGGTAACCTGTTTTTTTGAGGGAGCCTTGGTGCTTTCGGAGATTTCATATTTATTACGTTCTTCGGCGGAGAGCTCTTTCCAGCGTATTAAAATACCGGTTCCCCAGGTGAGTGCTTTATTGCAAACATCCGGCACCAATTCTGCCGCAATAGTGGAAAATCTTTTTTGATAAAAATTGTTCCTATTATACAGAAGAGAGCTTAGTATATTGAAGGCCATTGAAATGGGTCCAAACGTGGTATTCGATATTTTTTTATCGCCGATTATTTCGTGTCTATAGAATTTAAATAAAGGATCAGCATAGCCCAAAAACCAAAGCGTCATATTTTTTATGAATGTCTCTTCGGAGCAGTATCTTTCTCCTCCCAGTTGATAAATTAGCTTTGTTCGGCTTATCAACAAGAGAAGTTTTTCTTGAAATAAAGAGAAAACAGGTCGTAAATTATCATCAGTGATACTGTTTTCTTTTTCTTTTAGGTATTCAGTTATGAATTGATCGTAGTTATATGGCATTGCCTCTCTCCAGTCGTCAGGAGAAGTATAAGAGCTTTTCCCGCACCAGGCCAGTTAAGGAGCCGCTTTAGCTTCTTCGGTTGTTTCAGGTTTTTCCTGCTGATCCCACCAGGTAACCTGTTTTTTTGAGGGAGCCTTGGTGCTTTCGGAGATTTCATATTTATTACGTTCTTCGGCGGAGAGCTCTTTCCAGCGTATTAAAATGCCAGTTGCCCAAGCACATACTTCGGAGCAGGTCCCTTCTATAGAGCCAGCCGCAACGTCAGGAAATTTTTTTCGATAAAAGCCGTTCATATCATATAATAGAGCACTTAATACGTTGAATGCTTTAAATATTTTCTTTTTCTCCTTTGTTAGCATACCACGCTTACAGATTAGCCCGTTTTGATAGGAATTGAAAGACCTATCTTGATGATGCAAGAACCAAAGAGTCATGTTTTCGTTGAATGTTTTCTCGGAGCAGTGTTCTTCTCCGTTTAGTAAGTATAGCAATTTCATTCGGTCTAAGAGGAAGAGTAATTTTTCTTGAAATAAAGAGAAAACAGGGCGTAAGTTATCGTCAGTGATGCTATTTTCTTTTTCTTTTAGGTATTCAGTTATGAATTGATCGTAGTTATATGGCACTGCCTCTCTCCAGTCGTCAGGAGAAGTATAAAAGCTTTTCCCGTATATGTAAATGAAACACAAAAACATTAATGATTTATTGGTGAGGGGTGTTTTTTTGTGGAAAAGCCCTCAGTGGATGCTGTTGGAGTTTGTGACTCAGAGGAAGCGGTGGTTTTTCCCCTTAAAAGTGCTTGTGGTCTATGAGAGCCAGAGGCGGCGGCAGCTTGATTATCACTGTGGTCTGACGCCTCCCCGTCTTCTGAAGCACTTCCTGTAAGAGATTTATCTTCTTCTGATGAGGCGGCTGCTTGTTCAAGAGTATTGTGTATGGAGACAGGAGGAGGCTCCTGTAATAAACCGATAAAATAATCATTAATGTCTGTTTTTATATCTTTTCGAGTTTCAACGTCCTCGTCAGCAGGATCATCCAGAATACCCCAATCATCTAAAATATGGTCAAGAAATGGAGAAATGACTTGATCAAATAGAGGTTTTGGGGTTTCATCAGGATTGGAAATGTCATACCCATATTGCAAGGCCGCCTCAGGGTAGGCATTAAAGACTAAATACAGGTGTCGTCCTAAGAGCTGTTTGAGTGTTGCTAAATCATTGGTTCGATCACCGGGTGTTGCACCATCGGTTGGAGTAATTAGTTTGGGATAGTCAAAGAGGCTATAGATGCTTCTGATTAAGGTTGGAGGCATGTATTGCTCAAGTAATTCCCGCTTCTCTTTCAGTGCTTTTAGTTTTGCTCTAAGCTCGCTTCTAGAGGCTGGTTTTTGAGAGCTAGTAGCGGCAGCTTCCGTCGAAGCAAGGTCACTTTGTTCTTTGTATAGTGCATGTGCTAAATCAATACGCTTCCCTCTTGTTAGTAGCTTACGTTTTCCTGTGGGTTTAGTGCCCAGTCTTTTTTCAAGACCCATGATCTCCTGCTCGCATTCGAGCATCATATCATGGAGTCGTTGAGCTCCTAGTTTTCCAAGGTCAGACTTTTCGCATACATCATCCAGATGCATAACAGCATCTTGCTCTCGAAGCCTGTCGTCTGCATGTGCCAAGGGTACTTTATTGTCTTCACTGACCGTTTTGAAGGCTGTTCCTGGTAAGGAGTTATAGTAACGGGTTGTTGGCTCTAAGAGCTCTTGGCAAAACTGTCGTCTTTTTTCTTCGTCGTAATCTTTGCTTTCATTAAAGAGGGATTTAAGTAGGTTACCATAGCCCAGCCCAACACCTTCTGCCGCATTAATAATGTTTTCTGTATCTAGATTTCCCTCATCTTTCAATGAGTCTAATGTTTTAAAAAGTGCTTTTTCTTTGTTGTCTGAGCGATCTTCTGTATCATGGCAAAACAGAATAATAAGATCCTGTATTTGTTCGTCTTCGGATTTTCCATTGTCTAATATTGTTTGAGTCTCATTGTTTTGTAAGGTTTGCAGCCGTTCAAAAAGTTTAACTTTTGCGAAGGCTCCTCGAAGAGTCGCTCTATCTCGTTTAACTGTTTTTTTTCTTCTGTATTGCTCTAGTGCTTCATGGATTGCTGTTGTGAAACTGCGAAGCTCTGGAGTATCGCCTCCAGATAAAACGCTTAAGCGGCTAACAGCATGCAGTAATGCCGACCTTTTTTCAGCAAATGATTTGTCCACTTGAAGAGCGCTGAATGGTCGAGTAATCATTCTTTCCAACACAACATAGGCTGTGCCATGAGCGCCTTGTTTGCTATTTCTTGTGCGCGCATGAGTGGATGCGGGCCGCCCAACAAGATTTGCCCCATCAGGAGTGATCCGCCCTAATACGGTTGGTTTCGTTTGTCTTTCGCGTGATTCAGCTGCACCACCATCTTGTGCTTTAGATTCTCCGGCAGCTTGATTCTTAGTCCTTTTACTCATGATACCATCCTACTTTAATAGAGCTGATTCCAGCGTAACAAAATGGCAGCAGCCAACGAAGCTCCTTCGCTAGAGCGTTCTGAGAAAATGGTAACACAACGTTATAAGATTAAAAGCAAGAAGGCTGGCGTATGACCTCTAAGAGGCCCGGATGCTTCTAGCTTACTTTGACAAAGATCGACCCGAGCGTCCAAACACATCATGAAACGCCATGAGTTGCTTGAGATTGATGAGCACTCGCGTTGCTTTTCCGATAAAGGCGCTCTTGGGCACAAAACCCCAGGCTCGACTATCATCACTGCCATCTCGGTTATCACCCATCATGAAGTACTGCCCCGCTGGCACAACAAGATCTTTGAAGTCATGCGGGGTGACATCTGGTCGAACCCAAATGTGATGTGTCACACCATTTAAATTTTCTGTGTACTCGCGCACAGCAATGTGTTGCTCCGGAAACTCTTTGTCTTCGTCCTTTTTCACAAACTGCTGTGTTGCTACTTTACCATTGATGGTAAGCACTTTATTTACGTAACTGATGTGGTCCCCTGGCAAACCAACCACACGCTTTACGAAAGTGACCCCGGGATTGACAGGCCATCGGAATAAGGCTATTTCACCGCGCTTAGGATCTGACATGGATACTAATTCGGTATGCCACACAGGCGCATGAAACCCGTAACTGTACTGACTCACTAAGATCAAATCACCTGGCAACACAGTTGGCTCTAAAGACCCTGTTGGTACGCGGTAGGCTTGCCCCAAAAAGGTGCGAATCAAAAGCACAACGAACAACACAGGAAATAGCGAACGGCACCAATCAATCAGACCTGGATAGGTCATGGCTTTGCCTCGTTCCTTACGCTCACGACGCGTTAGGATGTAATCAACCAAGGTCACCACACCTGTGAAAATCGTGAGTAGCGCTAAAATATTTTGTAGATCAAAAATCATGGGGTTTCCTCACTCTCTAAATGTTTTAACTGCGGCAGATAAACAGCCTCACCTTCTAAACGATAGCTGGCCCAACGCGTTTGAACACCTTCGCCGGTATGACCCAAGATGGACAGAATAATGGCATTAGCACCAGACTTTGCTGCCATTTTGGTGGCCTGCTTAAGGAAGTGTCGTTCCTTTTTCTCAGACGCATGCTTACTATGCCAAACCACACTTAAGTGGCCTTGCTTACGGTACAAAGCACTGGGCACTTGATGTGTTGTAAACAGCTTGACGTGCTTTGCATTCACCTCGGCTGTGGGGACATGCCAAGGCAAAACGATACCGCTGATGGGGTATTTAGCCGGTGGTGCGATGATATAAAGAACGAGTGCGGCCAAGAGACCACACACTAGGGATAGAGATACACGAATAGCGGTCCAAGACATGCCATACTCCTTAAGTATTTGAAGCCCATCACCTTAACATGGATGCACGGGGTAAGTCACCCGCGCCACTTTCTGACAACCCACATCCCAATTGGAAGCAAAATAAGAATATATAAGCAGAAATAGCCAGCCCACGATAAGGCTGCCACAAACAAGCTGGGATCACACAAGACAACCAACATGGGCGGAACGTAGGTCAAACCTATCAAGGCCCATCGACGGTTTGAGCCAGAAAGGCTTGGAATGCCATCGGCTAAAAAATCCACCAAACACACAGACACACTTAAAAAAGCGGTCAGAGCACTTAGAGACACAAAAGCCACGGCCACAGGACGTAACCAGGTGACTTTTGTCACCATAGCTAAAGCGCTCATCATCGCGGTGGTGGTATGAGCAGTGCCGTCCATGGCTTTCAAACCATGGTCACCGTACCAAGGAATCACAGACTGCACCGCACCTATCCATAGCAAATAGATCACCAACGGCAAAAAAGACCCCACCAGCAAAGCCCAAGCGAGCTGTTTCCGATCGTCATTTAAGTAACGCCGTAATGACGGAATAATAATCGCAAATCCCAAGGACGTAATAATCACCATCAAATGCGAAAACGACGGCAAAAACGGCTTGATAGCAATAACCGTTGAATGAAACGCATGAGGAGCAATCACAGCGAGTAACGCGATGAGCAACGCAAGCTTAGTGAGCATTAAAAAGCGGTTTGACCAATCAACCCAAGACATTCCTCGGTACACAATCCCGCCTAAAATGATCGTCGCAATAACAGTGGCTAGCCATCTGGGGCAATGCCAACGAGACAAAGCGGATTGCACGATATCGCTGCTCCCGGTCAAATAAGCGCAAATGAGTGCGTACAGAAGTAATAAATACACCACCCACGTAATCAAACGCACCGTTTTACCCAGGTAAGTCGAGCTCAAGGTAAGAAGATTCGCCGACAAAGGCTGATCTTTCGTGACGGCAAACAAAGCCCAGGCACCTAAGCTCATCAGTAGCCAACTTTCACCGACCAAAAACACAGTGACATAAAACGGCTCGCCAGCTGTGACAATAGGTAACGCCAACACTGCAACACCCACACAGGTGCCTAGCATTAATAAAATAGAACCGATTAGTTTGCTCATTTAGAAGTCTCTTCTCATTTACACGTCCCCCGGTTTCCGAAGGAAATCCGCTGGGGATCCAAAAAATCCCCCGAATCCGCATTCACAGACACGAGGGACATAGTATGCCGCTAGGCTATCACAAGTTTGATGTTGTTTCACCATTAGGGGGGGCTTGCTTATCTACGGTTGTGAACACCCCCTTCAGAGCCGCCAGCGTCTCCTCCGCCTTCGGGTGTGTTGGATTGAACCCATACTTAAGCGCATCGTTATTATGATACCTTGCATCCCAAAGCATGTGTTTGTATCGACGCGAACATTGCTTCCTAAGTACCACAGCAGTGATGACACCAGCTGCTATCACTAGCAATGGAAGTAAAACACCTAGGGTTATGCCCACAGGAGCGGAGATACTAGTAAGAGCCACTACAACAGACGTAGCTGAAAGTGTCACTACAGTAGCCACACCTATAGCAGCCGCATCGCCATGCGTTCTCCTGTTATTAGCCCCCTGCAACTTCGCAATAATAGCTTTTAACTCGTTCACAACAAGAATCTGATCATCTCTAGATAAATTCTTGCTATGTTTGACCAGTTCTGTAAACACTTTCTCAAGCTCAGAAATGTGACCCATATAAGTCCATTTAAAACGCATGGTAAGAAGCATGTTAACCCAAAGCGCAGTGAAAAAAGCCTTTTTATTAAATTTCTTTGTGAAAAACGCTTTCCCTTCTCGCGCTAAGGTGGATCCATTCGCTTTTATCTTCTCCTGCACATGAGAAGGAACAGAAAATTGATTTTTCCCATTAGGGTTAAAAAGACTTTCCCGGCAGTTCTCCGCCTTATTAAGCAACTTGTTGATTTCTTGATTTTCTTTACTCATTTTATGTCCCCAAAACTGTTGACTTACTTACAGTGTACAGAAGAGAAATTAAACAAATATTAAATAATTCTAATTGATTGTTAACTTTTAGACCATGCTTCTAGGCGGTTGATTTTTCCCAACTTGCTAAAACCTCCTCCACATCAGCTTCTAGGGTATAATTAGCCACCTCCTTCATCGGAGCATTGGGGTCTGTGTTGATCGACACAACGACTCTGCTGTCTTTCATCCCCGCTACGTGCTGAATCGCTCCAGAAATACCCCAAGCGACATACAGATCAGGGGCCACGCTTTGCCCCGTTTGACCCACCTGGCACTCATTGGGCATGAGACCGGCGTCAACGACCGCTCGTGAGGCACCCAATGCCGCCCCATAATGCTGCGCTAAGCTTTTGATACGATCTATCTGGGACTCTGACACACCTCGCCCAATGGACATCACCATGGACGCCGTGGCAAGATCCGCCGTATCTGAGCTAGCTTGAGTACACGATTGCCAGCTAGAAAGGGCTTGATCAGCAATAAAATCATGAGCCTCGATAGGCGCCGGATCAGCTTGCGTGCTACAGACCTCAAAAGCTGTCGGCGCTACGGTGATACATTGCACGCCATCAGAAGATTCCACGTCGCACAACACATTGCCAGCATACAGCGCTCGTGTGTAATGCTTATCGCCTAAAATCGCAGTCACACTCTCAATCGGTGCAACACCAATCAAGGCAGCTGCCCTGGGCAAAACGTTTTTACCAAAACTTGTGCCTGGCGCTACAAGATGGGTTAGCCCAAATTCTTTGACACATGATTCCAACCAAGGCGCTAGTGATTCAGCCAAGCCATGCTCATAAACGGCATGATCAGCCACGCAAACACGGCTAACGCCGTCACACAGAGCCACTTCATCAGCAACAGAAGCGACATTATTTCCAGCAACCAAAGCAACAATATCAGTGCTGATAGATTTTGCAGCTGTTATCACACGTCGTGTGGCTTGTTTGATAAATGAACCATCATGCTCGACTAAAACCCCAACTGTCATGACAAGACTCCTTTGCTTTTAAGCGCTTCCATCAAAGCATCAAAACTAGGAATGACCTCACCACCTTGTCGTGCCGGTGGTTTTCGGTAATTCGAGATGCTTAACGTGTTTTGCAGCGTCACCCCTAACTCATCAGGCGTGATAGTCTCAATGGGCTTAGACTTTGCTTTCATGATATTGGGTAAACTCGGAAGCCGCGGCTCACACAAGCGTAAATCGGCCGTAATCACAGCGGGCATTTGACACGCAATTGTTTCTAGGCCGCCATCAATTTCACGGGTGACTGTCACACTCGAACAATCATCTGAAAAGCTAAGGTCGGATGCAAAAGTCCCTTGCGACCAACCTAAAAAACCCGCTAAGAGCTGACCTGTTTGATTGCAATCATCATCGATCGCTTGTTTTCCCATCAACACACAAGAAGCCTCAATGCGCTTTGCGAAGGCAGCCAGCAAGCTAGCTAAAGCGAATGGTTGAGGGGATTCATCACAGACAATGCGGGTTGCTGTGTCCGCACCCATGGCCAACGCTGTGCGCAAAGTATCTGTTGAGGCATCATCGCCAGCAGTTACAGCTACCACCTCAGTGGCCACTCCCTGCTCTCGCAAACGCAAGGCTTGCTCTAAAGCGATCTCATCAAAAGGGTTCATGGCATGCTTGACCCCTTGGGTGAGCACGCCTGAAGAATCGGGTTTTAGCTGAACATGAACACGGTAATCAATCACCCGCTTAATCGGCACACAAAGACGCATACACCCTCCTTGGAGATAAGATAGAGTTAGTGTCTTGGAAATTCGAGGTTAGGTCAATAGAATGTGGACCCCCGCGGATTGCGTGCCGCAACCGGGGGGCGTGACGGCAGGGTCAATGGGTGTTTAATCCAAAGCCCATAGATCTGTATCAGCTTGTTTATTATCAGACGCATCGCTGCTTGAGCGTGAACGACTATCTGCTTCTGCTTTTTTCTGATTGTAGAATTTAAGCAAGCGGGCTTGTTCTTTCACAAACAATGACATGTCTTGTTGAGAGACTGGATGAACAGCTCGATCGTCAATGCTTTCATCGCGTGCAGCTGCCATGGAAATGTATAAAAGCTCCTTGTATTGCTTCTCAGCCTCATCTGACTCACCCATCACCACATGCGCCATTCGACTAAACAAAGCCACATACGCATCATCAGTCTGAACAGAAGTTAATGACTCATCATCAGACGAACATTCTTCATCCGAAGAGCTAGACAGGTCAACACCGCCCACAAAGTTTTGAAGAGTCGCTAAACACTCAGCATCAACACCCTTTTCAATACCTTCATCAATCAATGGTTGAAGACGATCGACTTTATCATGTTCTTCCATCCAACTAAGGACAGAAGCAAAAGCACAGCTATTGTTCTTTGTCGTAATATCAGAAGACTCTTTACCTTCCGGGAAATAGTGATTACCTTTCTGGTTAACAACTATCGTGTTACGTGAAGCGGAATCAACACTGTTACGATATACTAACTCTGAACCAACAGGCTTAATCACCAACACTAACGGCTCGCGTTTAGAGTTAAGCTGATTGATACGGTGAATCAACGACACAAAACCTTCTGCGGTGACCATTCCTGTCTGCAAACTGTCCTGACGCTTTTCATCCTCAGTTAATGACTCAGAAGAAGCACCGTTTTTGATTGCTGCCTGTTTGTATCCCCCGTCGTAAAAAGGAAGCGGGATATACGAATCATCTAGATCAGATTCACCTAAACGAACAACACATACACCGTCGCGAAGGTCCTGGATAACCGGGATGACATCAGGAAGAAGAGCATTCACCAACTCACGCAAAGCAAGCGCAAGGGTAGCTTGCCGCTCGAGCTGGGCTTTCTTGTCTTGTTCTTTTCTAGTTTGTGCTGGCATATCGGACCTCGTACGCTATTTCTTACATGGTATAAGGATATTGTACACGCTGCAACTTAAAGGAACATTAAGAAAAATGGACACAAAGCGGCCTACCTAGACGGAGAATCAGGTAGTTACGGAACACTTGAGACAATAATAACAAGGAAAAAGAAGCTTTTAGATAGTCAAAAAATGAACTACACTGACACTAGTTAGTTTTTACGTAGGTGCTGTATGCATTCAAATAGCAATCAACGACGCCCAAAAGCAGGTGACGAAGCAGCTCCAGCTGCTTTCGAATCATCACTTGGAGAACTTCATGATTCTGCGAGAAGCCTCGCTGAAACACTACAGATGCTTGATGAAGAGATCCAACCAGCACGGGTAGAAGTAATGCCAAACTCATCATTTAACGACTTCTCGAACCTCATTCGTTCTCATTTAGGCCAGGAGGAGGCAGACTTAATTTTGAATCGGCTCACTACTTTTGGGTATTCAAACGATTCAAAAGCAATGAACCTCTTAATGAATGGGGTTAGGTGGTTTGCAGACCAAAATAAACCTATCACCAGGCGAACCTATGAAGCTTTATTGTCGAAATGCTTAGGAGAAAATTACTCAAAGCAAGTGGATGATAATTACGAAATCTCTTTTGAAATTCTACAGTACATGAGATCCTCAAAGTCGGAGGAAGAGAAAATACAACACCAACGCTTGGAAAATGGCGAATCCCCCGAAGATGTATTCGGTACACGCAAAGCTGTGCTTTATCAAACAAAAAACCGATGTCATAAATTTCCTGCAGGCAGTGTATTTAAACAACCAGGCAAACTGAGCACTATTTCTGAAACAAAACACCTAGACTCTAGTGCGGAGCGATCTGATGAGGATACTGGCTTCTCAAGTTCTGCTGAATAACGCTTAGCTAAGCTCCCTCAGAAAGTTAACGAGAGAAACAGAAGTAGATAGCGGTATCACTGCCAATCCAACACCACTTTCCCTGACTCACCCTTCTTCATCGCCTCAAAACCCTGCTCAAAATCGGTGTAAGGCAAACGATGCGTGATCAGCTTATCGACGTTCAATCCACTCTCCAGCATCGCGGTCATTTTGTACCAGGTCTCAAACATTTCACGGCCGTAGATGCCTTTCAAACGAAGGCTTTTGAAGACGATCGTGTCCCAATCGATAGCAATCTCTTTTTGCCCGGTCACACCTAGCAAAACCATCTTACCGCCCGTAATACTTACCTCAACAGCGGCATTAATGGCACCTGGATTACCCGACGCCTCTAAAGTGACATCGAACCCTTCTTGCATGCCTAAACGGCTCATCGTGTCACGCAAACGCTCTTCCATCTCTCTCGATGACGAACACCCAGACATATCGACAGCTTCTGACACATCAAATTGCCTAGCGAGCTCTAAGCGATACGGATTCACATCCGTAATCACCACGTGACGCGCACCGGCATGACGAGCAATCGCAGCGCACATGATGCCGACAGGCCCTGCACCTGTCACCAACACATCTTCACCAAGCAAATCAAAGGACAAAGCAGTATGAACAGCGTTACCAAGAGGATCAAAAATCGAGGCTACCTCATCTGAAATGCTATCTGGAATTTTAAAGGTATTAAAAGCCGGCATCACCAAATACTCAGCAAAAGCACCAGGTCGATTCACACCGATCCCAGATGTATCTCCACACAAATGAAAATTACCCGCACGGCAGTGACGACACTGCTGACAAACCAAATGCCCTTCTCCAGACACACGATCACCAATTTTAAAACGTTTAACATCCGCACCAATCTCAACCACTTCTCCAGCAAACTCATGACCTACATGCATGGGAACAGGAATGGTTTTTTGAGCCCAGTCGTCCCATTTATAGATGTGCAAATCAGTCCCACAAATCGCGGTTTTATTGATTTTAATCAAGACATCTGTTCGACCGACATTAGGGATCGGCGCAGTAGACAAACTCAAACCTGGTTGTGGCTCAAGCTTTGCTAAAACGTTCATCTCATTCATGACACAGTTTCCTCAACCGCTTTTTTGGCAGCAACAAACGCCGAAATCACGCGATCAATTTGCTCATCGGTATGGACGGCAGACAACTGCACACGAATACGCGCAGTACCTTTAGGTACAACAGGATAGGTGAAGGCAGTCACATACACCCCTTCTTGTAAAAGCTCTTTGGCGATACCCGCTGCGAGACGTTCTTCATAAAACATCACTGGCACAATCGCATGTTCGCCTTCAGGGCAATCAAAGCCTGCTTCTCGCATGCCTGCACGGAATCGTTGATGATTTTTTTCTAATTGTGCACGTGCATCATCAGCCTTTTCAGCCCAATCAAAGGCAGCTAGTGAGGCAGCCGCAATTGGCGGTGCAACAGCGTTTGAGAAAAGATACGGGCGAGCACGTTGTTTTAACATCGCCACAACGTTTTTAGATGCCGCAACGTAACCACCAGAAGCGCCACCTAAAGCTTTACCTAAGGTACCTGTCAAAATATCAATGCGCCCTTCTACACCACAATGCTCTGGCGAACCACGACCATGCTTACCCACAAAACCCGTTGCGTGTGAATCGTCGACAACAGTGATCGCTCCAAACTCTTCAGCGATATCACATAAGCCAGATAAATTCGCAATGATGCCATCCATGGAAAAAACACCATCTGTGACGATCATGATAAAACGGGCACCATCAGCCTTAGCAGCTTCACACTGTGTTCGTAGCTCTGCCATATCATTATTTTTATAGCGATAGCGTTTTGCTTTACACAAACGAATGCCGTCAATCAAGCTAGCATGGTTTAACTGATCACTGATAATCGCATCCTCAGCCGTTAAAAGCGCTTCAAATAAACCCCCATTCGCATCAAAACACGAAGGGAATAAAATCGCATCGTCCATTTTCAAAAAGCGTGCGATCCGTTGCTCCAAAGCGTGATGAACCGTTTGAGTGCCACAAATAAAACGCACAGACGACAAACCGTAACCGTATTTATCAATCGCTGCATGAGCAGCATCTCGCATCACTTGATGATTCGCTAATCCTAAGTAGTTATTCGCACAAAAGTTTAGAACACCACTGCCATCGTGCAAAGAGATATCCGCCCCTTGAGGACCCGCAATTTCACGCTCTTCTTTATACATCCCCGAATCGCGTATCGCTTGAAGTTGCTCAGTTAAATGTGTTTCAAATGTTGACATACGTCCTCCTTAGTTAGTATCAGCACCGCCGATCACTAGTTCGTTAAACCAAATGGATCCTGCATGCACGCGCGAACGTGTCAGACGATCTGAACCCAATCCTTGAATACCTAACAGCATCTCTGGCAAGGTGCTAGCAATCGTGACGCCTTCTACAGCATGCTGAATCTCGCCACCAGAAACCCAATAACCACTCGCCCCTCGGGAATAATCGCCGGTTGTGATATCAACACCTTGTCCCATCACATCCATCACCAACAAACCTTCCCCCATGCGTTCACACATGGATTCTAGAGTGAGGTCATCACTGGGAATCACACAATGGTGAATACCACTGGCGTTGCCAGTATTAGGAACACCTAACTGCCGTGCTGAATAAGCGCTAGTCATGGGCGTCTGAAAAACGCCATCATCAAAAAACACCGTGGCCTCTGTTTTAGAACCATTGAAATCATAAGGCATGCTGCCAGCTTGCTTAGTCACGTGAGGCTGCTGTTGAAGGACAAAACCGGGTCTTAAAAGACGTTGACCTAAGCGCTTACACAAGAAGCTCTTTTGTCGATGAATACGTCTTCCAGACATCGCATTAAATAAATGGCCCCAAAAACCCAAAGCAACTTCTGGAGAAAAAACAACAGGAGCTGAACGAGAAGTAATCGGTTTCGCACCCAAGCGTCCAACTACCTTCTTGACAACTTCACTGGCCAAATCAGTGGATGACCTTAATTCAGATGATAAACGTGAAGCCGTGTACGCATAATCTGATTTCATTTCATCCGTTGTTTTAGCAAGCATATTCACACCCATCGAATGATCACTACGTCGATAGGATCCCTCAAAACCTTTGCTATTCATCAAGCAAGACACAGTGTCGTAGGTAGCGACATGTGCCCCATCGCCCACGGCGCAACGTGAATCTAAGGATAAGGCCTGTTTTTCAATATCGATAGCGATACGAGCAGCATCCTCCGGCGACAATTTCCAAGGATGATACAAATCACAGTCAGGGTAATCGAAGGCTAAATCAGCATCATTAGGCAACCCAGCATCTGGATCAGGTTCTGCAAACGATGCTAAAGACACTGCCTTTTCTAAGGCATTCTTTAAGCCTTGCTTCGATGCATCTGTTGTGGAAACACTACCAGCACGCCCTTGGTGATACACAGAAATACGGGCAGCCACTTGCTCATGATAGCTAATGGATTCATTCACACTATCGCGAGCCGTGACTGAAAAACCCTTTTCAACACGACCACCAGCTTGCACTTGATCAATACCCATACGAGACCCTTCTTGCATAACGCCAGCAAGTCGTTCACGCAATAAGGATTCTCCTATCGACTCTGTCACTGCTTTTCTCTGTTCGTCGGTTCGTTATTTTTCTGAGAGGCTATATGACCCATTAACAAACCTTTGTCATCCCCTTTTGAAAAGGTCCACGGCTTTGGCATGGAAACTAAGGCAAGATGAAAGGCTTCATCAACCCATTGGACAGGATGAATAGCCAGGCCTTTTGTAATTTGATCGGGAAGCTCTTTCAATTCACGCTCATTATCTTTTGGAATAATCACGTGTTTAATCCCACCTCGAAGCGCCGCTAATAGTTTTTCTTTCAAACCACCAATCGGTAACACTTCACCGCGCAAGGTAATTTCACCAGTCATCGCTACATCAGAACGAACAGCAATGCCGGTGATGGTTGAGAGCAAGGAAACAGCCATGCCAACACCCGCACTTGGACCGTCTTTAGGTGTCGCGCCTTCAGGCACATGCACATGAAAATCATTGGTTTGAAAAAAGTCTGAACCCAGATTGAGTTGAGCCGTTCGAGAGCGAACTACTGTCATCGCAGCTTGAATAGACTCTTGCATCACATCACCTAAGGAGCCTGTTTGATGGAAGCGGCCCTTACCAGGCATAATCTGAGATTCTATCGATAATAAATCACCACCTGACTGAGTATAGGCTAAACCATTAACCTGACCCACTCGATCGACAAGATCCACCGTACCAAATCGGTAGGTCGGCACACCCAAGTAGGACTGCAACTGACGCACAGTCACAGACACTGCTTTTGGCTTACTTTTAGCGCCTTTCTTTACTGTTTTACCAGACAGTGCTTGCTTCTTAACAATCTTGCGAAGCATCTTAGCAATTTGTCTTTCCAAGGATCGAACACCTGCTTCACGGGTGTATGAGCGAATGATTTCTTTTAAGGTTGCATTGCTAATAGAAAGCTCGGAAGCAACCAAACCACAGTTGGACATTTGCTTAGGCAAGAGATAACGCTTTGCAATACACATTTTTTCTTCTTCTGTGTAACCTGCAATGCGTATCACTTCCATACGATCCAACAAAGGTGGCGGTATGTTCAATGAGTTGGATGTGGCAATAAACATGACATCCGACAGATCATAAGGTACTTCCAAGTAGTGATCAGTAAAGGCATGGTTTTGCTCTTGATCCAATACTTCTAGTAAAGCAGCAGCAGGATCACCACGAAAGTCTGAGGACATCTTATCAACTTCGTCTAACATACAGAGCGGATTTTTAACACCCGAGCGCATGAGAAGCTGCATTAATTTACCAGGCATAGCACCCACATACGTACGGCGATGACCACGAATTTCAGCTTCATCATGCACACCACCTAGCGCGAAACGGACAAAGGTTCGACCTGTCGCCTTCGCGATGGACTCACCTAACGACGTTTTACCAACGCCTGGCGGACCCACCAAACATAAGATAGGGCCTTTTAATTTTTTAACACGACCCTGCACAGCCATGAATTCTAAAATGCGTTCTTTTATTTCTTCCAGACCATGATGATCTTCGTTTAGTTGATCTTGTGCTTTTTTAAGATCGCTTTTCACCTTACTGCGCTTATACCAAGGCACTTTTATTAATGAATCCAAATAGTTTCTACACACCGTGGCTTCAGCTGACATCGAAGGCATCTTCTTGAATTTTTCTAATTCAGATAAGGCCTTCTTTTCCACTTCTTCTGGCATTTTGCATGAGACAATCTGCTCTCGAAGTTGCTCAAACTCATCACCTGACTCACCCCCTTCAATCTTTTGGATAATGTCAGACAAAGCACCTTGTTTTTCCCTTAAATAATAGAGTTTTTGCGTTTCGGAGATGCGTTTTTGAACTTCACTTTTAAGGTCTTCTTCCACTTGCCAAATGTCTTCTTCTTCGGCCAAAATTTCTTGTAGCAACTCCAATCGCTCAACAACATCCACACATTCTAGCAAGCGTTGACGGCTATTAATTTGGCCTGTTAGGTGAGCAGCAATATTATCAGCTAAACGACCTGGCTCAATAATCTGTGCAAGTGAGGTAATTAACTCCGCTGGAATTTTTCTGTTGACCTTCACTAAGTTTTCAAATGACGCTAATGCAGAACGCATTAAAATATCAATTTTTGTTTCAACTTTAAGTTCATTCACAGGCTGCGTGTCTTGCAAGACTTTAATGTTTGCCATCAAGCAGGACTCTGTTTCTTTGTATTCAAGCATTTCAGCGCGCTGCAAACCTTCTACCAGCACCTTGATAGTGCCATCTTCTTGCTTAAGCATTTGCACAATGCTGGCCACCACACCGACTTCAAACAAATCATCGATGCTTGGCTCTTCAATCGCAGATTTTTTCTGAGACACTAAAAATAAACGGTTGTTTTCGTTACTGGCTCTTTCCAACGCTTCAATGGATTTCTCACGTCCCACATACAGAGGAACTACCATGTGCGGATATAAGACTAAATCGCGCAACGGCAATACCGGTAACACAAAATCTAATTCTGCTTCTGATTGACTCAGATCTTCTTTCTCAGGATTCGCACCAATAGACATACCTCATACCTCTCTAGCAAACACAAACCTAACCCAACTGGAGAAAACGAAAAAATGGGCTACGCTTGCTTCTTGTTAACGCTATCCGACAGAATCATGGTGGCATCTTTTCCTTCCGTCACCGTTTTCTCGTCCACAATGATCTTCGTCAAACCCTCTATCTCTGGGGCTCGATACATCAAATCTAATAGCGCGTGTTCTAATACAGAGCGCAAACCACGTGCGCCTGACTTCCGCTTGATGGCTTTAGCTGCAATTGCTCTGGCTGCCGCCTCTGTGAACTCAATATCCACTCCTTCAAGCTCAAAAATCTTTTGATATTGTTTTAGGAGAGAGTTCTTAGGCGTACGAAGTATGGCCACCAAACCATCTTCGTCCAGCTCATCCAAGGTAGAAATGACTGGTAACCGACCAATAAACTCAGGAATCAAACCAAACTTAATTAAGTCTTCTGGCTCTACCTGCTTCATTAGGTCAGCGACTTTCTTATCGCTATCGTCTTTACTTGTGACGGTAGCTGAAAAACCAATACCAGAATCATCTGTTCTGGCTTGAATGACACGATGCAAATTAGCAAATGCACCGCCGCAAATGAATAAGATATTTGACGTATCAACCTGCAAGTATTCTTGCTGAGGATGCTTGCGACCACCTTGAGGAGGAATCGCTGCTACTGTTCCTTCGATCAGTTTCAACAAGGCTTGCTGCACACCCTCTCCAGAGACATCTCGGGTTAATGAGGGGCTATCGCCTTTACGTGTGATCTTGTCGATCTCGTCAATGTAAATAATACCTGTTTGTGCTTTTTCGATATTGTAATCGCAGCGCTGCAAAAGCTTCTGCACAATATTCTCTACGTCTTCACCAACATAACCCGCTTCGGTGAGCGTGGTTGCATCAGCAATCGCAAAAGGCACATCCAAAATTCGGGCTAATGTCTGAGCAAGCAAGGTTTTACCTGAGCCAGTAGGACCAATCAGCAAAATGTTGCTTTTACTTAATTCAACATCGTTGTTTGCTGCGTCATAACGAAGACGCTTGTAATGGTTATAAACAGCTACAGACAGCACTTTTTTAGCAAAGTCCTGACCAATCACGTACTCATCAAGCTGACGATGAATCTCTTGAGGTGACGGCAATAACTCACCATCCTGAGTAGGTGCCGTATCTTCCTCGCGGATAATCTCGTTACAAAGAACGATGCATTCATTGCAGATATAAACAGAGGGCCCTGCTATGAGCTTTTTGACCTCATGCTGTGTCTTTCCACAAAAAGAACAATGCAAATTATCTTTGGAGTCTTGTGACATACGGTTGATTCCTCAATTCGGACTTAATAAGCCAGAAGTCCATGATATCACACATCGGTAGGACTTTAACACTCGGATCAAACATTGATTAATCGTCTTTAAGTTCGTCCCTGCTACGGAAAACAGAATCAATCAGACCATATTCCAACGCTTCTTGACTATCCATGAAGTTATCACGGTTAGTGTCTCGCTCAATCTCTTCGAAAGTACGACCAGTATGATGAGCCATGATCTTACACAAGGCATCACTCACACGCTGAGTTTCTTTCGCATGTATTTGAATATCCGTGCCTTGTCCTTGGTAACCGCCCAACACTTGGTGGATCATGACACGAGAATGGGTTAAGCAATGACGCTTACCTGCGGAACCAGAACAAAGTAACAAAGCACCAGCACTAGCGGCTTGGCCAATACAAAGAGTACGCACATCAGGCTTGATAAACTGCATGGTGTCATACATGGACATAGCAGCTGTAACCACACCACCTGGTGAATTAATGTACAGGCTGATTTCTTTGCTGGGATTTTCAGACTCTAGAAAAAGCATCTGAGCCACAACCAAGTTAGCCATGTGATCCTCAATAGGACCCACTAAAAAGATGATTCTGTCTTTTAACAAACGAGAGTAAATGTCGTAGGCACGCTCACCCATGGAACTTTTTTCAACAACCATTGGAACTAGGCCATTGTTTTTGATCTGTTCGCGCTCTTGATGCTCAATCGCCTGACACAATTCGTGAATTGTTCTGTGTGTATCCATACACCGTCTCCTTGTGATGATTACTCGGCTTCTACAAAGTCAGCCACTTTATCGTAGTCGACAACAGTTGTTTCCAACTCCATGCCTTCTAATAGTTTAGCAACTGCTTGGTCTTCTAGCACGGAAGTTTCAATTTCCATCAAACGAGATCGATCTTTGTACAACCACTCAATTAATTCTTTCGGATTCGGGTAACCCAAAGCTAATTCGCGAACACGCATTTCGACAGTTTTTTGATCAAGTGTAATGTCAAACTGACGTACGATTTCACTCAACAAAATACCTAATTTAACGCGTTTCTTGGCTTGGTCAGAAAACTCTTCAGACTCTAACTCGCCCTCTTCTACAGACTCATGACGAGCCTCAGCTTGCTGGTGCGCCAAGGTACGCAAATACTTTAATTCGCCTTCCATTAAGACTTCAGGTAAATCAAAATCATGCTTCTCAACCAGCTGATCTAAAAGCTCTTGCTTTTGCTTGGCTTTGAGGCGGGACTGAGCGTCTTCTTCCATCTTATTGCGAGCACCTTCTTTCAATTTTTCTAGAGACTCAAACCCAACTTTTTTCGCAAACTCGTCGTTCAACTCAGGGCTCACAGGCTCTTCAACTTTCTTCGCTGTCACTTGAAATTCAACGGGCTGACCAGCTAATTCTTTCGCATGGTATTCTTCTGGGAAAACCAAACGTAACTCACGAGTCACGTCTTTCTCTATACCCACCAGACCCTCTTCAAAACCTTCGATCATGCGCTTATCGCCCAGAACGAGATCAAAGTCTGTGGCTGTGCCACCATCAAACGGAACATCATTGATGCTGCCTGCAAAATCAACGGTGAGTTTGTCACCGTCTTGAGCTGCTCTATCGACTTCGCTCCACTCAACGTGCTGCTTTTGCAAGTTACCAATCATGGTATCAATGTCGGCATCAGAAACATTCACACCGTAGTCTTTCATGGCTAAACCATCAACAGTGATATCGCCAACAGTGGGGTAAATCTCAAATTGAACTTCGAAAACCAAGTCTTTACCCTTCTCCCACTCAGGAAGATCAGTGAGGTCAGGCTGACCAGCAAGACGGAAATCTTCTTTCTCCATGGCCTCAGTGAAACTTTTTTGGATCATGTCTTCACGAACCTTCGCACGAAGCGCTTCACCGTAGTAACGCTCTACCACATTCATAGGCACTTTCCCGGGTCGGAATCCTTTGATATTCGCATTTTGAGCTTGCTTAGATAAGATAGATTGGTATTTTTTGCCCATTTCGTCAGCAGGGACAGTGATTTGTAATTTTCGCTTTAAGCCGGATAAGGTCTCTAGTAACGCAGACATGATGGGAGGCACCTCTAAACTATTTCATATAATTCAATGTGGTGCGAGAGGAGAGACTCGAACTCTCACAGGTTGCCCTACTGGAACCTAAATCCAGCGCGTCTACCAATTCCGCCACTCTCGCATACAGAAGGAGCCTATTGAACACTAAAATGAGATTGGACACAAGGGGTTAACCACAGCTGGGACACTAAACGCAAACTGCTGGAAAAATTTCCCGTTTTGAGACCAGAAATCTTGAACGACAACCTTAATTAGAGAGGCGACTAAAATGGAGGTTATTCCTAAATGGTCAAGACTATTTCGGAAAATCCTCCATAATAGTCGGAAACAACTAGTGTTAAATCAATGGGTTGAAACTTTTCTCGTCATAATTTACCCTAACCCACTCACCGTGTAATTTATGGCTAGATCCTTGAGCCTAGCCTCAACAACAGTGACGCCAGCAGAAACAAGGCATCAAAACCCAGTCACTCAATCACAGGAGCGCGAAAAACCTACGAAGCATTAAACCAGCTGTGACAAAAAGGTTCTTGCCGAAACAATGACAGGCTTTCCAGCAGCGAAACAGTCCATATCTTCGTAGGGCAAATCAAAAGCTACCTGAAAAACATGCTCCGCTTGAAGCTGCTCTTGGAAGTGATAGAGACTGGGGCTAAGCCGCTTAGAGCCTGAAGACTTCACCTCTAGCAAAATCCAAGGCTTGTTATTTCGAGTCACCAGAAAATCTACTTCTCGCTGATCTTTATCTCGCAAAAAATATAGACCATACTGCCCCAACCCAATGTCTTCCCAAAAATGAACGGCCTTTAGCAAGTGAAGAGCCATCATCGTTTCATGTCGCGCACCAATATCTTCTATCTTTGACCAATCCCACAAATATACTTTCGGCTCTTTCATCAGAGAACGATTAATATTTTTATGCCATGGCTGAATCGTGAAGCAGTAATAAAAACCCTTAAGCACATCCAACCAATGACGTATCGTTTTTGGATCTACCTGGACTAGTTTTGCGTAATTCGAATAATTCACTTGGCCACCAGATTGCCGCTGCAAAATCTTTGCAAGAACTTCCATTTTGTCTAAATCACTGATGCGGGTGAGGCCTTGGATATCCTCCCGAAGCAACTGCTGAAATCTAAGATGAGACCAACGATTTAAAAAGCGTTGATCAGCTTTTATATAAGGCTCTGGAAAACCACCAAACTCAAGCAAATTACCCCAACAGGTATCATTAAGTTTTTCTGGCAATGAAGTCTCTTTAGGCTCGTAAGGGCGCCCCAAGAGCTCCGCAACTGACAAAGGATGAATACGATACAAAAAGTAACGACCCATTAAGCTATCACCAGCCTTCTTAAAAATATCTAACCTCGCACTGCCAGTGACCAAGGTTTTAAGCTGTGCTTTAGTGGCATCGTAATAGCCTTTGAGATAATTTTTCCAGCCCTTAAGCTTATGAATCTCGTCTAGAGCAACAAAGCCGCTAGTCGCTGTCATTCGATCAGATCGCACGGAATCAATAAGCGCTGCAGCCCCCTTCAAAATCAACTCGCGATCACTCGGAAAATCCCAATTCAAGTAAACACTTACGGGATGCTTCTCGCATAAAGCCTTAGCCGTTGTTGTTTTACCACACTGGCGCGGCCCCGGCATGAGCGCCATCTGATCATTTTGCTCAAAATGCTCAGCAAGCATGGATTCATAGATTCGCTTAACCATACTGACTATTATGGACAATATTCCTAAATAGTCAAGACTATTTAGGAATAGCCTCCCAAATAGTCAGGGTAAATTACTTTAAATACAATGGGTTAAATATTTTCGTGGCAAAATCTAACTGTAGCCAGCCATAGACATCACCACAACTACGCTGAACCGGGCAAGGCGTTTACAGCACCAACCACAAAATTTGCGACACGCTGATTAAGCTTAGAGACCGCTGCATCCGTTGCAATCACAGCCGTGTATACTTGTCGGTCACTCACCTCTTGAGACACCCTAAATGTCTTGGTAGCCACCACTTCTTGCGTTTTGGAGTTAAGCAACACAGCTTCTAGCGCAATTTGGATACGAGGCTTTGGATAGAAAAAGGCTTCATGCCAAGCCAACAGCTTGGTTGATAAGCGGTAGCTTGAAAAACCCGCAAACGGCGCCGACACTACAGCTCTAAAATAATGCTTGCTCGCAATTGCCGAGACCAAACGAGGCAACAACATGCTCGCTGGCGGTGCCGCCCAGCGATGACGAGCATACGCTTCAATTTGATAGGGCTGCATCATGTAAAGCATGTCTTTCGTACCCAAGCCTTCTCGAGCCTGCGGAACAGGAACAAAAAGAACGGCTGGATGCGAACCTGGCACGGAGTCTATCCTCGTATGATAATCACCTAAGTGATAAGTCACATCCTGTGACAAACGTACCGGATGACACCCTGCTACTGTCATCCCAACCATCACACTAGTTAAACCCAACACTATTTTTCGCCAATGCATCATTCTCCTGGCCCTCCAACTGCAGGTGTTTGCCCACGCAACAACACACCTGGGTTTTGTCGCACATGATCCGTGATCACTTCTAAATTATCTGTGACGCGCCCAGCTTTTCTAAACACACGATTCACATTAGGCAACACATCGGATGACACTTGATTCACTAACACATGTGTACTCTTCAACATGTCTTTCGCCTCATCAGACGTTTGCTTCAGAGAATGTGTCAATGCCTTGACAGATCCCATGCTATCGTTAATCGACGCCATGGTTTGAGGTAAGGTTTCACTGGCCTTATCAACACGCTTCATGGTGTGACTCAAATGTTTAATGATGGCATCTATCTGCTTGCTGTTATCGCTCAACACATTTGTAAACTGCTTCACGTTTTTAAGTGTATGCGATACGGCTTCACGGTTTTGCTTATCCACCATTTTGTTCAGACTGGTGGTTAAATCTGAAATATTAAGCGCCACTTTATCAATCATGCTGCTCAAACGAACAAACAAAGAAGGTTGATCAGGAATGGTTGGAACACGATTGTCACGAGTTGGAAGCAAACGCGGTGCGTTTTGCTTTAAGGATTTCAAACCAACAAATTGCACACCCGTGATCCCTTCGGTCACAAGAGAAGCGACTGTGCTAGTCGTGATAGGCGTTGTAGCCTTTACTTTAAGCACTATTTTTACTTCTTGTTCATCTTTGGGGTTGATGGCAATGGATTCAACCGACCCGACCTCTACACCACTGTAGCGAACGGGAGATGCAACACTTAAGCCAGACACATCTTCACGCGCATAGACTTTATAATGAAGGTAATGCTCACCTTCATGCGCCGTTGACAACCAAAAAATCAATGCGATGAGCAAGAAACCCAACACAATAACAAAACCACCAACCATCGCATAATTGATACGCCTATCCATGATGCTCCTCTTCAGTGTGTCCACAGTAACGCTGCGCACGTATGTTAGCAAAATACGCCTGAATCGATGGATGCGGATGCTTCACCAATTCTTTCATTGGCAAAGCAGCCAACACTCTACGCTCACCGAGAAACACAACTCGGTCAGGAACTCGCCATAAAGTGTCCAAATCATGCGTCACCATCAACATGGTGATACTCAACTGATCACGCAAGGTCAATAATAGCTCATCCAAGGCTGCTGCGCCTGCAGGATCCAATCCTGCTGATGGCTCATCCAAAAACAACAACTCAGGATCCAACACTAGGGCTCGAGCCAATGCCACTCGCTTGATCATACCACCGCTAAGCTCAGACGGATACTTACTCGCTGCCGACAAAGGCAAACCCACTAAAAGCAACTTCACCAGGGCAATTTCTTTTTCAAAAGCCTGGTAAAACTTGGCTCGCTCATCGACAGGAAACATGATATTTTCAAGGACGGTAAGGGAACTAAACAAAGCACCTGATTGAAACATCATTCCCCAGCGATTTTGAATGGCTGTTAAGGCTTTTTTAGAACCCGTATTCAGCACATTCGTGCCGAACACTTCTATCTCACCTGCGCTGGGTTTTTGGAGCAATAAAATGGACCGCAAAAGCGTGGTTTTTCCACACCCACTCTCACCGATAATAGCAACAATCTCATTGGGGTAAATCGATAGATCGAGGTTCTCGTGAACAACCTGATCACCGAAGCAATTTTTCAGACCACTGATGTTAATGATTGGGTCTCTCTCTTCCATCACACACCCAACACGCTAAAGACAACAGAAAAGGCAGCATCGATCACAATCACTAAGAAAATAGACTGCACAGCACTTTGTGTGGTTCGGCTACCCAAACTAACCGAGGAACCCGCTACAGAAAACCCTTGAAAACAACCCACGGTAACAATCGTTGTTGCAAAAAAAGGTGTTTTTACAAGGCCTACCCAAACATGACTCACATCAACCACATTACGAAAACGATGGATAAAAGCGAGAGGTTTAATGGCGAGAGTAAGCTCAGACATCAGCATAGACCCAATTAACCCAAACAAATCTGCCCACACAACCAGCAATGGTGTCACAATCAGCAAACCGATTAACTTCGGCAAAACCAAGCGCTCTAAGGGTTCAACACCCAAGGTCGATAAAGCATCCACTTCCTGATTCAGCAACATAGAGCCAATTTCCGCTGTAAATGACGTGCTTGTTCGTCCTGCTAAAATGATGGCCGTCACCAATGGAGCAAACTCCCTCAAGGTGATAACACCTGTCAGATTCACTATGTAAACATTAGCTCCATAGGTTGCCAGCTGCTCAGACACCTGGTAAGTGATCACCACACCAATCAAAAAAGACAACAAGGCAACAATAGGCAAGGCCCTAAACCCTGTGTTTTCGATCACTTTGCCAATCATTGCCCACTGCAGGCGGAAAGCGCCTAGACAAAGCATGTACAAATACACAGTAACGCGACCAAAGAAGTGCAAAAAATCGACAGCAACACCGGCCTTCTCGACCGTCCATTCACCTAGCCTAGCGAGTAGCGTGACCTTTTCAGGCTCATGCTCATCTGAAATTTTGGCTACTTCATCCTGAACCATTTGGACAGTGGCAGCCATGTTTTCAGTAATATTCACATACCCAACGTTAGCCCCTTGCGCATGCAGCTCTTTGACAAAACGCAGCAGCATCAATGAGCCACTAGAGTCGAGCCTAGTAATCCCTGATAAATCGATGGTTATTTTTTGCTCTTTTGTGTTAAGCTTTTTCGTCACCGCTTTTTGTAGCACATGGACGCCGTCTATGGTCCAATTACCCGCCAAAGCGAGCTTTGTGGAGGACACCCACTCAAACGATGCTTTTGCTGCGGTTGGCATGGTCAATCCTTATGACGATACACGAAAGAATCTTACTATAGGTCATTAAGAGGCTTGACGAAAGCTCCTTAATTCAGTAGCGTAAGTGTAACAGGGAGAGACGCGCATGGCCAACAAACCCAAGACAAACGCTCCTAATTTTGAGCAATCTTTGTCTGATATTGACTCAATCATCAAAACGATGGAATCCAACCAAGTTCCTCTTGGTGAGTCCGTGGCTTTGTTTGAAAAAGGAACGCGTTTAATCCAGCAATGCCAAGAATCTCTCAAAAAAGCCGAGCAAACAGTCACCACTCTCATGCGTGAGTCAGCCGACCAAAATGATTAGCCAACACTTTGCTGAGCACGTTAACAAACGGCTTAGCTCTTATGTGAATTCACTTTCCGGCCCAGCCACAACCTTGAATGACTCCATGCGTTATGTCATTAACGCCGGCGGAAAACGATTACGAGCCAATTTGGTCTACCTCATCGGTGAGCACTATCAACTCCCTAACGACGCTTTAGATCCTATCGCCATGGCCGTCGAATGCGTGCATGCGTTTTCATTAGTGCACGACGACCTACCTGCCATGGATGATGACGATTACCGTCGTCACCAACCTAGCTGCCACAAAGCCTTTGATGAAGCAACTGCTATTTTATGCGGTGACGCATTACTGAGCGAATCATTCCTCCTATTAACGCAGTGCAACACAGATCCCAACGCCATCATCCGCATGACGCAACAGCTCGCTCACGCCGTTGGACCAAACGGTTTGTGCGCGGGGCAAAGCTTGGACATGGAAAGCGATTCTTCTTTCAATCAAGGGGACTTACTGCTACGTATTCAAACCCACAAAACTGGCGCATTATTTTCAGCCTCTTGCGAGCTACCCTACTTAGCCAGCGGAAAGAATAACTCGATAACGCGTACCCAATTACAAGAGCTTGGCGTAGCTATCGGCCACTGTTTACAAATTAGCGACGACATTTTAGATGTCACAGCAACAGAGCACACACTCGGTAAAACCATAGGGAAAGATAAAGAACAAAACAAACTGTGTTACACAAATCTGTTTTCGATCACGGAATGCAAAAACCATTTAGACAAGTGGCATAAAACAGCTCTATCACTACTTGATTCGTTACACATCAAAAGCAGCCCCTTAGTAGACCTGCTACATTTCCTACAGGACCGAGAGCATTAAACCGAAGCCTCACACACTGAGTGACTATTGACCGAACTCTGAACCCAGTATACACTTTTTGTTCACAATGGATTGTCTAAGGTTGGAACGAGTCTTATGATCTTTGGAAAAAAACGACGCTTAATTCGCTGGTTAAACCAGCTCTCTTGCCCAGCATTTTGCTACGATGACGACGCAACGCTTGTTGTTTGGAACAAACACTATGAGACCTTGATCTCACCTGAAAAACACAGCGTTCTCGCTGATATTTACCCGACAAAAAGTGCTGATTTATTATTGAAACAACACCATCTTAAATCAGAAGAACCGTGTCACATATCCCTAAAAACGGAAGAGGGATTGCTGGATCACACCCTAACCCGAATTCAATATGGGTCAAGCACTTTAACCCTTGCTATGGTCGACCCTGAATTTCGATCAAGCAACGTGGACGGTGTCGTAGAAAACTTAGACCCTGAGCAGATTCTTTCTTCATTGCCCGCAAAAATCTATTGGGAAGATCGATTTGGGAATATCTTAGGCTGCAACAAAGAAACGCTTTCTATCGTCAGGATCAACGACAAACGGGACGTGCTTCATCAAAACTCTCTCTCGCTAGGCAAAAAAATTGGTTTATCGAATGAAGATGCTTTAAAACTCAGAAAAAACGACTTGCAAGTCATGCAAGACAATACAGCACAAACCTTCGAAGAGCGCATTCATCTTTTTGGCGAAGAACGCATTTATTTATCACGGAAAGCACCTTTAATCATCGATGATAAAAGCATCGGGATATTAGGCGTTTCTATTGACATCACGGATCGCAAAAAACAACAAGAAGAACTTGAAACAGCGATGCTAGCCATGGAAACTGCGCATAGAGAGAAATCACAGTTTATTGCTAACATCAGCCATGATCTTCGCACCCCTTTACACACCCTCCTCGGCACAACTGAACTCCTGTTAATGCAGAAGCATTACAGCGAACAGGAAACTCATCTTAATACCATGATGGAATGCGGTCATACTCTTCTTCGCCTCATTGAGAACGTCCTTAATTTTTCAAAACTAGACGATGACACAACATCCCCTGAAGAAGTCTTTAACCCGAAAGAGATGATTGAATCTCTTGTCAAAACCATTAAACCCATTGCTGTCAAAAAAAACCTCTCTTTGAATGTTGTTATCCCAGACAATACTGCTCCATTCATTAAAGCCAATGCACATGCGATCAGTCGAATCGTTATCAACTTGCTTCAAAATGCCATTAAATTTACTGACACAGGCGAAGTAGCTCTTTCCATGGAGATCACACCAAACGCTGACAACAAAGAGGCTGAATGCCTGCTAATAGTTCGCGACACAGGGGTGGGTATTGATGACCAAGCACAAGAGCATGTGTTCAAGCGCTTTTTCCAAATGAACTCTTCTTGGAAAAACCAAAGGGAAAAAGGTGGCTTAGGATTAGGATTAGCCATCGTTAAAAAATTCACCGATTTACTCGGCGGAACAATCACTTTAAGCAGTGAACCCAACGTTGGCACAACCTTTGAATGCCGCTTTCCTGTTACGATCGCTGATGAAGCTGAAGAATCAGAAAGCAACAAACAAACCCTTTCCCTCGAAGATGTGCATGTGTTATTGGTGGAAGACAGCCCCTTAGTTCAACGCGTCTCCGTTCACACACTAGAAAACTTTGGTTGCCAAGTTAGCCTTGCGGACGAAGGCGAAAAAGCGATTCGGATGGCTAAACAACTCCCCTTTGATTTGATTTTTCTCGATATGGGCCTACCCGATATGACAGGTCTTGATGTAGCGAAAGCCCTAAAAGATGTGACCATCCCGATAGTGGCACTCACTGCACACGATGATAAAGAGCTACGTCACGCCTGCGAAGAGGCTGGCGTCGTTGATTACATCACCAAACCTGCGTCATACAAAGCCCTGCTCAAAGCGATTGAAAAGCACGTCAAGAAAGGTAACGAGACTCGTAGATCGTAAAATCATGAAATCTGTGTGATAGCCGCACAATTTTCATGGTTTTCATGCGCTTTCCTTGAACAATCGCTCCATGATGACGCAACATATCCCCTCCTCAACCATCATCTCTGTAGCCAGCCCGTCATTCCGAATGGAATGAGGAATCTAGATTAAACCCCACGCCAGTGGCGGTGTTTACACCATTGAGCCTTCTTTAGAAGGCTTTTTAGGATCTTCTAAAGAAGATCCCATGAGTATAAATGCTCCGCCTATCGGCGGATAGATTCTGGATCCCTCACGTTGTTCGGGATGACGGGCTGGCCGGGGGACGTGTGAAGGTAAGGCGGCGAAAAAGTGCCTTTTTGGAGTGTGAATTAGGCGTTTATCCACTCGGGAATGCTTACCCCCGCCATTGATTCTTTTGCAGCTAGACGTGATTGTTTTGCTAGGTCGGTTTTACCTTGTTGGTCATAGGCTTGCGCTTTTAGCAATGCAACCATACCTCGAAACGGGCCTTTAGGAATAGCGTTCAATTGGCTAAGCGCTTTCTCAGGGTGCTTATCATTCAAATACAAGCGAGCCAAGCGGGTTCGAGCGAGAGTTTGATAGCCTGTTTCTTTTGCATTGGCAATCACCCACTCATACGCTGCTATTGCCTTAGCTTCTTGGTGCTCAGTCATTGCCACAGCCGCCACATCCAACTGAGCCATCGACGCATAAACAGAGTGAGAATGAGACTGAAGCAAAGCATGCAATGCTTTTTCATTGATGGCGACTTGCTTACCCTGATGATCCAAAACAGATTCATATAAGGTTGATGCCTGCTGCGCATGCACAGCTTGCTGATTCTTCCAATAACGCCAACCAAAACTAATAACCAAACCCACAATCACAGCACCTAATAAATATTTACCCGTGCTATGCCAAAATTCCTTAACCTTAATGGCTAACTCTTCATCGGCTAAGTGACTACTCATTGCCATACTCCTCTTTCAATATCTTCACAATCTCTTCTTGATTCAAACCATGCTGGGATTCTCTTGTTTGCAATGATTTAAAGGAAATCCCATCTTCTTGAATAACGCAGGCATAGCTTGCCTGTAATTTATCAACGCGCTTCATTCGAGACTTAAAGCTGCCACCAGCCAACTGTGACGAAACAGTCACATTTGGAAGACCACACCGCAATACAGCGGCTAGCGACAACACCTCACTCACTCGCTCATCATTTTCAGCCAACACCACAACATCAACAGCATTGACAAAGGTTTGCTTCTCTTGAAGCATTAGCACTAAACGCTCGAGACCAGCACCAAAACCAAAAGCAGGTGTCGGATGACCGCCTAGCTGTTCTACCAAACCATCATAACGTCCACCAGCACAAACCGTGCCTTGAGCGCCTAATGAGTCTGTCACCCATTCAAACACAACGCCTGTGTAATAATCCAATCCTCGGACTAGAGCTGGGTTCAGCTTCGTAGAAATACCTAGATCATTTAACATATCACGCAATGTTTCAAGGTGTTGCTTGGATTCTTGCGATAAAAAGTCCTGCAAATCTGGTGCATTATTCAAAAGAGCACGCGTAGTGTCTACTTTGGTGTCTAGAATACGCAAAGGATTAGTGAGTAAGCGCTCCTGACTATCTGCATCCAACTCCTCTTTGTGCGGCATTAAATACGCCACCAAAGCTTCTCGGTATGCTGTACGCTCCTCGGTCGTGCCCAAATGATTAATCTCACACACCACGTCATCAGTCAAACCAAGCTCACTCAGCAGCGCATGACTCATCGCAATCACTTCAGCCTCTATGGCTGGACCAGCATAGCCGTAGGTCTCAACACCCACTTGATGAAACTGCCGGTAACGTCCTTTTTGTGGACGCTCATGACGGAACATAGGCGCGATGTACCAAAGCCGTTGCCACTGATTGTAAAACAAGCCAGCTTCTATGCCCGCTCGCACAACACTCGCTGTTCCCTCAGGACGTAAGCTCAGGCTATCGCCATTGCGATCGTCGAAGGTATACATCTCTTTGGACACAATATCCGTATTCTCACCCACACTTCGAGAAAACAAAGCGGTTTGCTCAACGCAGGGCGTCCGAATTTCTTGATAGGTGTAACGGGCCATCACGGAACGGCACACAGATTCCACTCTTTGCCAACAAGGAGCATCAGTAGGCAGCATGTCTTTCATGCCTCGAACAGCGCGAATACTTTCGGCTTTACCCATGCTTAGTGCTCTCCAGTACTACGCAAAATAAGCGGTGTTTTACCACTAGAGTCTGCACCCAACAAACTATCACTACCCAGTTGATGAGCGCCATTTTCTACCCAACGGTAAGCTAAGACAACCACAATCACCCCAATCACGAGATACACACCGCGGCGCAACCAACGACGCTTGGACTTAGCCCCACGAACAACACGACGCGAACGCGGCATACGAAGCGGAGCTGTTGTGGATTGTGGTTGCGGTGGCGTATCTGCCTTAGGGGGATAAATAGCATCGAACTGACGCAAAGTTTGATCGATTGGGAGGCCAAGCAACTTCGCGTAAGCGCTGACATAACCGCGAACAAATAACCTAGGCGGCAAATCATCGAACTGATCAGCTTCTAAACACTCAATGGTATGCAAACTCAAGTTGAGCTCATCAGCAACATCACGCTGACTGGGAGAATTGGGTAAACGCTTCCTAGCAGCGGCCAACTCTATGCCCAATCGTGTTCCAGGAAGACCATCGTCCTTGTCTGGAGAGGCAACGGGTGTGGGCGAGACCAATTCTGTCATGCGGAGAGTTCCTTATATAGGGTTGGCTGGTACTAGTATCACAGAGTGACATCGTTCGTGCAAGCTGCTCCACCCAAACACACCCCCCGGTTACGGCACCCAGCTTGCCCCCCCAACAACACACGCCCCCCGGTTCGCGTATGCGAATCCGCTGGGGGTCCAAAAAAGCCTTCTAAAGAAGGCTCGATGGTGTAAACGCTCCCACTGGTGCGGGATTTAATCTGGATGCTTCATTCCATTCAGCATGACGGGCTGGCTAAGGGGGTGAAAACCCCACCCAACTCATTTACCCCGCTTTATCCACCTCACCTTGCGGCCCGTCCGGTCTTTGAAATCACCCGCCAACTGACCGCATGCTCCGTCCACATCATCCCCTCGAGTTTTTCGGACAGTCACCACGTAGCCAGCTTTCTGCAAGACATCTCGAAATCGCCCTATTTGCTCTTTGGAGGAACACGTGTATTGCGCTCCAGGATGCGAATTAAAGGGAATCAGATTGATTTTGGCAGGCACTCCTTCAAGCAAACGCGCTAGCGTTTTTGCTTGAGCAACGCTATCGTTCACATCAGCCAACATCACGTATTCAAAGGTAACATGCCGCGACGAACCCTTCGGAAAATAGTGTCGACACGCATCCATCAACATCGCTAACGGGTATTTTTTGTTGATAGGTACCAACTGGGTCCGCAGTTCATCCGTGGGAGCATGCAAGGAAATCGCTAGCGCTGCTGGTGTATCGTCTTTGAGGCGATTGATCTGAGGAACAAGGCCCGAGGTACTTAAGGTCACGCGGTATTTGGATAGGCCATAGGCCAAATCCGACAGCAACAACTGCATGGTGCCCACGACTGGCTCATAGTTTAGAAGTGGCTCACCCATCCCCATAAACACCACGTTGGTGACTTTCCCATCGCCTAATTCAGCCAGACGAGTTTGAGCCAACCACACTTGTCCGATGATCTCAGCTTGGGATAGGTTTCTGTCAAAACCCTGTCTTGCTGTCGAGCAAAAACTACAATTCAAGGCACAACCGACCTGAGATGAGATGCACAAGGTTCCTCGATTACCCTCAGGAATGTAGACAGTCTCAACAACTGGCCCACCAACCAACTGACAGAGCCACTTGATGGTGCCATCCCGAGAGGGGTACTCCTCCGTAAATCGTGGTAAATCGAAACACACTTCTTGTACCATGCGCTCGCGTAAACGCTTGCTGAGATCTGTCATCTGGTCGATGTCAGTCATGCGTCGTTGGTGTATCCATTGAATGATCTGCCGAGATCGGTATCGGGGCTCACCCAAGGATTCCAACCAATCCCCCATCGCTTGCTCGTTCAAGTCAAAGAGATTAGTACGAGCTAGCGCCTCACCAGACGATGGATCCGGTGAAGCGCTAGAAGATAAAGGAAGGGTCATGGAAGTGTCTTAGCTCAATTCGCCAAAGAAAAAGGCCACTTCGATCGCTGCGTTTTCGTCGCTATCAGAACCATGAACAGCATTAGCATCGATAGACTCAGCGAAATCAGCACGTAAGGTACCAGGAGCAGCTTCTTGAGGGTTCGTTGCACCCATTAATTCACGGTAACGAGGCACTGCATTCTCAGCTTTCAAGGCTTGGACCATGACGGGACCAGAGGTCATGAACTCTACTAAATCGTTGAAAAAAGGGCGCTCTTTATGGACAGCATAAAAACCTTCTGCCTGCTCGCGAGTCAAATGCATCATTTTAGCAGCAACTACTTCTAAACCAGCATCACGAAGACGATTGTAAATATCACCGATGTAACCCTTAGCTACAGCATCTGGTTTGATAATGGATAAGGTAATGTGACCGGACATGGCCTAGCCTCCTGGATTGTTAAAATTTCGATCATTATACGGTTGGAGCTACAAAATGCAAGGTGTGAGATGAGCTCGTGTTCTATAGTAGTTGGGTGGTCATATCCCCACAATTATGAGACACTAGCCGCTTAAATCCACTCCAGGAGCAACCATGTCATCAACCATTCGCACTCTTGTCACCACCCTCGCTGTAGCTGCCACTGTATCCTTTCCTGCAGCCATGGCTGATACCACCTCATCATTGAACGTGGCTCCTCCTCCCATCATCATGCCACAAAGCCCTTCTATCCCTGTGAAATCATACATACTCACTGACGACGAAGGTTACGTGCTCGCTTCAAAAAACCCACACGAAAAGCTAGCTCCAGCTAGTCTGACCAAACTCATGACCCTGTACGTTATTTTCGATGCCTTAAAAACCGGCCAAATCAACATCACTGACAAAGTCCACATCTCCAACAAAGCGTGGCGAACTGGTGGCTCACGCATGTTCTTAAAACCGGGCACCAGCGTTCCTGTGCAATTACTCATTGAAGGGATCATCGTCGACTCCGGTAACGATGCGTGTGTGGCTATGGCAGAAGACATCGCCGGCTCTACAGATGGCTTTGTGAGCCTGATGAACGCTCATGCACAACGCTTAGGTATGAACGACACACACTACGATAACGTGACAGGCCTTCCTCACCCAGGTCACGTGAGTTCAGCGTACGATCTAGCCTTACTCGCTCGAACCATTCATAATACTTTCCCCGAGTATTACCACGACTTTTCCCAAAAATGGTTCACCTACAACAAAATCAAACAATCCAACCGCAATCGTCTTTTATGGCGTGACTCACACGTAGATGGCATGAAAACCGGGCATACTGATAGCGCAGGCTATTGTTTAGTAGCCTCTGAAGAAAAAAATAACATGCGCTTGTTTAGTGTGGTGATGGGAGCCAAATCAGACACGGCTCGTGCCAACACCTCACAACAGTTACTCAACTTTGGCTACCACTTCTTTGAAAAGCACACGCTATTTAAAGCTAACGATACGCTAGCCTCGCCTCGCATTTGGCAAGCTCAAGAAAAAACCACACCCATGGGTGTGACTCAGCACTTTAACGTGGTGATTCCTCGCGGCCATTACCGTGACTTGAAAGCCAACGTGACCTTCACCAATCCTCACCTAAAAGCTCCTATCAAACAAGGCGCCACTTACGGAAAAGTAACCGTATCATTGAACGGTAAAGTGAAAAAGGAAGCACCTCTTGTTGCTCTACATAAAAATGATGTCGGCAGCATGTGGCAGCGCACACGTGATTGGGCTCTTGGTTTTTTTGATCACAGCGACACACAAAGCGCGACCACGAAACAAGGTTAAGCACCATCATGGATTTAGTCTATGTTAATGGGGTTTTCACGCCCCGTGATCAAGCGACCATTTCTGTCTTTGACAGAGGGTTTTTATTTTCTGATGGCGTGTATGAACTCATGCCTGTAGAGTCCGGTCAATTCTACACAGCGAAAGAACACATTCAGCGTTTATTACGCAGCTGTGAAAGCATTCGCATTCCTTCACCACATACAGAAGACGAATGGTTGGCTCTATGCAACGAGTTTATGACACAAAACAAAGCGAATGAAAGCGCGACGGGAAGCATTTACATTCAAGTCACTCGCGGTCAACAAGCACGTCGCCAACATTATCCCAACGAAACACTCACACCCACTGTGGTGATGTTTTGGATGCCCATGAGCGAAACACCTAATGATCTTTATCGTCAAGGCATCTCAGCGGTCACCGTTGAAGACAAACGCCGAGGCGATTGCTCGTTTAAAGCGATCGCCCTGCTTCCAAACATCTTAGCGACTTACGAAGCCCACGATAAAGACGCAAAAGAAGCGATCCAAATTCGGGACGGTTTTGTGCAAGAAGGCACGATGAGTAACATTTTTGTCGTACAAAATGGCATGATCATCACGCCACCTTTGTCTCGTCATATTCTTCAGGGTGTGACTCGTCAACGGGTGATTGCTGCTGCGAACAAGGCTGGCATTCCTTGTGAAGAACGTCCTATCCCTGAATCAGAGTTAACTGAATCCGATGAGATTTGGGTGACTGGCTCACGCAAAGAAATTTACCCCGTGATCACGCTAAACCATCAACCTGTAGGCAGCGGTGATATCGGCCCTGTATGGCATCAATTGATGGACGCTTTTAATCAAGCCAAACAAGACTATCTCTCTGGAAAATAAGCATGTCTGACAATCCTCCTAAAATCACCCTACCCTGTGACTTTACCATTAAGATCATCGGCGCAGACACGAAAGACTTTTCTGCTTTTGTGAAAGAATCTGTGCTTCATCATTTCCCTAAAACAAAAGACAAGCACTGGAGCAAGCAAGTGAGTAATGCAGGTAAATTTGCCTCTCACACGGTGACGATTTACCTATGCGATGAAGCTGACATGACCGCCCTCAAACAAAAACTCGAAACGCATGGCGATTTTAAGTTGATGCTTTGATACCTTGTCATCCCTACTCTCGACTGTCATTCCTGCGGAAGCAGGAAACCAGGTGTATTAGAGCGGGCATAGCCCGCACACTCAGGCGTTCAATGAACGCCTAAAAGTGCTCGCAAAGCGAGCATTTGATATAACTGGGCCCCTTTTTTCAAAGGGGTGACAAACTGAAAAGGAATTATGCAACAAGACCTCCTTCGATGGGATAACACGACCCATTAAGTACCAAATGTCACACCAAGTTTTAGATACGGACCATAGTTTGAAATACTTTGATATGAGGAGCCAGCATTGTAAGCAGCTGCCGCTGTGGTAGCTGTTCCACCGGTAGATGTCTTGAAGTTAACGTTCTTAAGCGCGTTAAAATCTTCAATAATCCTGTAACCCACCTCTGCAATGCACGTTACGTGTTGCGTTTGACTCACATCATTAGATGCCCGAAAGCCAAAATTAAGCTCCGCTTCTGGAACAAGCTTGCCATTTGAGTAGGAAAAGGTCGATACATTTGCATCGCCAACAACACGTAAGTTTACGTTACTTTCTAAGGTATCAGTAGGTGTAGCGGCAGCAATTAGCTGAGCAGTACCTTGAACATTCTCTGTATAAAGAGAAGAGTCTCTACCTGTCGTTTTAAGTTTCGCATAAGCAAAAGTAAAATCAGCACCTGCAACCAATGCCATGTATTTATCGATCGCATACATAACCCCTAAACCGAAACGAGGTCCAATACCATTAAATTTGCTATTGTAGTCTGGCAAGTTGCTTCCCACATAACCTGTGCTACCAGAAACCATCGCGTCTTTATTTTGATTCACATAGTAAGTATCAGTACCTGAACCCGATGAAGCATTACCGACAATAGTCACGGTTCCACTAGACGCTGTAATGTCAGCCTGAGTATGAACATCAGCTATTGAAGAAGCTCCTGTTCCGATAAGAACATTACCACCGGCGAGAACACTTTGACTGTCCTTAAAATAGGATTCCGCAGTAGCAGTCGTACTAAACGTCACTGTATCCTTGTACCCGATATGACGCCAACCCAAACCAACAAATGGCCTCAGGAAAAAGCCATGATGCAGCTTTATTCGATACCCAGCATCAACATTTGCCTGATGGTACGTCAGCTCTGAAGATTCCGACAATGTTGCCGCACCTGATAACACAGAAAAAGCAGCATCACCCAAAGCTGCACCAATATAAAGGGGGCTTCCAAGGTCGGTAATGTCTGAATCACTGTTGTATGTATTAACAGATGAGAGATTCACACCTGTAGAATATGTCCCCGTAGAGTTTGATAAAAGCTGGGAGACGTTAGTATACGTATGAGAGCTTGATGGAGCATAATTCTCATTAAAATAGCGATAGGTAACCGCAACATCCCATTGATTGTCAAACGTATAAGAGAAGATAATGGCACCAGAAAGAGATGACTTCTGAGGCAATGTAAAGGGATCTGCTGCAGTATAGTAGCCAGTAACGTTTGACTTGTTAGCGACGTGCACAATGCTGTTAAACTGACTGATTCGTCCAATTAAACCTTCAACCTCGATATTGACATGATTTTTGTTGTAACCCGCAATATCAGGCAAGGTTAAATCACTCGCAACTTCTGTTTCTTGAACCGGGTTACTCACCGCAGCCATTTTTACAAACGTATCTGACGGATCCGCTAAGGTTGGCAACGCTTCTTTATGCGACGCAAACGATTGTGATGCAGAAAAAAAGCTCAACACTGACACAGCTGTGAGCAACAGCGGTTGTTTGTTCATGGGGTACGTCTCCTTACGTCTTAAGAACCCTTCGTGGACCAGATTATTCTAAAGTGATCCGGCACTAAATGGAAGACTTATGTCAACACTGTGCAGGAAAAAACAGGTTCCATGCACACACGTCCCCCGGTCTGTAAAACAGATCCGGGGGATCTCTTGGACCCCCCCCAGTCAAAAAGGAGCCGACAAAATTGCAACGCAATACCGGGAGGCACTGCCCCAGCCGGAGTGCCCGTGTTTAACACGGGTAGCTCAGCATTGCAGCACCTTTCTGTCCTGGATCCTCGTTTCCACGAGGATGACCGTAAAACGAACCGGGGAGCGTGCAATGAAAAAAGGCCTTCAAAGAAGGCCTTTTGAATCATTACCCAAATAGCACAAAAGTGCCTGTTTGACGGATGATTAGGTGCCGAAAGTCACACCGGCTTTTAGGTATGGACCAAAGCTAGCAACGTTTTGCTGAACGACATTCGCAGCTTCTGCAAAGGTAGAGGCTGATGTGTCTATCGTTTTCACAGCAGACCAATCGTTAATCACACGGTAACCACCTTCTAGGTAGTAAGTCATATCACCTTCAGCAGTGATGTCATTAGCTAAACGCAAACCGAAGTTAGCTTCGATTTCAGGAATAAACAAATGCTCTTTCGCCACAGAAATGGTTGTGCTTGGTGAGGAATCGTTGATCTTCAAGTTAACATTTTGCTTTAATGTTCCTGAAGTGCTAGCTGTTGTTACAGCACCACTTGTTTGCAAGTCCTCAGTTTTGAATAGTGTAGTGTTACCAGACACTTTCAAAGTACCGTAAGGAACAGCTAAGTCAAGACCGCCTGTTAACGCAAAATGCTCACCAAAGGCATACTGACCGCTCACACCAAAACGCAAACCAAAACCACTAAACTTGCTGGTGTAAGTAGGCAAGTGACTACCGATGTAATCATCATCCGTAGAAACATCACTAGCATCGTTTTGATAAATGGTAAACGTGTCTGTTGCTGCTGTTGTATTAATAGCTGACGCAGCGCTATCGTTAACGATGTTGCCACCGCCAGTAATTTCAGTGACTGCATATATTCCTGCATCAGCATCTGCAGCAGCGTCTGGATCAGAGGCTGAACCTACTGAAATTGTTCCTCCGCCAGCAAGAGCACCATTCACAAAGAAGTCACTACTCGCAGTTGGTGCTGCGCCTGAGTAATTACCCAAAGAGGAGAAAGTCATGCTGTTTTTGTAGCTCACACCACGCCAGGCTAGACCCAAGTAAGGATGAAAGGACAAACCATGAGTTACTTTAAACGATTTACCCCAATCTAGGTTCGCTTGTTGATAATGCAGCTCGCCAGTCTCAACCAACGTATCGGTTGCGCTTAAAATGGCATAAGCGGTGTTGCCAGTTCCGTTAGTATCTACACCAATTGATGTTGTACCAGCTCCAGTAGATGTTAAGTTGACATTTACATTGTATGTTTGTGCATCATCCGCAATCAACTGTGATATAGATTGGTACGTACGCGTCTTATTGTTTTTCTCTTTAATACCGCGGTATGAGAAATCAATGGCTGAACCGTTATCGAAGGTATAACCTAAGTTGGCTGCCCAACCCCATTGAGAATCTGCGTTTAAATCACCTGGTGATGTAGCAGACGTGACAGGTGATGCCGCGTTAGTGACGTTGTTTACTTTAAGGTCAGAACCCATGGTAGAGCTACGTCCGTAGAAGCCTTCTAAATCTAAGCTCACGTGAGACGTAGAAGCTGTGGCTTGTGTGTGTGAATCAGCGACAGCGGCTTGCGTTGCACTAAAAAAGGCAACAGCAGAAGCTGCGGTGATTAAAGTAAGTTTGTTCATGAATGCGTCTCCTTGCGTTCGAACATTTAGGGGAGGTCCCTCCGGATGCCACCCATTCTACGTGACCCAGTTTGGGAAAAGCAAGGGAGATTGCTGATAAACCTGTAGTTTTTTGCTTACACGTCGCTTAAGGAAACATACAACTCCTGCATACGCAGCGCAGCGTCTATGCTGTCCGCGCCTTTGTCGCTGTGCTCACCGCCAGCACGCGCTAAGGCTTGTTCACGATTATCGGTGGTTAAGACACCAAAAATAATTGGCACATTATAATCAAGTGATACACGCTGACACCCTTGGCTCGCTTGTTCGCACACAAAATCGTAATGACCCGTCTCACCTCGAATCACGCAACCCAAAGCAATCATGCTTGAATAACGATCCGTTTCAGCTAACCATTGCGCCGTGATTGGAATTTCAACAGCGCCAGGCACACGATAGACATCGATACAATGTTTGTCTAAACCTAAAGCATCACAACGCACCAACGCACCGCTCAACAAACGCTCTGTCACCGCTTCATTGAATTCACTTAGCACAATCGCCCAACGATCTCTAATCACAGCTTTACTCATTGCGCCACTCCTTCAAACACATGCCCTAACTTTTCTTGTTTGGTTTTTAAATACGCCACATTGTTAGGGTTCGATGGCATCACCAACGGCACGCGCTCTAACACATCAATGCCAGCTGCGCGCAAAGCCTCTACTTTTCGGGTGTTGTTTGTTAACAAGCGTATCGAATCAATCGACAAGGCGTTTAAAATCGATGCCGCAGTGGTGTATTCGCGCGCATCCGCCAAAAAACCCAAACGTTCGTTAGCTTCTACGGTATCCAATCCTTGCTCTTGAAGCGCATAGGCTTTGATTTTGTTATGTAAGCCGATGCCTCGTCCTTCTTGTCGCAAATAAATCAAGACACCACCTTCTTCGCTGATACGACGCATGGCTTCATTCAATTGTTCGCCGCAATCACAACGCATCGAACCAAACACATCCCCTGTGATGCATTCCGAATGCATGCGCACCAAACAGGGCGATTCATTGTTCACTTTCTCAGAGACCAAAGCCAAATGTTCTGCCCCGCCCGCTTTGTTTTTAAACGAATGAATCGTAAAATCGCCCAAACCATGTAGTGGCAGCGATGCTTTTGGGTGCGCACAACCAGAATCACACACAGCAATCGGATCGTAGGCTTTTCGCCAGGCCACTAAATCAGCGATGGTAACCATACCCAAGCCGTGCTCTTTAGCAAAGGCCAACAAATCCTCGCGTCGCGCCATGCTACCATCGGAATTCATGATCTCACATAACACCGCTGACGCATCAAAACCCGCTAAACGTGCTAAGTCCGTGCTTCCTTCTGTATGACCAGGGCGAACTAACACACCGCCGTCTACAGCTTTTAACGGGAACATATGTCCAGGCATAGCAATGTCTGAAGGACCGCTGTTAGGATCCACTGCAACAGCAATGCTACGTGCTCGATCAGCAGCAGAAATACCGGTACTCACTCCACTTGCTGCTTCAAAGCTCACACCAAAAGCGGTGCCGTAAGGCGATTGATTTTTAGCGACCATCATCGGTAAATTCAAACGATCGAACGCAGTTTCTAGCATCGGCAAACACACCAACCCTCGACCATGCGTCACCATAAAATTAATGACTTCTGCGTCTGCATGAACAGCTGGAATAATAAGATCGCCTTCGTTTTCGCGACCTTCATCATCCATCATAATAAGCATTTCGCCGCGCTGAAACGCAGCAATGGCTTGTGGGATGGTTAAGGTGTCTGACATAGACTCTCCTCACGCTGATAAGCGCCTTTTAACAAATAATCGTATTCAACATGACAGCGATAACCAGGCTGCCAACTAGAACAATGCGTCACATCTTGTGTGTGCGGAATACACATGATGGTAAAACCATCTTCAGTCACAGTGTTAATCGTAAAACTAATGCCTGCCAAGGCGATCGAACCTTTCGTCACACAAAAATGACGGGAATTTTCAGGAACACCAGAAAAACGCAAACACAGATACTCACCTGCTTGTGTTTTCTCAGCAAGCACAACGCAACCATCCACATGACCTGTAACCCAATGACCACCTAAGCGATCCCCAACACGTAAGGCACGCTCAATATGAACGCTTTGACCTTTTTCGTAAGCACCCATGTTGGTGAGAGATACCGTTTCAGGAGAGACATCAAAGGACAATAAACCTGACTCAGTCACGGCATCCATGACCGTTAAACACACGCCATCCACGGCAATGCTTTCACCTAAATCGGGATCATGAATGCGGGTAGCTAACACCAAACGCAAACCACCAGCATGCGATTCAACGCTATGCACTGACGCTGTGTGATCAACGATACCTGTAAACATGGGCGCCCCTTTTATTCAAAACAACACAGGGGCGATCAGAGAACTGTTCGCGAATGCGAATAGCCAAAGAGCTTATAAAAAGCTCTACCCTCTTTCATCCGGACTTGTCAAAACATCGCTTTGATTTACCGTCGGCTCTGGATTTGGAATGCATTTACCCCTGACCAGATCTGCTGACCTTGCTGTCGCAAGCGCTCGCGGGCTTTGTCTTTCTGTTGAACGTTACACCTTAAACTTAACGCCCCCCGGTTCGCAGAGCGAATCCGCTGGGGGTCCATTTTTTGGATCCCCCGGATCTGCTTTCGCAGACACGTGGGACGTAGCATTTGGTTTGAACGCTTCACATCTTTACACTACCGCCGGTGGGGAATCTCACCCCGCCCTGAAGGTTACGCTGCGAAGAGTAGGCGCATACCGGTCAAATGTCAATCGTAGCGAATCACACAACGCGCCGTTTCAGCATACGTTTCCCAGTAAACAGAGGCTGCATTGTTAGTAAAATCAGTCACCTGCGTGAATCCAGGCATGGCATTCGCCCCCAACACACACGGACTCATACTGACAATCAATTCATTTAAACAACCCGACACATAGAGCGACTCCACAACGCTAGGCCCTGCTTCCACCCACACCTCATGAAAACCGCGCTCACCCATGCGCTCAAACAGGGCTTTCCAAGGAATACGACCTTGCTCATCAAGGCTAAACGCCTCAAAACTCCCTCCTTTGCTTTGAAGCACCTTCGACGGCGAGACAGAATCAGCATGGCATAGCGTGAGAGAACTGGCTGTTTCCCATAAACGAGCATCCAACGGCATAGTGAGGCTAGCATCCAACACCCACACAGGTCGCTTTAACACCGTCCCAAAACGACGCGACGATAAGCGAGGATTATCCGCCAAAATGGTTTTCACACTCGTGACAATCGCATCTGCTAGGGCGCGATCATCAGCGGTTTTACTGTTCGCAACATCGCCGCTGATCTTAGCAGGCACGCCATCAGCATGCGCGATCTTACCATCAAAGGAACATGCTAGTTTTGCTTTAATATAAGGGGTTTTCGTGTTTGTCCAATGCGAATACCCTCGGTACATGACATCCACTTCCGGAACGGGCACGTACTCACACATCACACCTGCTTCTCGTAGTTGTCTGGCACCTTGACCTGCAACAATCGGGTTTGGGTCTTGATAGGCATAAAAAACGCTTTGAATCCCCGCTTTAATAATGGCGTCTGTGCAGGGTGGTGTTCGGCCATGATGACAACACGGCTCTAAAGTCACCAACATCACGGCACCCCGTGCTCGCTCACCCGCTTGACGCAATGCTTCAATTTCAGCATGAGGCTGACCACAACCCTGATGCGCCCCAACAGCTATCACGTCACCATCGGCAACAATCACAGCACCCACAGCGGGATTAGGCGCACACTGCCCACGGTAACTGTTAGCTGCTTGAATCGCTAAGGAAAATAAGGCTTGAATGGAGGGTAACGACGACATACTGTGCTGATCTGATAAACTGACTGGCTAATAACTATATCTTAAGGTAAAGAGGCGCGCAAACCGGGTTGACAGATAAGCACTTAGAGTTATGGTAGAAGCTCTGAAAAAAACACAGCTTATAGGAAAGCTTTAGTGAGGACACGATGCCCAACTTTATGTGCAGCATAAAATGCACTTACCCAACTGCCCCCAAGAAAGAAACCATATTAGACGATGGAGTCTTCTCACTCTCATCGCAAACAGAAGCAAGCAAGTGGATCAATGCCCTTAAAACGATACTGCTGCAACCACACATTCAATCAAGCTTTATTTTACACGCCCTGGACCCCATTTCGCCTCGAGGCATTAACAGCATTGAACATTTTTCTGCTGAACTACATCAACGCATTGCAAAACATATTGGTTTGGAATTTAGTGTTAACTTAACAACCGGCATTGATCAACTTCCTCTACCTCAAACAATCAAGGTGATTCTCATAGACAGCGCCTCCGCCTCACATGAGATTTCTTTTACACCCTCTCAATGGCGAAAATTCCATACATTTTGCAACCAATTACTAGAAAACCAAAGAAAATTAGAACAGCTCGAATTGAGTAACGACCCCTTCAAAAGCCTGAGCTTGCATGTAAAAACGCGACGAAAACCTAGGCATCAAGGCGATGGCGCTGAAGCAACGATAACGACTTACAAAAATCCCAGCGATGACGACTTATCATCAACCGAAATACACCGTCGTCAACGAGTAGGCGCTACTGCTACCCGAGCAACAGCACAAGGTGAGACCCCCACCGCAGACATACTAAGCCGAAGGGAAAGACAAGGAGAACCACCATCACCACCGGTTAATCGAGTTCTTGATTATGTAGATGCTGACGTTGATGATGGGCTTCCCACCATAGGTGCTAGAAAACGTACCCATGTGCATAGAAAACCAATCCCTCTACTAGAAGAGCAACACCCTGCTTCTACGCAAAGAGAGACACAAGAAGCTCAATCACATGCTCCCGCTCCTTGTGAAACGCCCCAAAAGCAAGTTAGGCAACGATCCAACTCTGGTGAAGTGACTACAAAAGATGGCTCAGAAGAAAAACCCTCCAAGAAAATAGTGCTCGATGCCGCCACTGCTGCTGCTTTCGTGGGCGGTTTTTTGTGTGTAGGCGCTGGCGCTTGGCTATTATTTAATGCCAGTTCGGCGGCAGCTGCCATCGGAGCAAGCACTGCCTTAAGCTCTCTCATGCTGGCCAATCCAGCCATCCCAACCCTGATAGGCCTAGCATGCTTGCTTGTGCTTACCGCCACAACAATCATCCTTGCCCGCCAACCCCGCGTCAAAGCCTGTAGTAAACGCCTGTTTCAGTCCTGCAAGACCAAAAAAACAGATAATAGAGCTTTATTTGACAACTCTTTATAAGCAGTTGTACAATTAGCGCTCCATTCATTTTACTTTAAGGAATTCATATGCCTGGTCCAAAAAGCCCAACTCGCGATCAAACTCAACATAGCTCTGAAGCTAGCTCTTCACAAGAAACCAGCCGACCCACGTCTATGGAATCTTTGCCACCAGCACCTCCACTCCGGTTAGCCAATGTTTTGAAAAAAACTCCACTTGATATAAGCATTGAAGAATTCAACTTCGCTGCCAACGCTGCGAAAGAAAATAACGAACAAGCCAAAACCTTATTTGTTAAGGTAGTCACTGCATACATTGATCAAGCAGGCACGATTGCAGACGATAACCAAGACGCTCTTAACAAAACTATAGAGTTTCTTGAAGCTGCTGCACAATTTGATCTTTTAGCCGCTGAGCAGGAAGGAAATAGAGCTGCTGCCTTAGCGACAATTAATGGCAAATTGCAAGCAGCTAAAACTGTCAAAAAGACTGACGATACCGTGGTAGTTGGATCAAACGTAGATAAATACCACCAAGCTTGGGGCATAGGCTTAGCAACCTTTGGGTCTGTATGCGGGGCTGGCTCAGCTGTTGCTGCAGGTATCTTGTTAAGCACCTTCTTGGCATCATCACCTAGCTTTACTGATGCTATTACTAGCATGTATAACGCTTACCCGATTATCACCATCTCATTGGCCGCAGCCTTTGTGGTTGGCGCAGTGCTAATCGGTGTTGGCGCGCACTTCGTTAAAGCAAGCAAAGCTGGAGCATTCGCAAGTAAAACCACAGCCTCAAATGAGGGTGCCGAAGCAGCTGCTAAAGCTGAGTCGCCAAATACAGACCCTCAATAAAGCAACACAAGCTGTTATTCCTGCGAGGGGCTTGTGCTCGCGAAGGCGAGTACAGGAATCCCCACACCAATACGTCCCTCGCGCCTGCGGATGCAGGTCCGGGGGATCTATTTGGACCCCCAGCGGATTGCGTACCGCAACCGGGGGGCGTGTAAGGGTAAGATCCCCAACGGATTTCCTTCGGAAACCGGGGGACGTTTGTGGTATTGCACCCCAATTGACGCAACTGCCCTCTTTCAGTAGCATGAATACCGATATCTGACACAAGGAACTCTAGCTATGGGAGCCCCTACCGGTGACAAACCAGCCGATCAAGGTAGCCGCGAATCTGCCGACATGGCTCATCCCCTTTACAGGGTAACCGTTGATCAAATCCAAGGCCCAAAACCAAAACCCACGCTCTCTCCATGCAACAAAGCTGTAGCAGGCATTTCTTTGACTTTGGGTTTACTCACATTAACTCCCTCTTTGCTAGCTGCTGGCATGTGGGTCAATGCCTTATTTTTCTCAGGAAGCACTCCATCGTTTTTAAGCTCTTTTTTTCAACTTGATTCCAGCATCGTAACAGGTAGCCTCATTGCAGGTGTGTTAATTGGCATTGCTCTTGTCGCATTAGGCTCGGCCATCATTGATTGCCATAAAAAGAAAGTAAAAAGAGACAGAAGAAACAAAGCGACTTGGATCAGCCCTTTCACCACAAAGGAAGGTCAGAAAACAGGTAGTCGCTGGAAGGCGGGTGCACAGCAATATGAGTCAGTTTACGAACAGTAAATCCCCCTAGCTTCAATCCGGCATCATGCAAAGCGTCATACACACATGGCGTGCATTCCGGTAAGGGCAAATGCACAGCACAGGCACTGAGCTCTAAGGCACGCTCCAAGACTGCTTCCGACCAGACCATGCTGGTCAAAGCCAAAGGCGCATCACTCACTGCACGAAGCGCCACCAGAGCGTCCTCACAAAAGCTTGAATAGACAATCGGAGGCTTTTCTGGCCACATGCGAGCTACCTCTTTCAGCACCACAGGAATAAGCTGCTTTGCTTGCCTAGAGCTGGTCTTCAACTCCAAATGCAAACTAACACCTAAACGTTTTACCTCTTCCAAATACTCGCTCAATCTGGGAACACCCTCTCCGGCAAAGTGCTCGCTAAAATGACTTCCCACATCCAAAGCACATAGAGTATCAGTGGTCATGTCAGCCACCTTCCCTACCTGACCACTCACCCTCTCAATGCTGTCATCGTGAATGATAACCGCCTCACCATTGGACGTTAATTGAACATCGCATTCCACCCACGAGGCTCCTTGCTGAGCAGCAAGGCATAAAGCGGCCAAAGTATTCTCAGGTGCCTCAGACGAAGCACCTCGATGTGCCACCCACTCCCATCGCGAAAAGTCGTTATTTGTCATAGGATTAACCTCAAAAGAGCACGGAAAACACTGCTCAAAGGACCCCAGGAAAAGTCCTGGATAATGCTTACATCTTAGCGCAAAGCCTGGTAAGATTGCCTCAGTTTTGAGAGCTAGTTTGAGATTAAGCCTGAGCTCTGACAATGGATGTCATCACCTTAAGGAGGAACACCTTTGAGTCTACCAAATCGTACCCTATACCATCATGAAGCCTTATCCCGCTACGCACGCCACCTAGGCACACAAGAAATTCACACCCTAATCCGCCCAGAATTGGATCTACATGCCATAGTCGCCATTCACAGCACTAAACGCGGTCCTGCTATCGGTGGCTGCCGTCTTCACCCTTACGCCACCTCAGGCTCTGCTGTGAAAGACGTACTCCGACTTTCCTTTGGCATGACGCTGAAAGCTGCAGCGAGTGAACTTCCTCATGGCGGTGCAAAAGCAGTGATTTGCATGCCGCGAAATGGTTTCCGTGATCGCGAAGCCGCTTTTGCTGCTTTCGGGGATTTTGTGCATAGCCTTAACGGTCGTTACATCACTGCCATGGACATGGGCACTACCACTGCTGATATGGATGTCATCGCTGAACGCACTCCTCATGTGATTGGTGCAGCGGGTCAAGATAGCCTGCAAGGCGACCCTTCTCCATACACAGCAAACGGTGTGTTTTTGGGTATCAAAGCAGCGGTTAAATTTAAACTCGATAAAGACACCTTAGACAGCGTAAACGTTAGTCTTCAAGGCGCAGGCAAAGTAGCCAGCACCTTATGCAAACACTTGGTAAACGCCGGTGCTAACGTCACCATTTGCGACACACGTGAAGAAAACGTGCAAGCACTTGTTAACACCTTAGGCGTTAAAACTGTCTCTGTCGACGAGCTCATTAACGTCCCTTGCGATGTATTCTCACCGTGTGCCGTGGGCGCCACCATCACCACAGATTTCTTGCAACAAACCTCAGCCACCATCATCGCTGGTGCTGCCAATAACCAATTATCTCACGCTATTGTTGGTAAAAAATGCCAAGAACTCGGCATTCTTTATGCGCCAGATTACGTGCTTAATGCGGGTGGCTTGATTCATGCAGCTAGCGTTCATGATTACCGTGATGTTGAGTACGGTGATCATCTGATCGAAAGGATCTATGATCGCATGCTCACTATTTTCGAACGCTCAGCTAAAGAAAACATCACCACCAATGAAGTGGCAAAAGCTTTAGCTCGCGAACATCTTGATAAAACTGTTGAACCTGTTGTTGAGGACGTCATCCTGTGAACCTCGAAAATCACTATGAGCTCACTGAACTAGCGAGCTTTACCATTCGTCGCCTGCAATTTATGAACGAGCAAGGGGTTCTCACCCAAGCGCTGCCATCTTTTGCTGACGAAAAAACCTTACTTGACCTATATCGTTTGATGCATCTCACACGTGCAGGTGATGAAAAAGCAGTAAAACTACAACGCACCGGCAAGCTAGGCACCTATCCTGCCTCAACAGGCCAAGAAGCGATTAGCGTTGGCATTGGCCACGCCATGACAGCCAACGATGTGTTTTGCCCTTACTACCGCGATCAAGGCACGTTAATTCAACGCGGCGTTGACTTTGAAGACATTTATGCGAACTGGGGTGGCTATGAATCCAGCAACCTAATCCCAGACGCTATCAATCCCCATGATTTCCCAGTGAGCGTTCCTATTGCGAGCCAATTCCAATACGCTGCAGGTGTTGCCTTTGCAATGGCATACAAAGAAGAAAATAATGCGGTGCTTGCAACGGGTGGTGAAGGATCTACCTCTGAAGGGGATTTTCACGAAGCCATTAACTTAGCAGGCTCACAACAATTACCGCTGGTGGTTGTGATCAACAACAACCAATGGGCCATCTCTGTTCCACGCCAAGCTCAAACAGGTTCTGACACTATCGCTCAAAAAGCGATAGGCGCAGGCTTAGACTGCGTGCAAGTTGATGGCAACGATGTCATTGCTGTGCGAGAAGCCGTTGCTCATGCGCTACAGTGTGCGCGAACAGAACGCAAACCTGCTTTGATCGAAGCGGTTAGCTACCGTTTGTGTGATCACACTACCGCCGATGACTTTTCACGTTACGCAGACAAAGATGCGCTAGAAAAAGCAAAAGAAGCCGAACCCATTGCTCGCCTACGTCGCTACTTGATCGAGAAAAACCTATGGGATGACGCTCGCGAACAAAGCATGCTGAAAGAGATCAATGACAGCATTCAAGCCTCTGCGCAACGTTACTTAGATCGACCTAAGCCTCAGATTGACGAGATGTTTAACCATACCTTCGGGAATTTACCTAAACAATTACAACAGCAACGTGATCTTGCGAAGGAGGGCTACTAATGACTGCCATAACCTTGATCCAAGCTGTCAACCAAGCCATGGCTTATGCCCTAGAAAACGATCCCAACACAGTGATTTTTGGTGAAGACGTGGGTAGCAATGGGGGCGTGTTCCGCGCAACGGATGGCCTACAAGATCGCTTTGGCGCAAAACGCGTTGTTGACACACCGCTTGCTGAATCCATGATTGCGGGCATGGCTATTGGCATGTCCACTTATGGCTTAAAGCCCATCGCCGAGTTTCAGTTTATGGGTTTTATCTACCCAGCTTTCAATCAAATCATCAGCCATGCTGCCAGAATGCGAAACCGAACGCGTAGCAGGCTTAACTGCCCGATTGTGTTTCGTGCACCTTACGGTGGCTTTATTCATGCGCCTGAACACCATTCCGAAAGTACCGAAGCTTTGTTTGCTCACACGTCAGGCTTGCGTGTTGTCATCCCATCCACACCAGCTCGCGCTTACGGTTTATTTTTGGCTGCGTTAAGAGATCCAGACCCTGTGATTTTCTTAGAACCAAAACGTATCTACCGAGCAGTGAAACAAGACGTGCCCGACAACGGCGAGGCTCTCCCCTTAGACACAGCGTTTTTAGTGCGTGAAGGCAAAGACATCACCCTAATCAGCTGGGGTGCTAGCATGCAAGAAACCGGTCAAGCCGCTGATGCCTTATCCAAAGAAGGCATCGAAGCAGACGTCATCGATTTAGCAAGCATTAGTCCTATCGATATGGACACTATCCTGCGATCAGTCGAAAAAACAGGCCGATGTGTGATTGTGCATGAAGCAGCAAACGAATGCGGCGTCGGTGCAAACATTGCAGCTAGACTCGCAGAAGAAGGCTTGTTCCACTTACGTGCACCCGTTGTGCGTGTTACGGGCTACGATACACACATGCCCTACCTCACCCTAGAGAAAAAATACATGCCATCCGTGCAACGCATTGTCACTCAGGCTAAAACCTTAATGGAGTTTTCATGAGCATATTTCGATTACCTGACCTTGGTGAAGGCTTACCAGATGCAACAGTCCGTGAATGGTACGTCAAAGTCGGCGATACCGTCACCGTAGACCAACCCTTAGTAGCCATGGAAACAGCGAAAGCCTTGGTAGACGTTCCCTCTCCGCAAAACGGTGTGATTGCTGAGTTGCATGGCACTGTCGACGATGTGCTCGACACCGGTAGCGTCTTAATTACCTTCGAATCAGAAAAATCTGCGCAGGCAGAGTCAGCTTCTGAATCAGGCGATAGTGGCACAGTCGTTGGCGTGATCGATAGCAGCGAAACCTTAATCGCTGCCGATAGCATCGTACAAGCCACTCACGACGGACCTCGTGTGTTAGCCACACCAGCCGTACGCCAACTCGCCACCCAACTTGGCGTCGCTATTGATAGCATTAAACCTGCTGGTAGCTGCGTCAGCAGAGAAGACATCAAAGCTGCCGCAAAACACGTTAGACCAAAAGCAACGGCAAACCCCATCTCCAGTTTTTCTGGCGATGCATTAGCACTAAATTCTGCTCGTCGTGCAATGATTCAAAGCATGCAAGCCTCTCAAGCCCAAGTTGTGCCTGTCACCTTAACTGGCGAGGCAAACATTCAAGCATGGGTCGGTAAAGAAGACATGTCCTGCCGCATTTTGAAGGCGCTGTGCGCTGCCTGCAAAGCAGAACCCAACCTAAACGCTCACTTTGACGCAGACAACGCAACGCTCTACCGACAAGAGCACGTCAACTGTGGGATGGCCGTCGATACACCTGAAGGCTTGTTTGTTCCCGTGATTCATCAAGCAGATACCTTAAATGCTGCGGAACAACGCGACATTATTAACCGTTACAAAGAGCAAGCAGCAAGCAAATCCATTCCTGCTGCTGATCTTAAGGGCGCGACCATCATCTTATCAAACATTGGAACGGTGGCTGGATTGCATGCCAACCCCATTTTGATCCCACCAATGGTGTGTATTGTTGCTACTGGTCGAGCCAGAGATGCTGTGGTTCCAGTGAATGGCGAAGCTCAAATTTGCCGCTTACTTCCACTCTCTGTAACTATTGATCACCGCGCCATCACCGGCGGCGAATTGTCTCGTTTTTTAAAAGCATTGATAACCGCACTGGAAGAGTAATACACTTCCAACCCTAAGGTGAGGAGCTATGCAATAGAGAGGTTGATGCTCTTCTTGAGCGCTTGGACTGAGCAAACACATTAGGCGTTCTTTTCGTTTTCCCTCCAGCATGCAGAGCCGATTGCTTCAAATCTATAATAGCTCGTGAACGAATCACATAAAAATAGGGATCATCATATCGAAATGCTGGTGTGCTAAAACAATCACACAAGCTACCATCTGTAGCCTTTCTCACTAAATACGACCTTGAAAACTTAACACCTTTGAGATCAGGACAGCTAATAACGCCAAGTAAAAAGCGAACTACTCTGATGGTTTTTGTTAACGGGATTTCCTTAGGTTGACACAGATAACTACGATATGCACTCTGCACCTCTTTTCTTTTCATTGACTCATCTCTAAAGTACAGTGATTCATCAGAATCACCTTCATCTTCATGGGAATAATAAACATTTTCACAATCGATTAAACGTAACTTCCCTTGCTCATCCCTGCACCAATTCACCCGATGTGGATCAATAATAATTCGCCCATGCCCGACATAAATGTCAACAACAGCCTGCATGACCTCGCTGTCAGGAATGTATAGATCTTCCCGCAAGCGCGATTGAGTCAAAGCCAAAGCCTTACTCCCGCATATGTTTTGCGTTTCTACGCATAACTGAGTGGATTGCGGATCAGATCCCCAAATGGTTCTTTGTATCCGCTTTTCTCGTATTTTATTGGCATTATTTTTACTGAGCTTTGTATAAGCAACGCAGAAAACTTTTTGAAATAAGTTAACTAGCGTCTTATTCGTTCCTTCAGACGGAAGATTATGCAATATTTTCTCCGCATCTTCCTCAAGCGTCGTGCCCATCCAACCTGACATAAGTATATTACAAAATCTTGGTAATGATTGTTTAATTGAGAGAGGGTCCTCATGGAATTGTTCAATGGCATCTAAATACACTCGATTCAACCATACTATTGACGCTACAACCCCAATGAATACCTTGCTTACCTTTAGTACCTGCATGCCTCTGCCACTGGGAATCCAAACGACATGATAAGCACCTTCTTGCAAAAAGAGTTCCTCACCCAAAGTAGCTTCAGATCCAAAATGCTCGGCTGTTATCTTTCGAATAATCCGCTTTTTGATGCGACCGAGAGAGTCCATTTGCCATGGCCAGACGCAACAGTTATCAAATGGTAAGGCAAGCTCAAAGACAAAACTTTTTTTCTCTTCTGTCAACACAAGCGCTGCGAGCCCATTTTTCCTAGACATATAATACTCCTATAACTGTTATAAAAAACATCATTATTTTACTGCTTGCTCGGGTCAAAAGAAAGTCATTAACCTTGCTAACTGCCTAGATACTAAAATAATTGCTTAGCACGCGCGCCACCAACGGGAGGCTCTTGTCTTCGAGATCTTTTACTAGGACTCACATCCACTTGCTGATTCGCTAGTATGGCCTTTGCTCCTCTTGAAAAAATACAATACTGACTAGCATTGGAAGGCGTTGGGTATTCAAACAAGGCGTCGCCCATAGCATGCAGGCTTCGTATCATTCGAAGTGATAACGCCTGTTGCTTCTGTGTTAACAAGGAGACAAACAAGCGTCGTAAACGAGCTGTTTTAAAATAATTTCCTGATACAAGCAATTTATCTGAGTTGCGATACCCTTCTTCACTTGCAGGCTGTATAGATGCTTGGATGAATTTATCGGAGTAATCTGAAAGATATCCATCATCCTCTTCTAGCTTTGGCACCTGAATAGCAAACTTCGTGTCCAACAGTCGCAAAACACCCTTGACCACAGCCCAGTTTGCTGGACTTGGGTCCAAGGCAAAACGATGCTGCTCTTGATACAATCGCAACATGGCTTCCACAATTGCCTCATCGGAATGTGAGACTACTGATACTTTTTCCTGATCGACATGAGCAACGGGGTTTAACCTATCTGAACGAATGAATCTTGTAACGATACCGTCTTTAACCCTTCCGTTTCTTGCCTCACGCTCTTCCTGTTTATTAATCTCTTCAATAAGCTTATCATTTGCTCCTTGTAGATTAACTCCTCTTATATAGTCTGGGCAAGCAGGCCATTTGATCAACTGGGCATAGTTACCTTGACTCTCTTCATCAATCATTAGAAGATTCACATATAAAAACGCCACCAGAGTATTAAGATGTGCCTTACTAATTTTTACTACCCGATGGCTTCCAGCCGTTGTCAGCATGATATGAAAACTACCTTCGTCGTCTTTTAATTCTTCTTTCGTACAGCCTATTGTATTAAGCACCAGCTCCATTCGAATCAGGCTTAACTTGTCGTGAACGCTAGTTTGAGCCCATCCAGGGTAAAGCTTAATCTTATCGTTGTATAAACCCATGAGACCTTCTAGCCTCTGGGCGTCCAAGTCTTTTGACATACCTGTCTCCATGTTCCTTACGCCAACAACTGAAACCGGAGATTCATCCGCAAGAGGAAGCCGTCGCTTTGGGCGTCGTTCAGGCGTCTGTGGGCATTCCGGTAAGCTTGATCTTGACATACATCCTTTCTCAGTGATTATTTAGGTGCTCGAAGTGTACTGTATTTAGCGCAAAAGATAAACCTTAAGGCATTATTTTCGAGACCTCAAATAACAAAAATACTGCGCTAAGACAATCACATGCAAGCATAAAGCCACTGGAGAGCCGTAACGACTGGACGGACCCCAATCAAAATGCCAGGCGCAGATCACATCGATCACACCTGTCACCAATGCAATCCAAACCCCCAGAGGCGCGATAGCCTGGGTAGCCTCAGGTTGTCGCCACTGCTTAAGGATTTGAGGAATACTGTAAGCCCAATAAGCGAGCCTTTCGAGCCAGCCAACAGCAAAAAACAAAGCCTTATGATGAACCGAGATCTGCCACAGCCCGACTAATACACTCATAAAAGCCAAAGCACCCACACCCACCCAAAACACAGACCAGCGCCTATGGGGAAGATCCCAACTCAAACGAGAAAGCTGCACCTGCTGAATGAGCAAGCAGAACAACATAAAACAAGCCACAAAGCGGTATTGCCACTGATGAACCACCCCAAAACCATAAAACACATCGCAGCAAGCACCTAACAACAGAAATGCGTGCCATCCCAAGCTCATGTTTAACAACTTGGTTTTAGAGCGATTTCGCCAGATTTGAGGCAAGTAAAAGAGAACATAGCCTAAAGTGGCAAAATCCAATAAAACCTCGTAAATCACCAGCGTGCTCCATCCTTAAAAAAGCCTTGATCATGGGTCAAAATTTGATCTTTTTCAAGGTTGTTGGTATACTTAAGGGATGAAGTAACGAGACAGGCATACCACTATGAAGCAGAAAATTAAGATATTTTGTGACAATATCTTTAGAACCAAACAAGAGATTGATTATGGCTTGAAGGTCATTAAACGCGACTTAGGTCGAGGAGACCCTGGCAATGATGCTGTCTACACATTCCTCACTCAAGACGCTGATGCTGAAAAAAATGCCATTTTAAAACAAATTGCTCAATCCTATAACCAAGGTATCTTTTCAAGATCGTTTATTCCATCAATCATTGGCCAAAGCTTGGGTGGAAGCAAACTGCAAGATAAACCTGAACTTGTTTGGGACAACAACACACTCATACTGAACTACAAAGGCGCCTTTCTTAGCGATCCTCGTGTAGTAACAAATGCTGGCGAACAAAAACAACTGGATGAACGAGAAAAAGAACTCTGTACACAGCAAATAGAAATCACAAAAGACACCATAACCATCATCTTAGTATGCGGAAAAAGTTTTTCAATTGGCTCAGCAAAAACGAATCATGCCGATCTAGAAGAATTGGCAACAACGCTACACAATACCTACAGCGCGTTTAAAGAATACGATCAAGCAGACAAGACGATGGAATTATCCGATAAGGAGTGGCTAAAAGGTGCGGCAGTAGACCACACCCTTCACGGAAGTTCACCAAAAAAACCAATGGAACCCAGGCACAAAGCTCTTATTGCTGCAGCATCATTTGCAGCACTCGCTGTAGCGACTGGTATTGCTTGGGGAGTCACTGATAACTTCACTCTATTAATAGTTATGGTAATTAGCATCCTAGGCGCAAGCGCCAGCGTCGTTGCTTCAGCTATATTAAGCAACAATAAAGAGGGTCTCTTTGACTCAAAAAATCAACAATCGTCTAATGGTACAGATCTCTCTAAAAAATCACTAACCGACTAAACTACCAGCTCTTATAACAATCCCTTATACTATGCCTCTCCTCAGGACATCACAGGAAAGACAATCGTGTCTAAACGAAAAGAATCCTTAAATCTCACCCAACAAAATGCTTGTCAATTGTGCGATGACTTTTTGCCCATGATAAAACACGGCGACAAATCATTCTCAGACCTTGCTTCAATGATTAACAGAGAGAGATCTCGAGATCCTTTTTTGGCTGCCGCCTTAACGTTTCTTCGCTTTGATAAACAAACAACACAAATAGACCCAAAACAACTAACTCTTCTTATTGATGGCCAGTCTTTATGCATCGACAAAGATCAACCGAACTCCCTGAACCTAAACCAAAGCCTCCAAACTACTCACACAGATCTTGATACCTTATTTAACAGCTGGCAATGGATGGATGAAACCCATAAAAAGAAACGTGATGTATTCTCGTATATCCTAAATGTTTACCTACAATGCATGCTCCACCAGTCCTTTTTACCGGAAACTCTTGCCCACAACCTTAGAACAAGAAAAATAGCGAAGACTTTCACTCCCCCAATCTTTTCATGGGATGATTCAGATGCACTGCTTATCGAGTACGATACATGTCCAAACAAATGCTACCGTGATTTATATGCTCGCAGCCTACGCATCACAGGAAACGATATGACTGTCACCTTGTATGGCGGTTTATCCTATCGGCTGCATCATCACTCCACTGCTGATGATTACAGGCAACTCAAACAACAGCTCATCGCCAAACTAACCCCCTGGATAGATCGCCGCAACGACAAATTCATTTGCGCTGGTGTTTTTGTGCTAATGGCTGCTGCCGGAGCAATCAGCTTAGGCCTCCTGTTACCTGACCTTAACACTCTCACCGTAGGTCTACTAGCAACAGCGATTGCCGTGACCACCCTTGCTGCCAGCACATTGGGTGGATTGGGTATACGCGCTCATAAACTATTTCTGAAAGAAAACCCCAATACAGAGGCGTTCAAGAACCAGCCTCTTTTAGAGTAACTTGCCAAAACCCCTAACGATTGAGTAATCTAGGCTTACCGTCTTAACAAAAATGGATCACTATGAAACCAGGTGACTCGTTACAAAAGTGTGACCCTGATCAACCAAACACACCCCCGACACTAATGGGGAGCTCGCAGTGTATCCTTCAAGCCATCAATACCACCCTCTCTTCAACACTTCTTGCAACAGCCAATGCCTTTCGAAAACAAAGACAATCATCCATATCAGATCAAATTGCACAAATTAATAAAGATGCCACTCGAGACCCCGTCATCGCCAGTCTACTGTTTTTTTTGCGATATAACCAACAACCCACAGCTGTTCAATTGGGCTCTGCCCGAGTATCCATTAGCGCTGGGCAAAAAATTTACTCCGTCCAAAGTGACAAGGGTTATCTTGCCGGCCTATCTCCATCATCACCCCGACGACGCAAATCCTCTGCTTACCTCAATGTCACAGGCACAAAACAAAAACCTCCCGATGGCCATAAACGAGGCCATCACAAGCAAAAGTCTTCAGAAGAGATTGCCGTAGAATGGAATCTTGACAGCAACTCCAAGGCATTGCTGGCGTCTTTTATTTCCTCATCCACTCAAGGCATTTATCGACCAACCTTTATCTTGAAAACCGCAGGCCTCATCTATGACGAAGGTAAGCCCAAACACCCTGCATACACCAAAACAGACAATAGACTATCACTCGTATACAACGACCTCCCCCACGATGAGAATTACCCCCTTTATGTTCGAGAAATGCGTGTCGGTGAAAATAGCTTGTCCTTGCGCTTACAAGGAGGACTGTCTGTCAAACTTGACAAAAATACCAACCATGGTGATCTTTACTGGTTACGCGAATTTGTTGCGGCGCACTGCAAAGAGATAAGCTGGATAGATCGAGGCCCTGACAAATTTGAACTTGCTGCTACATGCTTGGGCATCTGCATCGCCGCTTGTGCGTCTCTGGGTGTTCTCGCCCCCACGTTAAGCACCTTAGCGATAGCGCTACTGGCTGCCACTATCGCACTCAGCGCAGCAGCCACCGCTGCATTCTCCGCTCTCGCTGGACGCGCATTCAACTTATTGCATAAGCCCTTAAGCCAAGAGCTACATACCCCTAATCAAACAGAGCGGAAGCATAAGAAGCAGGCTCCTCCCCTACAGCTTCATGACATTCTAGATGACGCGCATCCTAATACACCTAATGGTTCCCAAAGTTAAACTTTGGACCCCCAGCGGATTCGTTAGCACGAACCGGGGGGCGTGTGTCAGGGCGCATACGCAAACACGTATGATATGAAAAAAGCTTTACTTCTCCACAGAAATCAAATGAATCTTGAAGATCAAGGTGGCGTTTGGACCAATGGGTGTGCCTGGCATGCCCATTTTTCCGTAAGCTAAATCACCAGGAATCACGACTTCCCAAGTAGCACCAGGCTTCATCATTTGAAGTGCTTCTTGCCAGCCTTTAATCACACCATTCACTGGGAATGTGACAGGTTTACCACGTTTGTAAGAGCTATCAAACACGGTGCCGTCTGTGAGCTTGCCTTCATAATCAACGGTGACACGATCGCTCTCTGTGGGTGATTGACCTTTACCTGGCTCAATGATTTTATATTGTAAACCGCTGGCTGTTGTCTGAACGCCATCTTTTGCTTTGTTATCGGATTGAAAGCTATCTCCCGCTTTTGAATTAGCGTCTGCTTTTTCTTGCATGTCTTGTTTCCTCTTTTGTGCTGCTTGTTTTTGGTAAGTGTTTAATACACTTTTCATTTGCTCATCAGTAAGACGTGTTGTTCCACCAGTGATACCTGCTTTAAAACCCGCTGTGTACTGATTAGCATTGATGTCCATTTGACGAGATTTAAACGCTCGACCTGTCATCACACCAATCGCGTAGCTTAGGTTGTTTTGATCCACAGGTTGAGCTGCTGCTTGAGTTTGAGCATCAGCAAATCCTGTCGACATAGCTAACAAGGATGAAGCTGCCAATAAAGGCACAAGTAGTCGTTTCATGAACACCTCTTTAAGTTCCGTGAGTAAAAAAACGAGTATATCACAAGTCTAACTGACTCGCTCGATGGAATCGCGAATAATGGCGTGTGCTTTTTCAACACACTCCCACCCGGTGACCTTCACCCACTTATTAGGCTCAAGATCCTTGTATCGCTCAAAAAAGTGCTGAATTTGATCACGGGTGTGCGTAGGCACATCAGCTAGCGTATTCATGTGAGCCATGGATGGACAGGCCTTTTTGGTTGGCACAGTCAACACTTTACTATCCAAACCTGATTCGTCTTCCATGATCAACACGGCAATCGGACGAACAGCCATCACACTGCCTGGCATCACGTTATCAGGCGATAACACCAAGATATCCAAAGGATCACCGTCCTCTGCTAACGTATTTGGCACAAAACCGTACAAGCAAGGGTATTGCATGGTGGTTCCCATGAAACGGTCTACCGTTAACATACCCGTGTCTTTATCAAATTCGTATTTCACAGAGCCTGTGGCTGGTGTGATTTCAATGATGGCGTTCAATTCTTCAGGCGCATTTGCACCGGCGGTGATGGCTTCAATACCCATAACAAACCCTCGTCGGTTGAAAAAAGAGCATCGTACTGGATTTCGGCCTGTATTGCTACCGACGAGCCTTGAAAAAAGCTCTCAGAAGTTCGGCTGATTCGGCGGCCATTGGGCCTTCCTCCCACGCAACCCGGTGTAAATGCATGGGGTGCTCTAGTAACGACGCTTGACTCACCACAGCGCCAGAACGAGGTTCACGGGCAGCAAAGACCACTCGCTCACAACGCGCTTGCACCATCGCACCCGAGCACATGCTACATGGCTCCAAGGTGACATAAAGCGTAGAACCCGGCAATCGGTAATTCCCGACCTTTTGAGCCGCCTGACGAAGGACCACCACTTCAGCGTGTGCAGTAGGATCTTGGCTACTAATGCTTTGATTCCAGGCTTCGGCTATACATTCACCCTCACGCACCAAAACAGCACCCACAGGTACCTCGCCTGCGTTTGCTGCATGCTGAGCGAGTTCCATGGCTCGCGTCATCCAGGCTAAATCATTAGATATCAATGGGTTACTCACTTTAATGGGAAAACAGTAGTGTCCCACTTTTGACCAAACAAAGCAAGCTATACTTGAGATAATTAGTAATAAGTGACACCATAGGCGCGACCTCTTAAATAGCGAGATAACTCATGACAACACCCCTTCGCACCGCTGTGATCGGCACTGGCTACCTCGGCCGATTTCACGCACAAAAATACGCCGGTCGAGATGACTGCAGCTTGGTTGGCATCTGCGACCATAACGCTGATCATGCACACCGCGTTGCTACAGAACTCGACTGCCCACATTTTTTAAATCACCGCGATTTGCTCGACAAAGTGGACGCTGTCAGCATTGCGACTAGCACCCCCTCTCATCATGCTGTTGCTAAGGATTTTTTATCGCACGGCATTCATGTGCTACTGGAAAAACCTATCACCACAACTGTTGAAGAAGCCGATGAGCTCATTGCTCTAGCAAAAGAACATCACTGCATTCTTCAAATTGGTCACCTTGAAAACTTCAACAACGCCATCAAAGCGCTACGCCCTAAGCTTAACGCTCCACGCTTTATTCGCTGTCAACGCTTAGCACCTTTTCAACAACGTGGCACGGATGTCAGTGTGATTTTAGACTTAATGATTCACGACATAGAACTTGTTTTATCCATGGTAAACGCCTCCATCACTGACATTCAAGCAACAGGATCTCGTGTGTTAAGCGATCACATTGACATTGCGAATGCGCGATTGCTTTTTAAGAATGGCTGCATGGCAGATTTATCGGTCAGTCGCGTTAACGATAAACCTTGCCGCTTGATGCATGTTTTTCAAGAAGGTATGAGCTTTGATGTGGACATGCACCACAAACGATTAACAACACGCTTTCTAACGCCAGGTAATGCTGCTTCCATTGACCGTGAGCTTGAACGTTTCGAGAAAAACGACGCGCTGAAAGAGCAAATTGCGAATTTCTGCAAAAACATCACACAACACAAGAACCCTTCTTGCGATGGGCAAGCTGGACGTGATGCCTTAGCCATTGCCATACAAATCAGCGAAGCCCTCGAAGCACATAACAGCAAACACGCGCTTGCCTCATGAGTGATTCTCCCTCCATCATGCTGCTTGCCGGTGAAGCCTCAGGTGATCGTTTAGGCGCTACACTCATTGACGCTATTCAATCCCGCTGGCCAAATGCCACACTGTTTGGCATGGGTGGTGATGCCATGGAAGAGAAAGGCATGAAAACGCTCGTGCATGTCAAAACCATGGCGGTCATGGGTTTATGGGAAGTCATCACCAACGCCCCCGCCATTATCAAAGCCTGGTTAACCCTTAAAAAAACGCTAAAACGTGAAAAGCCTTTGGTAATCTTAATCGATTACCCTGGCTTTAATTTACGTTTTGCAAAACTGGCTCATCGCTTAGGTTGCAAGGTGTTGTATGTGGTCAGCCCTCAACTGTGGGCTTGGAAAGCCAATCGTATTCACACCATCAAACGCTGTGTGAATCACATGGCTGTGCTGCTTCCTTTCGAGCAAACGCTTTATGATAAACACGGCGTGCCCAACACCTTGATTCGTCACCCGCTGATCGATGACACTCACCGGTCTGACACGACGGATGAAAGTTATCGCGCTTTAGATTTAAACTCAAATGCTCCCGTTGTTGCCTTATGCCCTGGAAGCCGTCAACGTGAAATCGATATGCTCTTACCCAGCATGGCGGACGCCTGTCAGATTCTTTTGGAAAAACACCCTGACATGCAATTTATCCTGTGTTTATCGCCTCATTTGAAAGACACTGACATCAGCTGCTTACCCAAACAAACGAAAGTCGTTGAAGGCGCCGATCATCATGCGCTTTCACACACAAACGTGGCGATGGTCACCTCCGGAACGATGACTTTAGAGCTTGCTCTTCTCAACATTCCCATGACCATTATCTATCGCATGCATCCTCTAAGCTTTTGGTTAGCTTCGAAATTGGTATCAACGAAATGGGTCGGCTTATGCAACATCGTCGCTCAAGCAAGCGTTGCTCCAGAACTCCTGCAAAACGAAGCCACCGGAGACAATATCGCTCAACATTGCTTAGAAGCTCTTTCGAATCCTGAGCTACAAACAAAACACTGGGAGCGCTTAAGAGATAGCATGGCAGGCGATGGGATGGAACGTTTGCTGCCGGTGATGGAATCGCTCATCAACCAGCAATAAGACCCAACAATTTACCCCAACACGCACTCACAAAATCGCCTTGCGGCTTCTTGAAAGAGAAGGTGTGTGAGCTCTAATTGCAGCTCGTTTTGAGGCTCTTCGCGAACGACACTATAAAACTCGTTCACGGCTCGAGTCAGCTCTGGCAGCTTCAAGTAACACAAGCCACCCGTCACGCGGTGTAACTCATCACGTAACTTGCGGGTGTTATGCTGCTCATAAGCTGCTTTAACAGCCTGACGAGACTGCAGTAGATCCTTGGCACATAATACCAAAATGTCTTTTGCATCTTGCTCTCGACCACCGCATAACTGCACGCAAGAGTCCCAATCAATCACCTTAGGATTGGCTTTTTTCGAAAAAACAGTAAGTTGCGATACATCTAGCGATGCTTCCGTATTGGAAAGTATCATTCCCATGGTGCTACGGGCACCCTTTACTAATTTATTAGCCATGCGCTCTTCCTTAACTCCTTGCACAATACGCGGGAGTATATCATAGGATTTTGCTTGTTGTCACCCCCACACCAACACGTCCCACGGTTCGTTTTACTGTCATCCTCGTGGAAACGAGGACCCAGGACACAAAGGTGCTGCAATGCTGAGCTACCCGTGTTAAACACGGGCACTCCGACGGGGATGTGCTTCGCGGTACTCCTTCGGAGTTCTCTCAGCAGTGCTATCTCAAAGCCTTACCAACCTTATCCAACACCCCATTCACAAACTGATGGCTCTTTTCCCCGGAAAAATACTTCGCTAACTCTATCGCTTCGTTGACAATCACATTATGAGGCACAGACATTTCTTCCATCAGCTCGTACGCCCCCACTCGCAAAATGGACAACTCAACAGGATCGACATCCTGTAAAGGGCGGCTCACATGATGACTTAAAGCGGCATCAATCGCAGATTGAGCGGTGATGGTGTTTGTAATTAAGGTATTCATATAAACAAGATCAACCTTATCGCCTTGTGATTCAGCTAACGCTTGCTGGAAGCTCACCACTTTCTCAGCAGAGACCTTATTGATTTCCCATTGATACAAGCCTTTCACAGCATATTGACGCGCCATTTGCCTTGGGCTTAATGTTTTCTCTGTCATGACTATCTACTCTTATCTTTTAGCAATGCTTGGATTTCCTGATGAAACGCATTCACATCTTCAAAGCGACGATACACCGACGCAAAACGAACGTATGCCACATGATCCATTTCTTTTAAGGCACTCATCACCCATTCGCCCAACAATGATGACGCAACTTCACGTTCACCTTGCAAATTCAGCTCACGAAAAATATCTTGCATGGCTTCATCGACTTTGGACATCGGCACAGCGCGCTTTTCCAAAGCACGCAACATGCCTGAGCGTAACTTCTCAGCATCAAAGCTCACGCGACTACCGTCACGCTTCACCACACGAGGCATCGCCATATCAAACACTTCATAGGTCGTAAAACGTGCTTCACACTGATCGCATTCACGGCGCCTACGCACCTGTGAGCCTTCCGCTGAAAGACGCGAATCGACAACACGCGTGTCATTGGCTTCGCAAAAGGGACAATGCATAGCTAACTCCTATCGAACATCATCAGCATACACAGGATGTGCAGCAGTCATTGTAGCAATCGACGAACGAACTTGCTCCTTAAGAGCCTCATCATCAGGTGATGCCAATACATCTGCTATAAAATGAGCCAATTGCGTCACTTCTTCTACACCAAAGCCACGCGTTGTGACAGCAGGCGTTCCTAAACGTAATCCGCTAGTCACAAAAGGGGATCTGGGATCATTTGGAACCGTGTTTTTGTTGACGGTGATGTTGACCTCACCCAAGACCCTTTCAGCGTCTTTACCTGTTAAGGCATGATCGCGAAGATCTAACAAGAAGAGGTGATTGTCAGTGCCATTGGACACGATGGTATGCCCTCTTTCAATCAAGGTGTTTGCCATCGCATTAGCATTATCAAGCACCGCTTGTTGATACTCCCGAAATTCGGGCTGCATCGCTTCATGAAACGCCATGGCTTTAGCAGCGATGACATGCATCAATGGGCCGCCCTGCATCCCTGGAAACACCGCAGAATTAAGTTTCTTTTCTAAGGTGGGGTTCGCTTTCGCCAGTATCAAACCAGAGCGTGGACCCCGTAAGGTTTTGTGTGTGGTGGTCGTCACAACGTCAGCGATAGGTACAGGAGAAGGATACAAGCCTGCAGCAACCAGTCCTGCCACATGCGCCATATCCACCATAAAATAAGCACCTATTTCATCGGCCACATCACGAAAGCGTTGCCAATCGACAATGCCTGAATAGGCTGAAAAACCCGCCACAATTAACTTAGGCTTGTACTCACGGGCCAAACGTTCCATTTGGTCATAATCAATCACGCCGTCTTCGTCTAATCCGTAAGCCAAGGGGTGGTAGACCTTACCAGAAAAGTTCACGGCACAACCATGCGTTAAGTGACCTCCGCTGCTTAAATCCATGGCCAAGAAGGTATCACCCGGAGACATCAAGGCTTGATACACAGCGGCGTTTGCTTGAGAGCCGGAATGAGGCTGCACGTTGGCATAATCGGCAGAAAAAAGGGCACAGGCTCTATCGATGGCTAATTGTTCGATTTGATCCACGTATTCACAGCCGCCGTAATAGCGATGGCCTGGATAGCCTTCTGCGTATTTATTGGTCATAACTGACCCTTGTAGGGCCAACACTCTTGTAGAGGCGTAATTTTCGGACGCAATCAGCTCAATATGATGCTCTTGGCGCTCTTTTTCGAGGCCCCAAGCCTGCCAAAGTTGTTCATCAAATGACTGTATGTGTTGAGTTGTATCCATGGACACCTCCTTTGGCACTGTGCTGTTAAAGATCTGAGACCTAGTGTACCCAATATCGCTATGGGTTACTATAAGGGGGTGCAATGAGGGCTAAATCAAACTAAAATGAACAACTTACCACCATGGAATCCCAGTATGTCCCTAAAACAACACTACGCTCGCTTTTACCAAGCCGTTGAGCAAACTGACGTCATGCGATGGATTGTGCAGAGCATTCGCAAACAAGCCCGATGCGAAGATCGATACATCGCCCTCTTTATTCTCTTCATTTATGCCTGCGGCATCACTGCCAACCTAGCAAACTCATTCTTTTTTCATTACGGCATCACCCTTTTCGGCCTAAATGATATCGCTCTGATCTTAGGCCCTGGCATCTTATGGGGCGCCGGCATCATCGCTGAGAAGAAATACCCCTACGGCGGCAACATCACTCTGTCCATCGCCTTTGCCGGTTTATTTTGGATTACCATGGCAGTCGGCTGTGCCCCTTTACTAGCAACCCCTTTTGAACACAACCTCATTGACCCCATACTATTGCATTGGGATCAGCTTTTGGGCTTCAAACAAATCACCTTCATTGAAACGCTACACCACTACCCAACACTGATCACAGCACTGCATTACGCTTATGATTCATGGGCCTATCAAACGTGTTTTACTGTGATTATCATTGCTCTATGCGGACTAACGCGCATGACACGTTTGTGGTTGCTTGCAAGCTTTGTCACCTTTGTGATTGGCGGCTTAACCTATTATTGCTTCCCAAGCCTACCTCCACCAGCACACCTGATTGATCGGTTTTTCAAGATTAGCTCGTATAACTTGATCGATCGCTTTTATTATATTCACCAGCATTTACCCTATGCCTTACGTGGATCGGATGGCCTTATCGCGTTTCCATCGTTTCATGCAACCCAAGCCATCTTAAACAGTCTTTTCTTATGGGTCTGCCAAACACAAGTCACTCGATACCGGTGGTTACTACTCATGGCAAACATCGCACTGACCTGCATCAACATCCTACTTCTTCTCGCCACGATTGGTTTAGGCTTTCATTACATAGTCGATATCATTGCTGGTTGTTTACTGGCTTTCTTTGGTTTTTGGGCGGCTGGGTCATTGACGAAAGCAACTGCTAAAGCGCATCAATAACTGACATGGGTAAAAACAAAGTAAGCCCTTCATGCTCAAGAGGAAGAAAGTGATAGTGCTCATAAAATGCTTTCGCCACAGAGTCTTTTGCATCAACGACCACAGCAAAGATACCAACAGCCATTGATGCCGACTTAAGCCTATTTAGCGCATCGTAAAGCAATCTCCCTCCCAAACCGCTTCCTTGCTCATTCACATCGACTGCGAGTCGCGCTAAGCGAGCAACGGACACTGGATACTTTGGGTGCCTCACATCATCCGGCAACAGATTGTGATTCAACTCTCCTGTTGCTAGGGTATAATAACCAGCTATAGCTTTATCAGAATCATAATCGGCATCAGACACAGCAACAAAGGTTTTGCTAATGTGTTTCTTTTGGTTTTGAAGCGCATACCTTTTAAGGTAATCATTCAACTCTTTCACACCGCAATCAAAGCTTGCCCTATCATGATGCTTCGAAAGTGGCTCAACCCTTGTCTTGCTCAACAACTACTCCTCTGAATCTCTGTGCTTAGCAAAAAGACGCTTCAGGTTTTCACCTGGTTCAGGCGGGTTTTCAATTAAATCAAAAAAGCGTTCGCTCTCCTGTCGATTTAAGCAAATGCGGCGGCTCTCCTCTATCACTTGAGAGGCACGCTGGACAGCGCTTTCAAGGACAAAAGAAGACATAGTGACGCCCACAATATTCGCGGCATCTTCAATCATTTGTTTTGCTTTTTGGGTGGTTCTTATATCCAACCGTGACATACGTGCAGGCATCATCAATCTCCTCCCCTATGGACAATAAGAGTATAACATATTGCCGGCATATGTACACACAAAAAGATCAAGAACCACACCTCCGAAGCAGCAAAATAAGCGATCCCAATCCGTTAAAACCCACAACGCACAAAAGGGACTGCCCACAAGCAAATAATAATCCCAACTTTCTTCGCTCGATACCGTTATTTTTACCGTAGTTTACGTAATCAGGGCTGCTCGAAAATAGATAATCAACCCAACACCTCAGACAAATGAGAAGCAGCCACCACTTCCATGCCGGGAATGGATTTTTTCGGTGCATTCGCTGCTGGCACAATGGCTCGCTTAAAACCATGCTTCGCGGCTTCTTTGATGCGCTCTAAACCGCCCGTGACAGGTCTGAGCTCACCAGCCAACCCCACTTCGCCAAAAACAATTTGATCGGAAGGCATGGCTTGATTCGTTAAACTCGAACGCACGGCCATTAGCAAGGCTAAATCAGCACCGGTTTCTAACACTCTCAAACCACCCACAACATTCACAAACACATCTTGATCATAGGTCGCAACGCCGCCGTGACGATGCAAAATAGCCAGCAACATGGACAAGCGATTTTGATCTAAGCCAACCGTCACTCGACGTGGATTTCCTAAGTGCGAGGTATCAACCAGCGCTTGTACTTCGACCAACAAAGGACGTGAACCCTCCCAGGTCACCATGATGACAGAGCCCGGCATTGTTTTTATGTCTTTCGATAAGAAAATGGCTGATGGATTACTCACTTGCTTGAGACCTTTATCGGTCATCGCAAAAATACCAATTTCATTCACCGCACCAAAGCGATTTTTAACAGCTCGGATCACACGATAACGCTGATCACTGCCTCCTTCAAAATACAACACAGCATCGACCATGTGTTCCAAGACACGCGGGCCAGCAATCGCTCCTTCTTTGGTGACATGACCCACCAAAAACAAAGCCACACCATGCATTTTGGCGTATTGCACTAACTGAGCAGCTGATTCTCGTACTTGACTCACACTTCCCGGTGCAGACGCTATGCTTTCAGTCCACATCGTTTGCACAGAATCAATCACAATCACCTGCGGCTTTAAGGTTTTTGCTTGCGCTAAAATTGCCTCTACTCGCGTTTCTGTAAGCAAGGGTAAATCCATGTTGGCAATACCTAAACGTTTAGCTCGCATAGCCACCTGTTGACCTGACTCTTCACCCGTCACGTACATCACAGAATGATTAGCGGCTAATGCTCCTGTGACTTGCAATAACAAGGTCGATTTACCTATGCCAGGATCTCCGCCGATTAAAATCACTGAATCACTGACCAATCCACCACCTAGCACATGATCAAACTCACTCACACCCGTGGACATGCGTACCGTTGGTGTCACATCCACTTCAGCTAAACGTTGTAATTGCGCGATATCACCCGCGTAACCTTGACGTTTAACGGTCGATGCTTGTTTAGACTCTTCTTGTAAACTATTCCAAGCCTGACACTGCTTACACTGACCTTGCCATTGCGGGTATTCAGCACCGCATTCTTGACACATAAACACCGTTTTTTGTTTGACGACCATCCTGGCCTCCTATGATTGATTGAATCGCTCAGCAAAACTTGCTGCATAATAGCTAATGATGCACCGAGCACCGGCTCGTTTCATTGCGATTAATGACTCTTCCATGGCATCGTGCAGCGATAACAAACCTGCTTCACTAGCCGCTGTGATCATGGCGTATTCACCACTGACCTGATACGCCACCAAAGGGATGTCAGGATAGTGATCGGCAATATCTGCGATGACATCCAAGTAGGTATGCGCTGGCTTAACCATCAACATATCTGCCCCTTGCTCAACATCCAAGGCTGCTTCTCGCAACGCCTCACGACGATTGCGAGGATCCATTTGGGCACTACGCCTATCGCCTTCTGTCATCGAGCCTTCAACAGCTACTCGAAAGGGTCCATAAAACGATGAAGCGTATTTAACAGCATAACTTAAGATTGACACATGCTGATAGCCAGCATCATCCAAGGCTTTTCGTAACACAGCTACCATACCATCCAACATACCACTAGGCGCAATGACATCCACACCCGCTCTAGCATGCAACACAGCTTGACGCGCTAAAAGTGCAAGGGTTTCGTCATTGTCTAAATCACCTTGATGATCCAACACACCACAGTGCCCATGATCCGTGTATTCACAAAAACACAGGTCCGTCATGACCACCAACTCTGGCACAGCTTGCTTAATCGCTTGCACCGTGTCTGTGATGATGTTTTCTTTTAGCGCTGAAGAACCCTTCGCATCTTTATGCAAAGGAATACCAAACAGTAATATTGCTGGAATACCCAGCGAAAACACACGTTTTGCCTCACTGACAGCACCATGCATATCCCACTGCTTTTGACCGAGAAGTGTTGAAATAGGCTCTGGCTTATCAATGCCTTCTTTCACAAACAAAGGATAAATAAAATCGCTGGGCAACACGCTTGTTTCTGCGATTAAGTCACGCATGCCTTTGGTGCGCCTCAGGCGCCTTGGGCGGATGGTCAAAGGGAAATGGTCAGACATCTTCAGCTACTCGATCGAAATGCCTATCCTACCACAAAGAGCCCCAACGCCCCATATGGCTTGAATGCGACCATTTGCAAACCTCTCGAATATGCAATACTATGGAATTCTTTATTAATTAATTTTGAGGAAATTCCATGTTATTTTTGAAAAAAACTGCGTTGTCAGCTCTTGCTGCGACCACCCTAGCCTGCTCCATCAGCTTTGCTAATCATCAAGATACTTACAAATGGGCTGACGGGATAGCCTTTACACCAGTTGGAAGCATTTCAAACATCACAACAACTGGCGGAATCGAGGCCGGCACAGACCTAAACAACTATTCCCTCACCATTGTCCCCAAAGGTTACATCTCAACCGTGACTGGCACCTCCTGGGATGGAATGAGCGGAGACATGAGCAACTACATAAGCACAGAAACGGGTACCGTGAGCTTCACCTACACATCATCAGAGGGCAAGACCTGCGATATAACCATCGAATCAGGCAGCACCATGGATCAAGCTGAACTGGTTGAATCTACTTGCGATGCTCAACTGAGCGATAGCCAAGGTGGTGATCCATTTTGGAACAGCGGCTTAAGCGGTTATATGCTTGTGATTCCTGAGTATCTAGCCCCATAAGCTTTAGACGCTTAAAAAAAAGGAGCCTATGGCTCCTTTTTTGTTGGTCTCATTACTTAGTAATGATGCTAATACCTGAAACAAATCCTGCCAAAACGGTCCTCAAGCTGAGCGAGACACGGTACTCAACCGATTAAGACACTCCGAAAGGCTGCGAGGAAATTGCTTGCCCCATATAAATCTCCTGCCCCAAAAACCTCCTATAACTTTCCGTTGACTTATCGATTTCCCGACCTTCACTTAAAGAAATATTGTGGTGAAGCAATGACAGTAGAACGCTAACTCCAGAAAATACCGCAATATTGAGCATAAGCGAGAAGTCGGTGCCGCACTCCAGTACGGTAGCATTCTCAGCAGAGATGTATACTTCTGTGCAAGGTGGTGGACCCTTATAGTAGCCAGCACTTACTCTTATAAAATCAATAGCGAGAACAGCCGCAAATAGTCTAGCTAAAAGTGACAAAATAGGCATGACAAAAGGTGAACAATTATGGCAAGAGGCCTTCTGGCGTTTCCCTGGTTCCTCGATCATTTCTAACCGCAACCTTTCACAAACCTCCACCACAGCTAAGAGTTTAGAGAGGCCAGAAGGCTGCTCCTCTTTATTTCGATTCGGATTCTGATCCACCATTAAGAAGGCTTTCACAAAGGATTTTATGGAATCGTGTGTTAGTGAGTTTTCTGGATCAGCAATATTTAGCTCAGGAATCACCTTATTTCTAGCAGCTCGACCTAAAGCCTTATCTTCTGTAAAAGTTCCTGCCGCCCAAAATCGATAGTCTGCGGTAATTTGGTCAGTTCTGTATCGCCAGTAAGTTTCAAATCGCTTATAGCGCGACTGGTCGGGATGATTAAAGAGTTGAACCGCAAATTGGTGATGATCACGACGCTTCTTCTTTAACTCGACAGATTGTGAGAAATCGTTCCAGCAAGAAAATGGCAGAACAAGAAGAGAAAGAGTAACTATCGCATAATTTACGTCTGCTCCCAACCAAACGTCATAGTGATCCCATAAAGAATCTTCAATGGTCTCATTGGGGGCAAGTATGTAACTATAGCTACGAGCAAAAAGTCCGACCAGCACGATATAAGTATCACATACGCTAGTGAGTGTGCTAGCGAGCGTTGCCTTACAAGCTCTTCGGCACCCGCCCACGGGGCGGTAATGTTGCTCAACCTTCGCGCGCCAATATGGATAAAATTCAACCACACCACTTTGAGTAAGCATTCTACCAACTCCTTCTCTAGACTTTTTTGGCCCCAACTATTGGTAAATTATATCCTTATTTAAAGCACGGGCAACTACCTCTTTATAAAGCACTCTATGATTTTAAAAAAGGGAGCACACCCCCCCTTATGACAACTGAGCTTCTGTGATAGTCAACTCAATCATCAATAATGACGATGCCGCGGATGATCATAATGCCTATGTTTAGGCGGATTATAAATACGCCAGCGACCATTAGCACGACAAGCTGTGCCGTAAGCTGTATGCCAACGTCCATCGATCAAGACACGAGTGCGATACTCACGACAGAAACGATGCTCACGATGGTATTCTCGGACAGGGACAACAACGTAGGTGATATCATGACGGTTGGTCCACCGAGCCTCCTCGCCCACAGGTAAGGTTTCAATCGCTCGATGCATGTTACGGTTATCTTCTTCATCCATGCGTTTACCAATGTTGTTACCGATCACACCTCCCAAGATAGCGCCAGCAGCAACACCCATCCACGCACCTGAACCATGGAACAAGGCGGCACCTAACAAACCACCCGCCACAGCGCCTGTTGCTGTTGCTCCAGGAGTGTTGTTACCTGGTGTACAACCGGTGGTCATGGTGACGGTACCAACAGCTAGACTCGCAGCCAGTGGCACGACAATTAATTTATTCATGGTGACATCCTTTTGGTTAGACATTCAGGCTTGAGTATAACCTAATTTTTTGATTAATCCTTTTTGGGTAATTGTTGAGCATTGTTGGTTAAGGCTGACCCGAAGAGGTTCAACACGACGGGCTAGCTGGAGAAAACCACCGCAGGAATGCTCATCATTCTTTTAGCGCATAAGCAACCATCCGGATGACGTTCGCCCAAACCAATAAAACCGTAATCATCCACATACAGACAACAAGGCGTTTCTTTGGGAAAATCAGCAGGCAATTCTGCGTGCAAGCCATTCAATAAACGATTAGCGCTTTCTCGTGAAATCACACAGCGCGGTAAATGGCTTAAAGCAGCCTCACACGGAATGATGCACCCATCTAACCCACTCTCATTCTCTTCCTCTGAAAACCGCTTTATCGCATCTAAAGAAACAGCCTGATCCAATGAAAAATGCCCTACTTGAGTTCGACGCAAGGCGGTCATCGTAGCGCCACACCCAAACAACTCCCCCAAATCTTCCATCAGAGTGCGAATATACGTTCCTTTAGAGCACCTCACATCGAAAGTCAGATACGGTAAATCCGTCGACACCACATCAAACGCTTCAATGGTAATCGATCGCGCTTTACGCTCAACGGTGACACCTTTGCGCGCCAAACGATACAAAGGCTGTCCTTCGTGTTTCAGCGCTGAATACATAGGCGGCACTTGTTGAATCTCACCGGTTAACGACTGACAGGCGTTTTTGAGGTCAGACTCAGTGATGGGTGGGACGGGGCAGGTTTGCAACACGTCGCCTTCATTGTCGCCCGTCGTGGTTTTTCGTCCTAGCTCTGCAGTCACGCGATAGGATTTTGAAGCACCCAAGGAATACATGCAAAACTTAGTGGCTTCACCTAAATAAATCGGCAACACACCAGTCGCCAAAGGGTCTAAGCAACCCCCATGACCCGCTTTTTTAAGGCCAAAACAACGTTTTACGATTTGCAATGCACGGTTCGACGATAAACCCTCAGGTTTATCCAATAACACCAAACCTGCGCGATTAGGCGTCGTCGTCATGGACAAGAACTGCTTCATCGGATAACAGCGCATTCATGAAAGCACCATGCGCAATGCTATTATCGTAATGAAAATGTAACTTAGGCATAAAACGTAAGGCGGTGTTTTTCGCTAACAAAGAACGAAAGTAAGGAATCGCTTGATTCACTGCTTCAGCAACCTCTTTCTGACTCAAGGAGTCATCCAGATACGTGTAATACACTTTTGCATGACGCATGTCAGGACTCACCACGACTTCTGAAATGGTGAGGCTCACTAACCTTGGATCCGCAATGGATCGCCGTAGCACATTCACCAATTCGCGTTGCAAAATGGATGATACCTGATTCGTTCGTTTACGTGTTGCCATACCTACCTACTCTCACTTAATCCGACGTTTTTAATGTTCGCTCTACCTGTACTGATTCGTAAACCTCAATCTGATCCCCTGGTTTGATGTCGTTGTAGTGTTTCACACCGATACCACATTCGGTACCGTGCTTCACTTCATTGACATCATCTTTGAAGCGTCTCAAGGACTCTAATTCACCTTCAAAGATCACCACGTTATCACGAAGAACACGAATACGTTTATCACGTTTCACCACACCTTCAGCCACGATACAACCTGCAATCGCACCCAACTTGGAAGACCGGAACACATCTCGTACTTCGGCCAAACCAATGATTTGATCTTCGAAACGAGGCGCCAATAGGCCACCCATGGAGTCTTTAATTGCATCGATCAGATCATAAATCACACTGAAGTAGCGAAGATCCAAACCTTCTCGTGTTACCACTTGGCGAGCTGCTGCATCGGCACGAACATTGAAACCAATCATCACTGCATTCGACGCAAGAGCGAGGTTCGCATCCGATTCTGTTAACCCACCCACAGCGCTAGATACAATGCTCACGCACACGTCTTCGGTAGATAGTTTTTGAAGTGCCGCCACGATAGCTTCTAATGAACCCTGAACGTCCGCTTTCAACACAACGTTAAGCTGCATTTGCTCTTCTTCGTTAGAGCCAAAGCGACCCATCACACGATCCATTTGCATCGCACGTTTCTTCGCAAGACGATCTTCGCGCTGTTTGGTTTGTCGGAACTGTGACATCTCACGTGCTTTACGCTCATCTTTCACCACAAACACTTCATCACCAGCTTCAGGAACACCTGACAAACCCAAAATCTCAACAGGCATCGATGGACCCGCTTCATCACGCTGATCACCGGCATCACCCAGCATGGCTCGCACACGACCAAACTGAGTTCCAGCTAAAACAATATCACCTTTATTCAGCTGACCTTGTGTCACAAGCACTGTCGCAACAGGTCCGCGACCTTTATCCAAACGAGACTCGATAATCAAACCTCGAGCAGGACCCGTATTAATCGCTGATAATTCCAGTACTTCAGATTGAAGGACGATGCTTTCCAACAAATCATCAATGCCCAAGCCTGTTTTAGCTGAAATCTTTTGGAAAATAGTATCGCCGCCCCAATCTTCACAAATCACTTCTTGCTGAGAAAGCTCTGTCATCACACGGTCGACATCGATGCCATCTTTATCCATTTTGTTAACAGCAACAATCAAAGGCACTTTTGCTGCCCGAGCATGCTGAATCGCTTCAATGGTTTGAGGTTTCACACCATCATCAGCAGCCACCACAAGAACGATAATATCTGTCGCTTGAGCACCCCGCGCACGCATCGCAGTAAACGCTTCGTGCCCTGGTGTATCCAAGAAAGTAATGCAACCGCGAGGTGTTTCCACCTGATACGCACCAATGTGTTGCGTAATCCCACCGGCTTCTTGGCTGGTTACTTTTGTTCGGCGAATGTAATCCAATAACGATGTTTTACCATGATCAACGTGACCCATGATGGTAACGACAGGAGCGCGTCCACCAGACTCACCACCTTGAGCAGCAAAGTCATCTAAAAATTCAGACTCCCGTGCATTTTCCTTGATTAAAAGAGGTTTATGGCCCATTTCATCCACAACAATCGCGGCTGTTTCTTGGTCGATGGATTGGTTGATCGTCGTCATCATACCCATTTGCATCATTTGCTTGATGACTTCCACGCCTTTAACTGACATTTTTTGTGCCAACTCACTGATCATGATCGATCCTGGTGGAAGCTCCACAGTATGAATAACTTTCTTTGTTGGCAATTCGAATTCCTGCTCTAGAGCACTGGACTGTGCCGTGCGATCACCTCGTCGACCACCTTTTTTGCTGCGAGACATAATCATGCGCTCACGTTTCGCTGCTTCTTCACGCTTCTTATCTTTCGCATTGCTTGTTTTGCGAGAAGCATGTGATTTCTCTCGGCTACGATCAGGTGTCGCTGTAGCGCTAGCAGCTGCAGGAGCCGCTTTTGGCGCTTCAACAGGTGCTGCTGCTTCAAGCTCTGATTCTACAACTGGCTCAGACTCTTTCTTTTCTTTTTTCCGACGTGTATCAACCGCCATCCCGACTCGTTTCTCAGAATACACAGGTGTTGCCGCGTCTTCTTTTTTAGGAGCTTGATCTGCTGTGACATCCGATGAGACACGCGTTTCAATCACAACACCGTCTTGCATGGTTTTACGAGTACGCGTCACTGAAGCAGGTTTCGAAAAACGGCTCGTCATGTGTTCACGTAACTTCAGCTTATCTTTCACGGACAAAGAATCTGATACGCTGCTTTTTTCAATGCCTGCCTCACGCAATTTGGCTAAGAGATCCTCAGCACTCATTTTCAACTGAGCTGCGTACTGCTCAATACTTCCACCTGCTGCCATAATATTCTCCTTCCTACAACGTCCTCAATTACTCTGACTCGTCTTCAAACCAATGAGCACGAGCCGTCATGATCAATGCCGCAGCATCTGTATCTGAAATAGCAATCATGTCTTGCAATTCATCCACTGAACACTCTGCTAGATCATCACGTGTTTTAATGCCTGCTTCGACCAATTGACTGGCGTATTCAGATGTCATACCTTCCAAAGCTAATAAAGCTTCATCAATGCCATCTTGAGCGAGCACCGCATCTTGAGCCATAGCGCGTGTCAACAAGTAGTCACTGGATTGCAATTGCAGCTCTTCAGCTTTTTCTTCGTCACCGTTGTTCAAGGCAACCAATTCTTCCAAGGAAGCGTAAGCTAGTTCTTCAATGGTTTTGAAACCAGCTGCGATGATTTTTTCAACCAAATCCGCATCCAAACCTAACTCTTTTTCAAACACTGCTTTTGCAGCTACTGAATCACCCTGATGTTTTTTCTCTAGATCTTCTTCGCTCATCACATTCAAGGTCCAGCCTGACAATTCACTCGCTAAACGAACATTTTGCCCACTTCGACCAATCGCCTGAGATAACTGAGACGTTTCTACAGCGATATCCATCGCGTGGTTATCTTCATCCACCACAATGGAAGCCACTTCAGCTGGAGCCATCGCATTAATCACTAGTTTTGCAGGGTTTTCATCCCACAAAATGATATCAATTCGTTCGCCACCCAATTCATTGGAGACAGCCTGCACACGTGAACCACGCATACCAACACACGCACCAATTGGATCGATACGGCCGTCATTGGTTTTAACAGCAATTTTAGCACGAGAACCCGGATCACGAGCTGCTGAACGAACCTCAATTAAGTCTTCGCTCACTTCAGGTACCTCTACCGCAAATAAAGCACGAATAAATTCAGGATGAGTTCGACTCACTAATAATTGAGGGCCTCTGCGTTGATCAGAAATTTCAAACAACAACACTCTCACGCGATCGTTAGGTCGGAATGACTCACGTGGCAACACATGCTCTTTGGCCAAGAAGGCTTCTGCTCGGTCTGGGGAACTCATTTCCAAGATATAACCACTTTGTAAACGACGTTTCACAACAGCATAGGTCATGGTCATGACTTTATCTTGGTATTGCGTAGCAATTTTATCGCGCTCTGCTTCTTTCACTTTTTGCAGAATCATTTGCTTCACATTCTGAGCTTCAATTCGGCCCAAAGTTGGCATTTCAAGCTCATCACGAATCACGCTACCCACATCAATTTCATCACTGTGCTCTAATGCTTCAGTCAAGGCAATTTCACGCAAAGGATCTTCTACAGCACCATCTGCAACCACCGTCCAAGAGCGATACGCATCATAGTGACCATCGTTTCTATCAATCACGACTTCGGTCCAAACAAGCTCTGCTTCTTCACCAAATTGCTTGGCCGCTTGTGCTGCCAAAGCAGACTCAATCGCGCTATAGATGGTTTCTTGATCTAAATCTCGCTCGTTACTCACAGACTTCACAAAGACGTTTAAATTAAGATCTTCATTTATCGACATGGTTATCCCCTTTCATTGAAACCTCAGCTACTAACTTTGCTTTTTCAATGTCAGCATGCTGAATCGTGACAGCTTCGCCCTCAGACAAAACCAAACGGATGGCTTCACCATCCACTGAGTCAATCACTCCTCGATACTGTCGTTGCCCCGTCTCGCTAGGATGAACGAGAGTCAACTTCACTTCCTTGCTCAATTGTTGTGAAAAATGCGCCGGCGTAAAAAGTGGCCTGGATAAACCAGGTGACGACACCTCTAGTACATAACGGTGAGGAATCGCATCCAGTACATCTAATAAGGTAGCCAGCTCCCGACTGATCTCTGCACACTGATCCACACCAATGCCCTCAGGGGAATCGGCGTAAATACGCAAAACAGAGTTGGCCTGACCGCCTGTCCAATCACAGCCGATCCATTCGTAGCCCAAACTTTCTGTCTTTTCAGCCAGTTGGCTCATTATGTCAGAGCGAGTCATCGCCATGGCAAAACCTCTCACGCAATAAAAAAGGGCTTAAAAGCCCTTTCTCGAATCTATGACGCTTAGACCAATTTGGTAGCGGGGGCAGGATTTGAACCTACGACCTTCGGGTTATGAGCCCGACGAGCTGCCAGACTGCTCCACCCCGCATCGCATAGAGGAGGTATCATACAAACAAAGTGAGAAAAAAACAAGAGGTCACTGCTGCTTTCTCTTAGTTTTTTGGGTTTTTATAATAGTTGTTTTATATCAACGAGTTATGAGACCCCGACACGTCCCGCGTGTCTGCGAAACGCAGATCCCTAAGCCGACACGTCCCCCGGTCTGTGAAACAGATCCGGGGGATCTCTTTGGGCCCCCAGCGGATTGCGTCCCGCAACCGGGGGGCGTGTAGAAAGAAGATGAGGATTGCACAGGCACAATGCTCTTACCCAATCTCGTAAGCTTCATCAGATAGATACTTAAAGTAGTCGTAACTAATATAGTAATCCCCCTGATTGCCAGCCAGGCTGGTCCAGGAGTTTCGTGTTACCAAGTAACCACACACTTGCTTAGCTTCGCTATCATCGCTCACGGAAATGCAACCATCATCAAAACCTGTGACCACTAACTCATGACCACCCAACTCATCGTCCCGCTCAAGCGCTGATTCGACTTGATCGTTTAACATCCACGTATCTCGGTAGCCTTTATAGGTTCCTACGGCGCCCGCATCACCCACCGTGTCATTTAAAATAATCCCTATCGCGACACGGTGACCTCGCCGAATGGCCGCCTTGACATCAGCTAAGGTTAGCTCGGGATGCTCCAACTGCCTAATAAACTCAGCGTCACTGATGTCCTCACCCAAAATTTCCTGCCAATCTGAATCCCTGAAGCGTCGATCAGGTGACGCCTTTTGAAAAGAGTGAATACTCATGGCTGATCCATGGCTCTCTGAGTAAATGGGATAGGACCTCAAACCACCGCAACCGTGACGATGTTCATAGCCTTGAGTTAAATAACCATATTGCGCAATCTGTTGTAAAACATCACTGCCGTTAGCACCATCCCAACCGCCCTCTTCACCACCTGTTTGAAGCGTGAGACCTAGCTCCAAGTCACACAACTGACTGATTTGATTGTTACTGTACAGTCCGTAGCGTGCATCCAATGCTGCAGTTACAGCAAAGGTCACGCAACTTCCCCAAGCACCTTGATCAAGCACAGGTACACCATTCATACCAAGAAATTGCTTTTCATTGGAGTCATGACTACCTGTTTGTTGCACCGATACTGACGGCGAAGGCGGTGTTGTCGATAGCGTTTGCTTGATGTGCTTCACAATTGCCGCGCGAGCGGTTTTTGACAAAGTGAGTTTCTGAACGCTGAACGTGAGCTCTGTTTTAGTGGTGCTATGTGACGATACCATTTTTGATCGCGCCGACGTGCGCAACATTTTTGGATGCACATGCACAGCATAGGTACCACTCCGAGTGAAAGGCCTAGCGTGTGACACCAAAGGCCAAACAAGCACCACCAAAGCACACAAACACAACAAGCGCGTATACAATCGAATCATAACTTTCTCCTGGTGTACCGCATTAAATAAAGAGGTTTACCAGACGTCCTAGTCTAGAGAATATCCTTAAAGTAAGACCCTCACCTTAGCCAAACTTTTGGTATGAATCACCCTGCGGGTATCGTTTTTTGATACAAAACCACGGAGAGTCAGACACTTAGAGAAAAATATCGGTACAAGAACGATTAATATTTCTTTAATTTTTACCATGTAAACTAGCATGGTAAGTAAATGGTACTTTTCTTTTAACAACACTTTTTAGGGGATGGTTATGGCAAGTAGACACAAAACAAAGAGTCAACAAGAAAGAGACGCTAATGCTCGGAAGAATAGAGAAATTAATGGACTCATACAAAATCTTAATACATTGCTGGAATCAATTACACCTGAAACTGAAGATTCATTTATCCTAGGAAGAATGAAGGAAATTCTTCGCGAAGACGAGAAAGCGCTTGAAAATGCAAAAACAATCGTAAAATACTCCACCGACGCGTTGAATAAGTGTCTTCAACAACTTGACGGGAAAAACCTCCCTGATTCATACAATTACATTGATAACCTTCAGAAGGAAGCCAAGGCGTCAATCCGGAAGGATAACGCGGCCGTTGTGATGGGAAAAGCCAACAGCAAAATCGCTGGTGGCTCTGTTGCTATTGTCCTTGGTTTGGCTACCATGGCTGCCGCCGGAACTGGTACGTACTACTTAGCCACTGAAGGAATCAGTCAGTTTGCTCAGCATTTTGCAGCACTGTCATCACAAATTAGCACAGCCATGACAAACATGAACTGGATTGCTCCTGCAGCCATTGCTCTTGTTGCTGTCATTGGTATTGCTGTCTTCGCGCTAGGCGTGCAAACAGCTCATCGAGGAAATATATCTAAACAAGTGGCTCAGAAAATACGTGATGGTGTGTTTGCAAAAGAAGTGGAGAAGCCTAGAGAACGCTTTGACTCTGACGCTAGTACTGCTAGTACTCAATCTGAGCCTTAAGACACAACTGGTTTAGTGTTTTATGTCCCTCTTCGCTAGCGCGGCGTTGTTACATAATTCCTCTTTAAGTTGTCACCCCTTTGAAAAAAGGGGCCCAGTTATATCAATGCTCTCGAAGTGAGCTCTATTAGGCGTTCAGTGAACGCCTGAGTGTGCGGGCTATGCCCGCTCTAATACACCTGGTTTCCTGCTTTCGCAGGAATGACAGTGATTGGGGTGCATCAAACTTAATGATGCAACAACGCCTTTTTCAAAGGGATGACAAATGCCTTACATCATAAAAGCACAAAGGGAATGATTTTTTTCTCCTACTAGGAGGGTCGAGAACCGGAGCGGATCGTGCATAAAGCACTTAAATCAATCACGCGTCGATGGAATCACACCGTGATACCAAGAGACACCACCCTGCTGGAGTCCTTGCGCTAGACGCGAGGAACCGGAAGCGAGAGCCGACAACGTAGGAGGAAAAAAGCAACACTTTGTCACCTTACATCACAAATGCATGTAAAGCTAACGTGTATAGTGCATTCGGAAAGATACCCACCAGCAGAACCACTAAACCGTTAATGGTAATGCCCACTCCAGCATCTAAGCGGTAGCTAATGGCTGGTAAATCGCTTTTCGCGTCTTGAAAGTACATGCGCTGAACGATGCGCAAGTAGTAGTACATACCCACCACAGAAAAGAGCAAGGTAAGCACGACCAACCATACGTAATTCGAATGAATCAACGCTTCTAACAACTGCACTTTAGCGATAAAGCCCAATAGCGGTGGAACGCCAGCCATCGAAAACACAACCAACAACATCACAAATGCTAACCAAGGGCTACGTGAACCCAAACCCGATAAATCATCAAGCTCAGTCACCTCACAGCCTTGACGGTTCATGAGCAACAAGACACCAAAGCCAGCAACCGTCATAATCGCGTAACTCATCACGTAAAACAGAGAAGCAGAGTAACCGGATGGCGTACCAGCAATTAAGCCTAAGAGCATGTAGCCCATGTGAGCAATGGACGAGTAAGCTAAAAGTCGTTTGATGTTCGTTTGCATGATCGCTGAAAAGTTACCCACGGCCATCGATAAAATCGCAAGAATGATCAGCAACACTTGCCAATTGGCATGCAAGGAAGGCATCGCACCAATCAGTAATCTAACCAACATCGCGAAAGCAGCCAGTTTTGGTGCAGCGGCGATGAATAAGGTCGTGGACGTTGGCGCCCCGTCGTACACATCAGGCACCCACATTTGAAAAGGAACAACACCCAATTTAAAGGCTATGCCCGCCACAACAAACACCAACGCCATGGACAGTAAAGGATCGACAGTCACATGCCCCATCACAATGCGGTGAGCAATGACATTCAAATCCAAGGAACCAGAAACGCCAAACAAGAAAGAAAACCCATACAACAACAAACCAGAACCTACAGCACTCACGATACAGTACTTAAGACCCGCTTCCACACCGCGAAACGACTGTCGCTGAATCGCTACCATTGCAAAGGTAGGCAAAGAAAAGAGTTCCAAGCCCATGTAGATCGTTAACAAGTTATGAGCAGAGGTTAAAATCATCATGCCCAGTGTTGATAACAATGCTAGAAGGTAATATTCATTGCGCGGCATATCGCGATCGTTGTTGTAGGCACGAGAAAAAAGCAAGGTGAAAAACACAACCACCAAGGTCAGCACTTTAAGCACCACTGCCAAATGATCTAAAACGAACATCCCACGAAACGCCATCGCACTCATGCCGCTATCAGCGTAAATAAACGTATGCACAACAGACAGTGCTGTTAACACCAAGCCCGCCTGGGCAATCACGTAACACGCTTGCGAATTAGCACGAACAAACGCTGCCACCAACAAAGTGGCACAAATAATCACGAGCAAAATAATCTCAGGCGTTGCAGGAACAAAGTTCATCAAAGTATGGGTCATGGTCAACGATCCTTTAGTGGTAACGATCGCAAGCTTATAGCAAGCGAGATTGTAAACTTAAGTCAAGCAAGTGACTGATGGTAGGCTGGAAGACTTTGAGCAACAGTTGCGGGTAGAAACCTAGCACCAACACCATAGCCGCCAATAAAACAAAGGAAATCACATCCGCACCACGAATGTCTTGCAGCGCTTCCACACCAGCATTCGTGACGGGGCCAAAGAACACGCGCTTCACCATCCATAAGGTATATGCTGCGCCGACGACCAAACTGCTGGCTGCCAAGAAGGTTGCCCAGAAACTCGCTTTGAAGGAACTTAAAATCACCATAAATTCACCCACAAATCCGGAGGTGCCTGGCAAACCTACGTTAGACATGGCAAATAACATGAAAAAGGCTGAGAAAATAGGCATGGTTTTAGCGATACCACCAAAGTCATGAATGTTGCGCGTTTTCATTTGAACGTACACGGCACCAAATCCTAAGAACATCGCCCCTGAGCCAAAGGCATGAGAGATCATTTGCACCATGGCCCCTTCTAAACTCAAGTGAGCATCAGACACATTACCGGTATGGATAATAATCACGTTAATCAAAAAGCAACCTAAGGTCACAAAACCCATGTGGGCAATGGATGAATACGCGATGAGTTTTTTCATATCCGTTTGACTTAAGGCCACAAACGCAATGTACACAATAGCAAGCAAGGACAAGATGATCATAAACCAGGACAAATAGTGACAAGCATCTGGGACAATCGGCAAACTAAAACGCAAGAAACCATAACCACCGAGTTTAAGCATCAAGGCGGCCAAAATAACGGAACCACCTGTTGGCGCTTCCGTATGGGCATCTGGGAGCCATGTGTGGAATGGCCACATCGGAATCTTCACGGCAAAAGCCAGGAAGAAACCAAAGAAAATCCAAATTTGTTCGGACAAGGAGAAATCGATCGTGTAGAAGTCGAGAATATTGAAGGTGCCTGTTTTTGAATGCAGATACAATAACACTGCCAACATCAAGACAGAACCAAAGAAGGTGTACAAGAAGAACTTAATCGCAGCGTAGGTTCGGTTAGCCATACCCCACACACCGATACTCAAATACATCGGTATCAGCATCGCTTCCCAGAAAAAGTAAAACAACATGCCATCTAAAGACGTAAACACACCGATAACTGTGCCCTGCATCACCAAAAACGTGGCTAAGTATTGAGGTACTTTATGACTCACCATCGTCCAAGAAGCGAGGACAATAATTAACGTAGTAAAAGCACTCAACGCAACCAATGGCATGGAAATGCCATCCACACCTAAGTAGTAATGAAGACCTAATGAAGGAACCCAAGGCAAGTACTCAACCAGCTGCATCTTCGCTGTGGTTGTATCGAAGTTTGCATACATAAAAATAGACAAACCGAAGCAAACCAAGGCAACGATCAAAGCAAACCAACGAGCTTCGTTGTCCGCCATTCGCTTGTGCATCAAATACAGAGGCATAGCTGCCAACACTGGAAGCCAAATAAGGATACTTAAGAGTGGTAAGTGCGTCATAACAATCTCTCAATTAATGGATGAATAGCCACAAGGCAAACACAATAACGCCGATCACCATCGCAAACACGTAGTGATACAGAAAACCGGTTTGGAAACGTCTGATCAAAGCCGCTAGACGTGTGATTCGGTGGCCTGTTCCGTCAACCAACGCTTCATCGATCATTGCTATATCAGTGACTCGATAGAAAAACTGACTCAAGCGTTTGGCGTATTGAACGAAGACCTTATCAACGATCCAATCAAACCCAAAGCCTGCTTCCAACACTGCTTTCAAGCGTGGGCAAGCCTGCTCCAAACGATCAGAAAAACGAGGATAGCCGATCACATGAGCCCAAGCGGCGACAATGCCAAGCACAGCAAACCAAAATGGCTTGGTCATGCAAGCATGCATGATCATAGCGAAGGAGCCATGGAACTCTTCGCCCAAAGTAGGTAACACTTGATACGCGGCAGGAACAGACAAGCTAGGCGACAAGATACCGCCGTGCTTGAAAAGCATCCAATTGATAGCCCAATACCCTGCAATCACAGAAGGAATAGCTAGCAAGACCAATGCTGAACGCATAGTCCAAGGTGTCTCGTGAAGATGTGATTTAGTCTCATCAGAAAAACGGGGTTTTGTATGGAAAGTCATAAAAAAGGCTCGGAAAATATAGAAGCCTGTCACGAAACTACCAATCAACAAACACCAGTATGAGTAAGTTGCACCTGGAATCTTAGCCAAACCCACTGCATCAATCACCATGTCCTTCGAGAAGAAACCACTAAACGGAGGTATAGCCGCCAAGGCCAATGAACCCACTAAGAATGTGGCATAGGTCCAAGGTAGATAGCGACCTAAACCACCCATTTTACGCATATCTTGCTCGTGATGCATGGCAATGATGACAGAACCAGCCGCCAAGAATAAAAGTGCTTTAAAGCAAGCATGCATTAATAAATGAAAGATGCCAGCGCCATAGGCCATCGCTCCATCGGCAGCCATCATGTAGCCGAGTTGTGACATGGTCGAGTAAGCAATCACTCGTTTAATATCGTTTTCAACGAACGCCAAAATACCTAGGAATAAGGCACCCGTTGCACCTAACACCATGACCATGCCCAACGCACTGGGTGAAAAAGCAAAAACCGGTGACATGCGAGCCACCATGTACACACCCGCTGTCACCATGGTGGCAGCATGAATCAAAGCAGAAATGGGCGTAGGACCTTCCATGGATTCAGGTAACCAGATATGCAGTGGAATTTGAGCTGATTTACCCATGGCACCAATAAACAGCAACACGCAAATCACGGTTAACACCGGAAACTGATGCCCAAAGAGATGCATGCTAACACCAGCGAAATCGCCGGCATGATGAAAGACTTGTTGGTAGTTAATGGTTCCAAAGTAATCCAAGATAGCAGCGATACCTAAGATAAAACCAAAATCCCCAACCCTGTTGACCAAAAAGGCTTTTAAGCTGCCTGATGCCGCAGAGGGTTTGCTAAACCAGAAGCCGATAAGGAGATAGGACACTAGACCCACAGCTTCCCAACCAAAGAACAACAGCAAGAAGTTGTTGGCAAGCAGAAGACACAACATGGAAAAGGTAAACAAGGACATGTAGCTAAAAAAGCGTTTGTAACCTGGATCATCGCCCATGTAACCAATACTGTAAATCTGCACCAACAAAGAAACAAAAGTAACAATACAGATCATCACAGCGGTCAGGTGATCGATCAAGAAACTCACGTCAAAGTGTAGATGACCACTCACGCCCCATGTGTAGATCACGGCATGCCAGGTTTGCCCATCAAAGAGAACGTGCTTAGCTAAGGCTATCGCACAGACAAGAGAAACAAATATCAAACCGATGCTGAAACTGTGAGCGACCCGCTTAGAAAGAAAGCGACCGCTTAAACCAGCAATGATGCTTCCTAATAAAGGAGCAAGAACCATTGTGAGTGAGAGGGTTTTGAATGTCATGGCTTATCCCTTCAGTGAACTCATGTCATCAACATTGATGCTTTGTTTCTGTCGATAGAACAACACCAATATCGCCAAAGCAATCGCCGACTCTGCCGCAGCAACTGCCAAAATAAAGAAGACAAACATCTCCCCTGCTTGAATATGAAGAAATTGCGCGAAGGCAACAAAATTGATGTTAACCGCCAACAACATAAGCTCAACACACATCAAAAGCACGATGACGTTTTTCCGGTTTAAGACCACACCAAATAAAGCAATGCCAAATACAATGCCAGCTAGCGCTAAATAATAGGTAAGTGAAATCATGGTTTCTCCGACTTAATGTCCATAATCACCAAGCGATTTTTCTTGGTAGCTTGAAGTTGTTTCTTCACACGTTGAGCCTTAGTACCTGGCTCACGACCTTGAAAGACCAGACTGATAGCGGCCAAAATAGCCACCAACAAAATAATCGAGGCAATCTCAAAGGGAAGAACGTATTGAGTATACAGATGCGTGCCCAACACTTGAGTATTGTTGTAATGATCTGGGAAATGAGGCAATGAACGAGTCACGTGTGGGAAGTGATGGCCGTGTAAGGCATACCCAACAATACCGACAAACACCAAAAGCAGGACGATACCTAAGGGCAGATACGACACAAATTTCTCAGTCAGCATTTTACGATCAACATGGAGCATCATCACCACAAACATAAAGAGAGTCATCACAGCGCCAATGTACACAAAAATCAGCACCAAGCTTAAAAACTCAGCTTGTAAGAGTAACCACAAGACTGTTGTGAACAAAAAGCAAAGCACTAACGACAAAACAGAACGCACAGGGTTCCTCATGACAGTCACCATCAAGGATGAGACCACTAAACCTAGCGACGCAATAACAGCGATGATTTCTGGTATGGGTAATGCTTTCATAAGCTCTCCTGGTGAAAAGGTTAACGGTACGCTTTGTCTTGCTCACGATGCTCAGCGATTTTCTTCTCGTACATGTCGCCAATCATTAAGAGCTTCTCTTTGGTAAAGATGTTCTCACCACGCTCGTGCAGAGCGTAGTGCATCTCATCCGTCAAGACTATGGAGTCCACAGGACAGGCTTCTTCGCATAAACCGCAGTTGATGCATTTGAAGACGTCTAAATCATAACGTGTGGTACGACGTGTGCCATCGTCCCGAGTGGTTGATTCTATGGTGATGGCGCAGGCAGGACACACCGCTTCGCATAATTTACAGGCGATGCAACGTTCTTCCCCGTTAGCATAGCGGCGCAAAGCTAACATGCCGCGGAACCTGGGCGAACGAGGTGTTTCCTCTTCCGGGTATTGCAAGGTGATGTTGCCACCAAAGAAATAACGCAAGGTTAGCTTCAAGCCTTTCAACAGCTCCCACAGCGTGAGCCGTTTGGTCCATTTTTTAATTGTATTCCACATAGCGAGCTTCCGCAGGTTAATCACTCAAGGTTGAGTTAATGAAAAATCCATCCCATTTGAACGGCCAATGCCACCAACACAATCCAAACCAAGGTCACTGGGATAAGAAACTTCCACCCCAGTTGCATGATTTGGTCGTAACGGTACCTTGGAAAGGTGGCACGCATCCAAAAGTAAAGGAAAATGAAAAAGGACATTTTAAGTACCAACCAAAATATGGAAGGCACCCAAGCAAACCATTGGTCGAGGTAAGGAATACCAGCAAAAGGAGATAACCAACCGCCAAGGAACAACAAAGCTGCTAAGGCTGAGACTAAAATCATGTTGGCATATTCAGCCAAGAAAAACAGGCCAAACATAATACCTGAGTACTCCACATGGAAACCCGCGACAATTTCAGACTCCCCTTCTGCAATATCAAAGGGAGCTCGGTTTGTTTCTGCCACAGCAGCAATCCAATACACAACAAACAAAGGTAATAATGGCAACCAATACCAGTGCCACAAACCACCTGATTGATGCAACACAATAGAGCGTATGTTTAAGGTTCCAGCTGCTAGCAACACACCAACAAACGCAAAACCCATGGCAATTTCATAGGACACAACTTGAGCCACAGAACGCAAGGCGCCTAAAAAAGCATACTTAGAGTTAGATGCCCAACCCGCAATGATAATCCCGTAGATACCTAATGAGGTTAGAGCAAACACCACCAAAATACCCGCGTTTACGTTAGCTAACACCCAATCTTTGGTGAATGGTATCACTGCCCACACCCCCAAAGCAGGCGCTAAGGCTAAGACAGGAGCCACAATAAACAAGTAACGACTGGCTTGTGTTGGAATAATCAATTCCTTCATGATTAGCTTTAACACATCCGAAAACGGCTGAAGCATCCCTTTGAACCCTCGACGGTTCGGACCAATACGAACCTGCATGGAACCAATCACTTTACGCTCAAGCAAGGTCAATAAAGCCACACACAAAACCAACGGAATCAAAATGGCAATGATTTTGAGGATAGTCCAAAGTAAGGTCAGCGCTTGATCAAGCATTGATTTTCTCCAAAGTCAGGGCTTGCTCTGCAGATCCAAAACCTGCTAATGCCGTTAAACCCGATGGGATGATAACACATTCATCAGACACCGTTGGATCAATGATGCAATCCATCTCTGCTTGATCACCATCCTGTGTGATTCGAATACGATCGCCTTCTGACACACCATGAGACTCTGCAGTCTTAGGATTCAGACGAGCGACAGATTGCTCTTTACGCAATGTGTTTTGAAGCGACTCTGCGCGACGTACCAAAGCATCTGAACGAACCATGGGCCAAGGAGCAACACGCATCAAAGAAATCGCTAAGGAGGCAGGCAAACAATCCAGATGGGTTAAAGACTCGGTGGCTGGTTTGGCTGATTCCATCGCAGCTTTCAATTCAGAACGAACTGCATCCAAACTGGGGTATTCAAACTCATTTACTTTCATGAAGTGAGCAAACACACGCAACACTTTCCAGCCGGGTCGCGCATCACCATGAGGAACACTCACCGCTTGGAAGGACTGCTCTTCACCTAAAATGTTTGTATAACTACCAGCTGTTTCTGACGGCGGAGCAATGGGCAAAATCACATCAGTATAAGAACGCATGGCCTCAGACACAAACGGTGTAAAGCAAATCACTAAGGCAGCTTGATCTAAAGCTTTCAGCGTTTGTGCAGCACGCGCCACATCAAACTCAGGCTCTACTTGAAAGAGTACATAAGCGCGCTTGGGTTGCTCAACCATGCTTACAGCATCCTGACCAGAATCAGCTAATGGGTGAGAACCCACTGAACGATGCGGTAAACAACCCACTTGCTGTAAACCAACTGTGTTAGCGCCATTAGGCAACTCGCCAAAGCTTCCAGACAACAGATCTGCCAACTGAGCTAGAAGAGAACGAATGGTGGAGGCGTAAGGACTCGCCATGGCTTGCTCACCCATCACAATCTTGCAGCTATTCGAAGCACTTAAACGTTCAGCCAATTGCTTGGTGGCATCATCCAAGGGAAGTGATTTTCCTACGGAGGCCTTCGCGCCTTTTTCACTGGCAACACGCGTCACCAATGCAGCTAACTGATTGACCATTTCGGTAGGTGATACCAATACGTTTGAGGCAAGTGGGAACGTAAACTGATAATCCGCGACACTCATGGAGCAAATCGACAGCTCATTATCAAGAACCGCTTCATTCAAACGAACCGTTAACACAGGATGTTGGGAGCGCACATCGCAACCGACAAAGAACACCATGTCTGATTTTGCGAACTCCTCGAGGCTAGCCCCTAAGGTAGGCACAGAACGATTGGCTTGATCCGTAAAGTCTTGTTCACGTAAACGACTATCGATAGCTTGAACACCAAACCCTCGCAACAGTTTCTGCAAGAGATATCCCTCTTCGTTCGTGGTTTGTGAACCCACCAACGCGCCCAGGCAATCGCCGCCGTGCTGATTGAATAAGTGCTGCAGTTTGTCGGCTGTTTCGCTCAAGGCAAATTCCCAAGACACGTCTTCCCAACTACCATTGCGTTTAACCATGGGTTTTAAGGCGCGAGACTCGTGACTTAAGCCTTCAAAACTAAAACGATCGCGATCCGACAACCAACATTGATTAATAGCTTCGTTTTCCTTGGGAACCACGCGCATGACCTCACGGGTATCGACATTATCATGCCGCATAGAATGCCAAAACACGTTAGAACCCAAGGCATCATGAGCAGACACGCCAGGATGCTCGATGTATTCCCAGCTTCGCCCGACGAAACGTGAAGGCTTGGCAGTCAGCGCACCGACAGGACAGACATCAATCATGTTTCCAGATAATTCAGATTGGAGGTCACGTTTCACGTAAGTGGAAATACGCTCACCCTCACCGCGATCAATCAAACCAAGCTCGGATAATCCAGCCAACTCACGACTAAAGCGAACGCAACGCGTGCATTGGATACAACGCGTTAAGTAGGTTTGAACCAAAGGCCCTAGCTCCAATTCAGGAACAGAACGTTTAGATCCACCAAAGTCAGATTCAGAGCAACCAAAGCCCATGGATAAGTCTTGTAATTCACACGCACCGCCTTGATCACAGACGGGACAATCCAGTGGGTGATTGATCAATAGAAATTCCATCACCGTGCGCTGCGCATCCAATGCTGCTTCACTTTGAGTAAACACTTTCATGTCAGGCGAAACAGGCGTAGCACAGGCTGCCACTGGTTTTTTAACATTTTCCACTTCGACCAAACACATGCGGCAGTTAGCGGCTATCGATAATTTTTTGTGATAACAAAAACGAGGAATGTACACGCCGTTTCTATCAGCCGCTTCAATGATGCTGATGCCTTCAGGCACTTCGTAGGTTTGATGGTTGATTTGGATCTCAATCACAAGATTACCCCTCTTTACCTCGTTGAATACACGCTTCAAACTCATGTCGGTAGTGTTTCAAAAAGCCTTCTACCGGCCACGCGATCGCTTCACCGAACACACAGATGGTTCGACCTTCAATTTGTTTCGCAACACGCCCTAAACGATCGATGTCATCCATGGATGCTTTTCCTTGCTCGATATCGCAAAGCAGACGATACACCCAACCACTCCCTTCTCGACAGGGTGTGCATTGACCACAGGATTCATGCTTATAGAAACGCGCAAATCGTCTCGCCACAGCAACCATGCATGTACTTTCATCCATGATGATCATACCGCCAGACCCTAACATGGAGCCCGCTTGCATAATGCTTTCATAGTCTAAATTTGTTTTCATCATGATATCGCCAGGCACGACAGGCATGGAGCTACCGCCAGGAATAACGGCTTTGAGCTTGGCGCCATTGCGCATACCGCCAGCCATTTCCAAGAGCTCCGAAAACGGTGTACCCAAAGGCACTTCGTAATTACCAGGCTTATTGACGTGTCCAGAAACACAGAAGATCTTAGTGCCCCCACTCTTTTCTGTTCCTTGATCAACGAACCAATCCGCGCCTTTTTCGAGGATCACAGGAACAGAAGCAATGGTTTCGGTGTTGTTAATGTTTGTTGGTCGCCCCCACAAACCAAAATTGGCAGGGAAAGGAGGCTTAAAGCGCGGATGGGGTCGCTTACCTTCTAAGGCATTCATCAGAGCAGTTTCTTCACCGCAAATATATGCGCCTAAGGTTGTGGAGTTGTGCAAGTGAATAGAGACATCAGAGCCTAAAATATTATCGCCAATCAGTCCGGCATCCATGGCTTCTTTGAGTGCTGCTTCACAGCGTTGGAAGGGAAGCCAAAATTCACCACGCATCAGATTGTAGCCTACTTTCGCACCCATGGCATAACAACCGATAAGCATGCCTTCTAAAAGCTGATGGGGATTTTCGGTTAATATGAAACGATCCTTACAGGTGCCTGGTTCACTTTCATCCGAATTACACAGCAGATATTTTTCACCTGGAACGCCAGGAGACATGAAACTCCACTTCAAACCTGTTGGGAATCCAGCACCACCACGACCTCGAAGCACAGATTTTTTTAGCTTAGCAATAATGCTCCGCGGCTCAGTCTTTTCTTTGATAATGCTTTCCCAGACCTTATAGCCACCCGCCGCTCTATAAGCTTCTAGCGTCCAAGTATTATTTTGCGCGAGACTCGCATCATCCCAAGAAGGAATGTCTTTTGGCATCACACGAAAACAGACTTCATTTAACATCAGATCACTCCTTCGTTTTCGCTTCATCGATTAAACGATCCAATAAAGCATCTACGTCAGCAATCGTTAGCTTTTCGTAGAGCTCTTTGTCATTCAGCTGCAACATAGGCGCATTGATGCATGCAGCCAAACACTCCACGTCTCTCAAGGTAAACAAACCATCAGGCGTGGTTTCACCCATCTTAATTCCTAGGCGTTTTTCTAAGTGTTCGACAATTTCGGTGGAACCGCACAACATACAAGAGACATTCGTACAAACGGCTAACTTGTAACGGCCAATCGGCTGAAATTCACATAAATCGTAAAAGCTTGCTACCTCAAACACTTCGATGGGAGGCAGCCCAAGGTAGTTAGCCACACTCGTCATCAAGTCGTCAGTTAGATGGCCACCGTTTTCTTCTTGAACATGCTTCAACGCACCACATAACGCTGCGCGCGGATGATCTTTGGGAAATTTCTTAACCCAACCGTCAATAACGGCTTTGGATGATTCACTCAAAGGCTGTGCTGTCATTATCTATCTACCTCACCAAAAACAACGTCCATGCTAGATAAAATGGCCGCCAAATCAGCCAACATGTGACCTTGACACATTTCATTCAACGCGCCCAAATGCGCAAAACTAGCAGCTCGGATTTTTAAACGATACGGCTTGTTAGCACCATCGGAAATCAACGTGATACCAAACTCACCTTTAGGATGCTCCGTGCCAACATACACTTCACCTGGCTCAATGGTATAGCCTTCGGTTTTTAGCTTGAAGTGATGGATTTGAGCTTCCATCGACTCTTTCATGAGTTCACGTGGAGGCGCTGCCACTTTAGCATCATCTGTTCGAACAGGTCCTGGGTTATCCCGCAACCAATTCACACACTGACGAACGATTTCATTGGACTGACGCAACTCTTCGACACGTACCACGTAACGGTCATAGCAATCACCATTCGTGCCAACTGGAATCATGAAATTCAACTTGTCATAGACATCGTATGGGCGTTTTTTACGTAGATCCCAAGCAACACCAGAACCTCGCAACATAGGCCCAGTAAAGCCTAAAGCAATAGCCCGCTCCGGAGACACCACACCAATATCAACGGTTCGTTGTTTCCAAATACGGTTTTCGGTAAGCAGGTTTTCATATTCATCGATCAGACCTGGGAATCGCTCTGTGAAGTCCCAAAGAAAATCAAGCAAGCTACCGGAACGCGCTTTATTGAGTGATTGCACTTGTTTATCGCTATGCCAACGTGATGCCTCATGCTGCGGCATGCAATCAGGCAAATCCCGGTAAACACCACCCGGACGGAAATACGTGGCATGCATCCGAGCACCAGAAACCGCTTCGTAACAATCGACCAAATCTTCACGCTCACGGAAAGCGTACAAAAATACCGTCATTGCACCAATATCAAGAGCATGTGCGCCCAACCACATCAAGTGATTTAATATTCGTGTGATCTCAGCAAACATCACGCGTATGTATTGCGCTCTTTCAGGAACATCCACACCCAACAAAGATTCCAGCGCTAACACATAAGCATGTTCGTTACACATCATGGAACAATAGTCCAAACGATCCATGTAACCAATGCTTTGGCTATAAGGCTTCGATTCAGCTAATTTCTCCGTGGCACGATGCAATAGACCAATATGCGGATCAATGCTTTTAATGACTTCACCGCTGGTTTCTAGGATAAGACGCAACACACCGTGTGCTGATGGATGCTGTGGACCGAAGTTAAAGGTAAAATTGCGAAACTCACTCATCTGTCACTCCCTGCTTAGCGGCATGGCTTTTATGCCCTGGTAAATGTCGACTATCTTGACGAATGACCTTAGGCACGAGAACACGTGGCTTAATGCTCACTGGCTCATACACACAACGCTGGCTTTGCTCATCGTATCGTAGCTCTACGTGACCAATCAGCGGGAAATCTTTTCGGAATGGGTGACCAATGAAACCGTAATCAGTCAAAATACGTCGCAAGTCTGGGTGCCCGTCGAAAATAATACCGAACAAATCAAAGGCTTCTCGCTCAAACCAATCAGCAACTGGCCAAATACCGGTAACGGAAGCCACAATGGGTGGGTCCATAGAAAGGTAAACGCGCATACGCATCACGGTGTTGTGGCACACAGAGCGAAGGATGTACGCAACAGCAAAACGTGGCTTATCCCAAGGAACCACCTGCTCTCCAGCACTTTGTTCCATCACACCACGATCATAACCACCTGTGGTAGCTTCTGTTGTTCGCCAATACGTGCGTCCATAATCAGAGTAATCAACACCACATACTTCAATCAACGCATCAAAACGCAAACTAGGCTCATCACGCAGTTGCTTGGCAACAGTCAGCAAATTGGCTGGAGCCACATCCACAGACACCATATCGTGAGATTGATGGATCGCATCGACTTTATCAGAGATTAAATCAACAAGCGCATCGTAAAGGGTCGATTGGGTCGTCATAACACACTACTCCTTATCGCTGCTGTCTGCAGTCTGAAATTGCTTCAGAAAGCTTTGTTGTCGCTTCACTTTGCGCTGCAATTGAATCAAGCCATACACCAACGCCTCGGCAGCTGGAGGGCAACCTGGCACGTAGATATCAACCGGTACAACACGATCACAGCCGCGGACTACGGAGTATGCGTAATGATAATAACCGCCACCATTCGCGCAAGAACCCATGGAAAGCACCCATCGCGGCTCTGCCATTTGATCGTACACTTTGCGCATTGCTGGGGCCATCTTGTTGCATAAGGTACCAGCCACAATCATGAGATCATCTTGCCTGGGGCTAGGACGAAACAAAAAACCAAAGCGATCGATATCGTATCGTGACGCTGCTGCGTGCATCATTTCAACAGCACAACACGCCAAACCAAAGGTCATGGGCCACATGGATCCACTACGAGCCCAACTCACTAAGCGATCTACAGACGTTAAAACAAAACCTTGCCCTTGCATGGATTGATTCATGAATTACTCCCACTCCAGCGCGCCGCGCTTCCATTCGTAAATAAAGCCAACGACCAAAATAGCCAAAAAGATCATCATGCTAACAAAACCAAACCATCCGATGTAACGGAGGGTGACAGCCCATGGGAATAAAAAGGCTGTTTCAAGATCGAAAATAATAAAAAGAATGGCGACCAAGTAGTAACGCACGTTAAATGGCATGCGCGCATCTTCAAAGGCATTAAAACCACATTCGTAAGGTGAAAGCTTTTCAGCATCAGGCCGTTTAGGAGAAGCAATACTGGATAAAATCAGGGGAACCACACCCATCACCAAGCCGATGACACAAAACAAAAACACAGGGAAGTAGTTAGTCAACATTTGCACAGTAAAGCTCCCTAAAAAACCATCGTAAATGAATGCCGAAGGCCGGACTCGAACCGGCACAGCTTGCGCCACTGCCCCCTCAAGACAGCGTGTCTACCAATTCCACCACTTCGGCATGATTTCGTCATCCTGACACCTTTGTTTTGCCTGACCTGCAGGCTGGTACAACCCTCTCATGAACCTAATTTACGGCTATCTAAAAAGGACAGCTGTTTGTAACACGGCCCTAAACCATTGTCCAGGGTGCATATTACTTTTCTTTGGTTGTTTTAGGCGGGGTTTTAACCTGCTTAGTAAGCAACGAAGCCACACCCGTTTGGGAGGTAGAGGTTTTCAAATGGACGGTGTAATAACCAATCGCCAAACTCGTTGCAAAAAAGAACACTGCTAGAGCCGACGTGAGCTTAACCATGAAAGGCAGAGCACCCACACTACCGAAGACTGAGCCTGAGGCACTAGAACCTAGTGAGACACCAGCATCAGCGCCTTTACCGTGCTGCATAAGCACAACAGCAATCAAACAACAGGCGAATAACACATGGAAAACTATAATGACTTGAAACATTGATTCACGATCTCTAAAAATTGATCCGCTTTTAGGGACGCGCCGCCTACCAAGGCGCCATCGACATCCGGCAAAGCACATAAACCAGCAGCGTTATCAGGTGTGACGCTACCCCCGTAAAGAAGCTGCGTCTTCAAAGCGACAGCGGCATCTTCTTCTGACAGCTTGTTGCGGATAAAATGGAGCATGGCTTGAATGTCCTCAAGACCTGCAGCCTTGCCTGTTCCTATCGCCCAAACTGGCTCGTAAGCTATCACAAAAGGTGACCCAATGATACCTTTGACGGCTCTCATCACTTGCTGTGCAATGACCTCCTCCGCATGCCCCTTTTCTCGCTCTGCCAAGGTTTCTCCAACACAAATGATAGGCGTCAAACCTTGATCAACAGCCAAACGAGCCTTAGCGGCCACCATGTCGTTGCTCACCCCAAACAACTGCCTACGCTCAGAATGACCAACCAGGGCGTAACTTGCACCAAAATCTGCCACCATAGAGGCGGCAAGCTCACCGGTATAGGCACCTTGCTCATAAGATGCGTGAGATTGACTACCCCACTGAATTGCGGAGTCGGCAAGTATGGACTGAGCATCCGGCAGGTAAATGGATGGAGGGCACACCAACACCGAGATAGTTCCACCCCACTCTGGCAGATAACCACTTTTCAATGCTTGTAGGCGCTTACGGACCTGCTCTCGACCACCGTGTAACTTCCAATTTCCGGCGATAAGTGGTTGACGCATAATAAACTCCTTAAAAGTGGGTTCTGTGAGTGTAATGGAATTTAAGTGGAGTTGGTAGTGAACTTATTTTATGCAACTTAGTCCACAAAAGGTTACACTTTATGTAACCTTTTGTGGAGTGGGCCGCAGCGAGATTTGAGCAAATATTGATCCACAGCTACCTTTAATGTAAAATGCCTACTAAGCATTTCACACATCACACGTTAGAGCAAAAAAAATGCCTAAAGTTTCCATTCCTGAATTTGAACTAATAAGCGATGAATCAGGTTTGCTGCAATTAGCTGTACAAAGGGATCCTTCGACGAAAGATGGGAAGGTAGAGCGCGACGAAGATGGGCATGTGCGACTAAAGCCAACTCAGGCTCTCTTGCTTGGCGAAGAGGGAATCAGTATTCTCATCGTCTCTGAGCAAAACAACCAAATCACACTTGAAGACAATCACTTCTCAGAGCTCTATACATCTCTACTTCATGACATTAAAACAAACAACAAGAAAGTCGCGCAGGAGACATTTTCAAGCCTGATAGAGCAATTTGAAAAGACCTATGGAAACCCCGAAAAAGTACCTCATTTATTTATCATTTGTAGAAACCAGCATATTGACACCAATCTGCTCGCAAGCTTAATCAGCACAGCGAACTCAGCTATCGAACAAGCCGATCAGAAAAAGCAATCGATGCAACAGCGCGGCAATGACTTCATCATTTATAAAAACTCACGACGCCAATCAAACGCATGGGAAAAAGAAGAGGCCATCCTTAGCACTCAAAACAAAAAACACCGCCACTCCATCATAGCTGCTTGTGTGTCAGCTATCGTGACGATGGCTTCCGGCATAACCGTCAAACTACTGATTGACTCCCCTAGCTTTCTACTCTCACAAAGCTGGCAAGCAACCCTCACAGCTAATCCTGGGATACTAGCAGCCAGCATACTTGCGGCTCTAGCAGGAAGCGCAACCATCGTTGCTCTTGTTTTTTTATTCGCACACCTAAAACAAAAGACTTCAAAGCAGGAAAAAGCTAAAGGAAAAACTTACCCTCCAAAAGCGATCACTTACATCAATAGCGCAACAAAGGCTGAGTCACGTAACAGACGCCCACCCAAAATGACTTTTGACGATCTAAAGCCTCGCTCTTTGAACAGCGATTTCAATAGTGTCGCCAAGGCTAACTGACTGACCCAACTCTCCTGATTTGTCTGCTGCAAAGATCACACGATGAGTCTCTAATGCTGTTTTAAACTGTTGTCTGATACGATCATGGTTACCTGATCGAATGTTTTGAATAAAGTCGCCAAACTGCTTTAAATACGGATGATCTTCCACAGCACCCGATTTCAATTGCTTCATAGGAACTTGCTTCCAGTCTTCTTGAGTCGGCGGCTTGTCATCATAAATGAACAGTTTGTTATTGACCAAGCTCCCCTGCTCACCCATCACTCGAATAGGAAAATCGTAAGGCTGATTACACCCTATGCTTGAAGCCACATAACCCACTCGTCCATCTTTAAACGTAAGCGTGGTAAATTGATGTGGAGGGAATTCATACAAACTGTATCTTGGGTGTGAACGCCTGACCGTGACAGATGACACTCGCTCAACAGGCGCATCATTCATTAAAAACAACAACGCATCCAAAGCATGGCAACCTGCAGACAACAAACTACTGCCACCACATGACTTTTTGGTATTCCAAGAAAACTGAGGATTATCCGGACCGATGCCATGAAAATAACCCGTTTCACAATACGTAAGGTTTCCTAGTTGTGACTCCACAATCGCTTTGCTTTTTAAAAGCTGATCCGAATAGCGGCATTCGAAGCACACAGAAACCATTACGTCCAACTCATCAACAACTTTTTTAACACGCTCACAGTCAGCCCAGCTCAAAGCGATGGGCTTTTCAAGAATAAGATGCTTACCCGCTTTAGCAGATTGAATGGCATGGTCAACATGCTTATCCGGGCGACTGCATATGGACACCAAGTCAATAGCAGGGTCTGCTAACATTCCTTTTAAATCATGGTGTACGGTAACTGCATGCTTAAGCGACACGTCTCTAGCCTCATCGACTGTTAAGTGCTCAGAAAAAATATCTGTTACCATGATACCCTCTACGGCATTAAGGGCATCCAAATGAGCCTTAGTGACCGTTCCGTACCCAATAATTGCTGCTCGTTTTGGCATATATCACACTCCAGACAAATACACTCAAACATCTGCCTTTGTAGGGGCATCACTTTTTTTAGGCGCCCCCCCAGCAGCGGGGCCAATAGGTGAAAACAGCGGATTATTACGTACAGCTTCCCAATCAAAGTCAGCAAAATCAGAACTTAGCATATTAGAGAACGTTGACACTCGTTTCATCAACAATGGCTTTATCAGTAAATCAATCAACTTTCGCTTAAGGGTCACTGAAGCCTCTATCGTAGCCACTTCAGCTCTTAATCCAGCTAACTGCCCCTCCTGCTTACTAACATCCGCATCAGGATTCTTTGACTTCTTAGCCCTGACAGTGCCCTCTGTTTTGCTAATGCGCTTCTTTTTCTTAGCCACCTCCGATTCTAAAAATGCTATTGAGACCGAGGTAGAAGCTTTTCGCTTACTCTTTTTTTCAAACACTTGAGCAACTGGATGCATCGAACACCCTGGAATCTTGCGAGAAGCCATGCACACCAACCAATGTATGAGTAAATGCGCCTCTTTTGAACGAACACGATTCAGTGAAGCTCCAGGCTCCATAGCTGATGGTAAGCTTTTCGCTTGCTCTACAGCACCTTGATGACACATAGGCAAACAACCACCCAACTTATTTGAATAGCGGCCGTTAGCCTTTTTAGGAACCTCTGAAGGGTGAACTAAAACATGCAGCCAATGATAAAGATTAACTCCCGCTTCCTTATACTGAACACTACTTTCAACCAAGTCGGCAATGACAAGTGTTGTTAAGAACGATAAGATATTTCTTGATGCCTCAGACACAAACAAAGCACCCACTAAATTGGGCGTATAGCTTGGTGCTTGTGTATTCACTCCTCCACCACTCAAAAAGCCTCGAATGTGTTGAGTGAATCGCTCTTGGGAAGGTGTACCATAAAAATACTCCTTCAAATGGTCGTAAAATTTTCTATAACCCTCACCCCTATCTCGCTCACCAAAAGACTCAACGGGTCTATAAAGCGGCTCGTGTCCTCCATCATTCACATCTATCGCCACTTCTTTAAGCACGATTGTTCGGATAATCTTTTTCGCAAGAGCGTCATACTGAATCCACATATTGGGGTCTGTATACGAAACAGGATTTCCACTCATATCATACACTCCACAACGTTGGTAGATGGCATTATCAAAGTGAGGCATTTTTTGGAACTTTAGCTCCATGTACTTTTTAACCAAAACGTGCATCATATAACGATGACTCTCATCAAACTTAAGCAAATTTTGAGCCATAAACGCAGGATCTTTTGTGTTTTGTAGCAGTTCTCTCGCCTCTGCATCTGACAGTTCAGGTTGAAAGGCTTTTATTTCTTCAAGTGTCGTTGTTTTAGCTATATGTTCGCCTAACCCTTCAGAAAGTCTAGCCCTGCCTCCTGCATCCAAAGAGCCAATATGTGCATCAACCTCAGTCATCATCAAAGCGTAATGTGGATCAACCCACTCACCATGCTTTTGAACATGATCGTAGGTATCTTTCGATACATAAGCCACATTACCGTAATCACTGATATAGAGGTGGTAATCATTGGGATCATTTTTAACACACAACAAACGACCCCCGATTTCTATCCACCAACCCTTTAATGAAAGTGCTGGTGTGCTTAACTTTTTGATGACGTATAGCCACTCTTTGGGAGTCTTTAATCCCATAATCCTCATCGGCACAGTGAGAATAGGATAATTTTCAATAAGCTGCTGCAGATGGTTAAGATTAGTTAAATCAAACAAATCCATAAGCTTCTTAAAAAAGTTCGTTTCAGGGACAAAGGTTGGAAAGGTATCGGCATTGCTCAAGACCTCTTCCGCAATCTGTAATAATTCCAAACCGTCAAATTCAATCGTATTACGACCAACCGTAACATTGAGTCTACCAAACATAAAGATTCTCCTCAAGATGCCAAAAAACCCTACGCTATTCCTATAGCGTGTTATCCAGATCTATACTACCAGAAACACAAAAAGACCGCTGCATCATACACACGAACAAAAATATTAAGTAATTAATTACGTACCTGTTACTCAAGTTGATTTATTACACTGGAAACAAGCGCAGAGCATGGAGGACACAAAATGACCTTACTTAATTCAGGAGCCCGATTCCTGAACATCTCCCCGAACTGTGATGAACAAACACAAGCTTTTCAAGAAAGCACCTCATCCATCAGCACAAACTCAAATCACTTATTTTTTGAGAGCACTAAATTACCCCCAGACAGCATGAAGATTAAGGAGCAGATTATTGCCTCGCTACTAAAAGACTTTGAAGCTCGAAGCATCAAAGAGTGCTGGCTATCAATGGACTCTGAGTACCTCTATCTCTGGAGCAAGATCGCTACCTACCACCCACGACCTATTACATCAACAGACCTGCAGCTTATTTTTAGCCAGATGATGCGGATTGGCATTTATCATGCTATTAGCACTAAACGTTGCAACGCCTTAACTCAGAGCACAACCACCCTCTACAACCACAAAGCGAGAGCCAACCTAATCATCAAACACGTGAGCTCACACATTAACAAAACCATTAATCTTCGTGACTGTTCTGGCGTTATGCGAATCGCCAGGCCACTGCTATCTATCACAAAAAAGGACCTACTTTTCCACCTAGATCTCACCATCCATCCAGGTAGCATCCGATTCCCAAACCCTAACAATGACCCTCAATACGTAGACAGCGAAATGAATGTTTGCATGAAACACTTTTATGGCTTCCAATCTCCTGATTGATAACTAATAAAAAGACCGCCCACTACAAGAAACGAATATCTGATAGATCACTTTCACCTAGTCGATGAATAAGAGACTTCTTACTATCACAGTGAAGCTTCTCTTTAATATTCCTTATGTGGATCTCAACCGTCCTTTCTGACAAACCCAGTTGATCACTGATCTCTCTGGCCGTGTATCTGTTTAATACGGCAAGGGCACAGTCCAACTCTCTAGGCGAAAGATCAACGTTAATACCACCAAGATTGTATCGATAACTGGTTTTTAACCCCGACAATATACATTCTTTAAGATGCTCATCCTTCGGCACAACAAACGTCTTTTCTTGAGGCCCTTGCACAAGCCGTTGCTTGTAACAATCTGCTTTAGCAATAACCTCACTGTATTGTTCTCGAAAATACAAAATAAAGCGTTCAAACACATCAAAATGATTAATGAATCGACTTACGGTCGACATTTCCATGTTTGCAGCTTTGAAGAAATAAAACTCCGAATAACCTGGGAAGCGCTTCTCAACAAGGAGACCCACACCCTGCTTAAAGTGGTCCCAGGCACTTTTGAATATTTCGTAAGAGTTTGACGGCGGCCAAACCTGATAAACAACTGAAGACTCCTCCGAATACCAACATTCGCTGAGATCATAGAGCTTATTTCTGTAAAAATACTCCATCCAATCGGGCGTATTGGATAACTGTACCTCCGCCCCATCGGAGAAGCGCTTAAAATATGTGAAGGCGGATACCCCGAGCGGAGCCAACGGATCTGCTACATCCTGCAACTCTGCAGACAGACGGGCAAAAACATTTGTAGGCTTCATAAAGTCACCGCCTAAACACTCTCGATTGCAAGCCTCACTACTCACCTTATGAAACATGCTGCCTAGGTGGTATTACTCTGTCAAGAAGTACATCTAGTATCACAAAAAAAAGACCGCTGCATCATCTGCAACGGTCTTTTTTCTATTTTTTGCTACCTGCCTAACGTACCACTCTTTCCCAGAACATTAATCACCTTTCATGCTTTTAGAATACCCCCCCAAGATTAATAAACACTTAAAAAATCTTGCCTTTTTCTTTGACTTTCCTTAAGTGTGTTCAGCGCAAAGCCAGAATAAGCACTGTAACAAACCAATGCTTGACTCATGAGACCGAAGAGCATATAATTGAACAGTGTTTAATTAAGAGGGGCTGCTCTCATGGGTCGACGCTGGGAACATACTCGAGATCAATTCACCGACATGGCTGTGAAGGCTGGGCAACAAATACTTTTAGAACAAGGTGTTACAGGCTTTAGCGCACGCAAGGTAGCCAAAGCCATTGGGTACAGCATTGGCAGCATTTACCACGTCTTTAAAAGCCACGAGCAACTCATGCTGCACATACATGGAGCGACCTTAGACGACATGCATACCTTCGTCTCAGAACGCACCAGCGCTATCACTTCTGGCACTGACCGATTAATGGCTCTGGCAGATGCTTACATTGCCTTTTCAGAACAAAACACCAACCGCTGGGTAGCCTTATTCCAATTTCATCTACCGCAAGATGAGCAAGCTCCAGGATGGTACACACAAAAAATAAATGCTTTATTTGGCTTACTCGAAGATGCCCTGCTACCACTCACGAACAACAACCCAAAGGAAACAAAGCAATCTGCTAAAATACTATGGGCAAGCATACACGGCATATGCCAACTTGGCTTATCTGGAAAACTTGATACCGTCGCTGCTGACTCAGCCAAAACACTCACCCACTCGCTCATTCAACACTACGCTAGAGGACTATCATGCCAAATCAATCCTACCTCTTAAAATCCAAACGCTTTTTACCGTTATTCATCACTCAATTTTTTGGTGCGTTTAACGATAATGCCTTAAAAAATGCACTGATTATATTAGCTATTTACAGCACAGCGCTACATTCCCAAATCAATAGCGAACTGCTAGTCACTATCGCTGCCGGCCTGTTTATCTTACCTTACGTCCTATTTTCAGCGATAGCAGGTCAGCTCGCTGACAAAATTGAAAAATCCAAACTCGTTCGAACAATCAAATGGGTTGAGCTTGCCATCATGATCGGAGCAAGCATAGGCTTTTATTTAGAAAACATCTGGATCCTGCTTAGCATTCTTTTCTTAATGGGCACTCATTCTACTTTCTTTAGCCCGTTAAAATACAGCCTTATCCCAGATCACCTCAAAACCGATGAAGTGCTCGCAGGTAACTCCCTTATTGAAGCTGGAACCTTTATCGCCATCCTCACAGGCACCATCGCGGGCGGCTTGCTAATCGTCCACCCTTTAGGAAACACCATCATTTCAACGCTACTGATCACACTCGCGTGTGTTGGAATACTCTCCAGTTATTTTATCCCCAAATCAGGGCCATTCTCTCCCGCCCTTTCTATTAATTTTAATATCTTTAGCGAAACAACAATACTGATCAAAGACGCCTTTCAAAAAAGAACCATCGCCCTATGCATTCTTGGGATCTCTTGGTTTTGGTTTATTGGTGCCACCTTTCTATCTCAGCTGCCAGCCTTCACGAAAAACGTACTAAGTGGCGGCGAAACCGTTGTCACCCTACTGCTATCGTTGTTTACCATTGGTGTCGCTATCGGATCGCTTCTAAGTCACAAACTATTAAAAGGCGAAATCAAAGCAACATATATCCCTCTGGGCATTATCGGCGTCAGTGTTTTCACTATCGACCTCTATGTCGCCAGCTCCCAACTTCACCACGAAGCCCTCATGGGTATATCAACCCTTTTACATAGCCCCATACGCGTACGAGCACTTGCAGATTTCTTCTTTATTGCTTTATCTGGTGGTGTGTTTATTGTTCCATTAAACGCGATGCTTCAAGTGAATACCAAGGAAACGGAACGAGCTCGAATTCTTGCAGGAAACAACGTTGTTAATGCCTTTTTCATGGTCCTTTCATCGCTACTCATTTCAGCCTTACTTGCTATCAATATAAGCATCCCAGGCATACTACTCACTGTCGGATTAATCAACATCTTAGTCGCCTTATATATCTGCAAATTGCTCCCTGAAACGGTTATTAAATCGCTACTCAAAGTAACACTGCGCTGCTTATTCCGTGTGAAGGTAAAAGGCATGGAGAACTTTCACAAAGCCGGTGATCGCGTGGTGATAGTTGTTAACCATCTGTCATTCATTGACCCTTTATTTATCGCAACCTTCCTCCCTGGTAATGTTTTCTATGCGATTAACACACATACAGCGAAAACATGGTGGCTGAAGCCCTTTCTATCCTTAATCAATTACTACACCGTTGACCCAACCAACCCACTCTCCACCAAAGAACTTATTCGTGAAGTGCAAGCGGATAAAAAACTTGTTATTTACCCTGAAGGCAGGCTCACCATGACAGGCTCTTTAATGAAAGTCTACGAAGGGCCTGGTATGATTGCCGATAAATCGAATAGCCCTATCTTACCCATACGCATCGATGGTCTTCAATACAACCCACTATCTCGATTGAAGGGTAAAGTTCGCATGCGATGGTTTCCTAAAGTGACGATCACCGTTTTGCCTCATCAAACCTTAAACGTTAATAAAGCAGTTGCAGGGCGATCTCGCCGAAAAGTCATTGCCACTCAACTGTATGACATCATGAGCAACATGCTTTTTGAAAGCTCAAACTACAAGCAAACCCTTTTTAACTCTCTGCTCGATCAATGCAAGATACATGGTAGAAAACACGCCATCATTGAGGACATCCAACGAAAACCTTTGCAATATGGACAACTTCTTACACGCACATACACCTTAGGAAAATCAATTAAAAAAATCGCAACAAGCAAGAAAATGGGCATCTTACTGCCCAACAGTACCTCTGCCACAACGACGTTCTTTGGTTTACATGCCTACGCACTCACACCCGTGATGCTAAACTACTCCACGGGCACGAAAAATCTCCTTTCTTCCTGTAAAACTGCCGCCTTACAACAGATCATCACTTCCAAGCAGTTTATTGAGGCCGCCAAACTAGAAGCTGTTATTGACACTTTAAAAGAGAATCAGTTCTCGATTATCTATCTAGAAGACATCGCCAACACTTTAAACGTTGCCAACAAACTCTCTGCATACATGAAAAGCCGATTACCAAAGTGGATATTAAGAAGGATGCATCACTCAGATGCGAGTGAGGCTGCTGCTATTCTATTCACATCAGGCTCTGAAGGCCAACCCAAAGGGGTGGTCTTGTCGCACACAAACATTCAAGCGAATCGGTATCAATTGTCTTCACGCATAGACTTTGGGCCCACAGACATCGTCTTCAATGCACTCCCTATGTTTCACTCCTTTGGCTTAACGGGCGGCACCTTACTGCCTCTCTTGTCAGGCATTAAGGTCTTTTTTTACCCCTCGCCTCTTCATTATCGCATTGTTCCCGAGCTGATTTACGATACCAACGCAACCATAGTCTTTGGTACCGACACATTTTTAGCCGGTTACGCTCGCTACGCTAACCCTTACGACTTCTATTCTGTTCGATACGTGTTTGCAGGAGCTGAAAAACTAAAACACGAGACTCGCCAGCTGTGGGCAGAAAAGTATGGCGTTCGTATTTTTGAAGGGTATGGCGCGACAGAAACATCACCCATCTTATCTGCCAACACACCGATGCATAACAAACCGGGTTCCGTGGGTAGGCTTATGCCCAGTATTTCATACGAGTTACAATCAGTGCCGGGCATTGAGACAGGTGGGAGATTAATCGTGAAAGGCCCCAATATCATGAAAGGCTATTTGTTCTCACATACGCCAGGTCAGTTATCAGCACCTGCTGGAGGAAGTTACGATACGGGCGATATTGTATCCGTCGATGAAGAAGGCTATCTATTTATACAGGGCCGCGCCAAACGATTTGCAAAAATTGCAGGAGAAATGGTATCGCTCACAGCTGTTGAAAACTACCTCGACGCGCTTTGGCCTTGCTTTCAACATGCTGTCATTAGCGTGCCTGATCAGAAAAAAGGTGAAGCCTTGGTATTAGTCACGACACACAAGACTGCCGACAAAGAAGCCATTCGCGCTTACACCAAAGCAAATGGCTTGAGTGAGTTGATGCAACCCAAGCACATGATACACACCGACTCGCTACCACTGCTTGGTACTGGCAAAGTGGACTACGTTGCTATTCAAGCTCTAGCAAGTAAGTCTTTAGGACTATAAAAAAAGACCGCTGCATCACCTGCAACGGTCTTTCATTTTTTAAAATCCCGAATCAAACCCAATAAAGCCCTTTTAGAAAGCTGCTCTAAAGCATTTAAAGCATCATCATATGAAGGCACCTCACCGTATACCATAGTCTCAGTAAACCTTCTCCAGCTTTCACTCCACTCATTATTTTCTCTAAGATCCTTCAAGGATTGTTTAATTGCCTTTATAGGCTCATTAAAATAAAATTCACTGTGACCCCTATAGTGTTTTCGATCTTCATGTGCTATCGAAGCAACCAAGTTCATGAAATTATCACCAAGCACCATACATTTAGTCATGACATACAAATCATAAATATGCCTAACTAATGCTTGCTTTTTATGCTCACCGCCGCGCTCATTTGAAACCACTCGCCGAGTTAACGCAACCCATTTTTCCGCCGCTGTTTCAAGCATAGACATGCATTCAATGGTACGTGTTGGATGCTTTACCTGCTCCCCTAAAGTTTGTTTGATAAGGGTGCTTACCTCTTCAAATACTGCAGGCATCCTTAACCTGTCAAAAAAAGCTCTAATGAAATATAGGGTTTGAGCGTCTTCGCGATGTTATACACTGAAGGGTATGCCACCTTAATGCAAATAAATCTTCCCTCGTTTCTCACTGAAACAGCATCATTTGAAACAACAAAGCCACTATCGGAAAGTGCCTTAAGTAATTCATTTCGATACCCACGTAATAGCTTTCTTTGATGATCTTTTCCCATTTTCTTTTCTTTTTCTTTGAGAACTACCCTAAAATCGCAATCTTCACTCATGCGTTTAATGCAACCATGCGCTTTAGCCAAAGCAGTCCCTCCCTGAAACACTAACCTGAATGACTTATTAACAACACCTGTTAAAACCCCTATGGCCTTAGTAACATATAGATCTTTCTCTACAACAGAAGGATCCTGAAAACCAAGACGTTCTGCTGTTAAATGAATTAACTCCTTTGTTTGCTCATCTGAATAGGGGTTAAATTTATTCAAAGCGAAGCTCCATTCCTTTGTACGATATTTTTCTACGAAAACGATTAAACAACCGTGTAGGCGGACTAACGGGAAGTTGCTGAGACCTACCTTCGTTGTAAGCTTGCTCTGCTTCAGAAATTTCCCACTGGATGCCCAACTTAGTTAGCGCTTCTCGCCCTAAAGCAATGAATCCTTTAGGAAGATAATAGCTGCCCATTAGCTCTGAGTATCGCATCCTGACATAAACGCCATAACCAATTTTCACCAACACCCCTTTTGAAATCAACCCGTTAATCGCTCGACTGATCTGCCTATCTGTATCCAGAAAAGCAAGCTCCTCCCGTAAAAAAACATCAGAAGCTGAGTCCTTAACATACTGATAAACCTCATATTCTGTTGTATCTTCGTATTTAACTTTCATAAGAAGCTCCAGCCAACAATGGACAATTAAATTATAACACAAATACCAACAATGGACAATTAAGGCTCGGATTATGGATATAAAAAAAGACCGCTGCGTCTACCGCAACGGTCTTTTTTCTATTCATTACTGCCTGCCCCAAGTACCACTCTTATCCAGAACATTAATCATCTTTCATAAGCTTAGGATACGCCTCGAAGATTAATAAATACTTAAAAAATCTCGTCTTTTTCTTTGACTTTCCTTAAGAGGTTAAAGAAATGACTCACTATGAGTTCAACTAACGCACACAATCGGTACACAAAAAAAAGAAAGGGCCGCTTCGAAGAAGCAGCCCTTTTCAAGGAAGTTGAGCAATTAAGGCCCATCTGGACCCTGTTTATCCTGAGCTGGAGGCGCGCCTCCAGCGGCATTTGCAGAACCCAACAAAGAGTGCGCACTTCTTAGCTGCCTATTCCGCACTTCAATACCGCCTTTGGTTCTAGTTGACGGCACCATTTGAAACAACCACTGCAACTTATCAGCTAGCCGAAACAAACCGTTCATCTGTATTTCTGTTAGAGGTACAGTTTGACCATCAACCTTTTGAGGCAAAGCTTCAAGCTCCGCTTCAAAGCTAGACTTGGAAGATTCACCTTTTCGCGTTGTTTGCACGTGATCCAATGACATTTCGTACAATTTCCTTCCCGCCCGAGCGAACACAATACGGTAGCGCAAATCAAGCACCTCTGATTTATGCTCTGGCAAATCAAGCTTAATATCGGGATGCTCCCTACGCATAAGAGTTACAGCAGAATGCACTTTAGCGCCCCTTAAGGCATCTAAATGAGCATCTTTTTTATTATCCTCAAAGCCTGAACATAACTTTTCTCCCTTCCTATCATAGATTCGGCAATTCCCTACTTCATGCCTAAACCAAACAGATCCAATACGCGTAGGAGTGCTCTTGTACTGAACTCGCTGCCAGCGAAGTGTCGTAGCATCTCCTGATGCCAAATCCCCTCTTACTTTATCAAACAAGGCGTCATTTCCGTGGTTAGTATTCCAGTGTTCTCCCCACGAGCTGACATCATTATATCCAAACTGCGACCTTGCCCGAACGTTATGCAAGGATTCGCGCAACGCACCATTAGCGGTGTCATAATAGTAATCCACGAATACTCTTGGCGCGCCCTTCCATCTAACTTGCAAATCAAAGCCCATATATTTGGTTTCATGCACCAACTTAGCAATTAGATCTCGATAAATATCACGATCAATCTCCCATTTGGCTTCAATTTCCATAGCGCGCCACGGAACTGGTCGCTCAGGCCAAGACCCTCTATGGTAGCAAATTGCTTCATTTTCACTACACGGATATTGAGCAACATCTACGTTATCAAACCCTTCATCGGATGAAGAAGATGTATCTGCCGTCACAAGAAAATTAGTCTTTAATTGCCTAGGTCCAGAACTTCTCTCAGCTTGAATCACGGCATCCACATACCCAAACTTTTGTTCGACTTTTTTAACCCTTCTTGTACGCCGCTCATAGAGACGATTATGGCGCTCAATATAACTTTTTTGACGCCCGTAGTATGTTGCGACTTCAGCATGTATTGATTCAACATCTGGGGGCGTCAGACCTCTTCCCTGATTTTTCATGCTTGTAAATTCATTAGCACTCGGATATTGAACAATACCCCCCAAGGTACCGACCACGTAATGGGGAATCACATAAGTTCTTCCATCCCTCTCTACAACCAATTCACTACGGCTGTAGTTATGAGAGTCAGCAGAAAAGATCGCTTTTACACCGGAAACCGCAAAAAGCTCCAATAACTCTTTCCACTTTGACGCATGTCTTCGATAATCCTCTCCAGGCTCCTTACCCATAACAAAAGGAAGCGGTGTAAAAATCAGTTTCACACCATCCGTCTGCAACAACCTGTCTTCTAACCAAGCTCGCTGTACGTCTCCAAGCAAAGAATTTTCATTGGCATACAATCGGTTATGAAGATGAAAACAATGAATATCACCGCTCACCGTCTCGTAATACAAACCGCGCTCATCCGCCCCACCTCGTCGTCCATCAACAGAAAGCACTGGCCACAGCTCTTGAAAAGCCTGCAAACCTGCCACAATACCTCTAGATTCACCTGCCCGCTCACTGTCTTGCCTGTCTTGTGCATATGCCTCAGCATCAGCGCCATTTCGACCAAAGTCATGATCATCAAGCACACGAGACGAAGCAACTTGAGCTAGATTTGGACCAACTACTTTAGTGAAGTCCTCGTATAAGTGCCGTAAAAAATCGTGCTTCTTTTTAACAACTTGAATAGGCGGTGCACCTTCACCCATAAAGGCATCCCCTAAGTGAGCAAACAAGTCATAACGCTGATTCGCAATGCGCTTGTAGATTTTCACCGTTGCATCTCGGTTATCAGAAAAGGGAATTTCCCACTTCCCGGGCCTATCCCCAAAAAAACCCATCACCTCTTGATCAGCTGATGTAGCAAAGCGAAAATCTGTTTTTGCATTTTGTGCGGCAGCGGGCGGTTTAAGTGACAGATGTGTTGCATATTGCTTAGTTCTCAAATGACGGCGCTCTTTATGTACACGTGCAAATTCAAGCGGCTGAAATCCATCCTTTCGTGTCTTTACTAGAATAGAATACTTAATATCAGTACCAACAGGAATCTCTTTTAAATCAAAACGGAACAAACGATAACGATGTGGGTGTTTTGCACGCTCTTCCTCATCGCTAGAACTGGTGCTTGTTGTGTCTTCCCAGTAGTCCCCAACAGCTCGACCCCACTCAGGTTTTGACCTCCCCTCAATCTCTAACTTTATTTGATTGGAGACACTACCTGCCGGACCGTCTACGTTAATCCAACCACTTAAACAAACCGTTAGAGTTGTCGACACCTGTTCTTCAAATTCAGAGTCGGACATATAAGAAAATGGTTGAACCATGATCAACTGAATTTTGTTTCGTCTTCTTTTTGGCATTGCTTCATCTCCCGTAGCATGACACCATTTGCTACCATGCAAATTACGCGACAGTAGCACGAAACTAAATGCTAAGGGATGCATGTTTATAAAAATAGATACATCTAAGAGAGCTGATGCATAGCATCACGAATTGTGGAGTCTATGGCAGAGTTTAATGAAAATGTTGAAGCTTCGGATTTAAGGTAATTCATATAAAAGAAAGGGCCACTTCCATGAAGCAGCCCTTTTCGCTGAGATTTATTCCAGAGCGTCCCTACTCCAGTCTGCATCCTTGCAGAACAAACCCCGACCATCGCAAGTATCACCATCCTAGCAACACTCTATATGAGCACAAGCACACCATCCTGGCAGCTAAGAGTCTTTCGACTCAAAAGCGATAAACATCCTTGTTTTCGCTCGCGCTCATACAACCCTGTACAAGTCATTTAACTGTAACACAGCGAGACCGACCTACAAGGCACTAAATACCCCTGAAAGTATTAAGCAGCAAGAAAAGAGAGAAATAAAAGTGTATTAAAACAGTAGCTTACAGACAGTTGTAAGCATTTGACCCATATAAAGAGCGCCAAATGGACTACCTGAAGAGAAGACATTATTAGCGTGCCTCACAAGCGTATATCGCTTTATGAAACAACATAGACCAAAAACTGCTAACTCAGTGGCCTTTCAAAAGACTATAGACGACAATCGCCAAAAAAACACCCCAAAATACGAAAAAAATCGAATAAAAAGAGAAGCTTAGCTCACTATTTTGTATCTTTTATTGATACAAAACACAGGTATGGGTCAATGCCTGTTACTTTTTCTTGGAAAGCGCGTCATCGTTCACGTCAATGGACACTTGGGATACCACTGATTCAACCAAAGCCAAACCACCCAAGCGGGAATAGGCACGCTCCACTTCTTGAGCAAAACTTGGATAAGCAGGCAAATCACGCAACGCCTTATCTGAAAGATCAGCCACCCCTTTTAGCCAAACCACTGCTGATTCACCTGAAGCCAAAACCATCGACTGAGCAGCGCCCTTCTTCAAGACAAAGGCTTTATTACGAATCTCTGGAAGCGCCACCTTAGAACGCCTCAAAATGCCAGACTCATGCTCCCAAGACACACCGTAGTGACTCAAAAGCCTCGACAAGTATTTCTCATCCTTCGCCTGCTGGGTTAGCTTAGCTACTTTCATCGACAACAAAGAAGCATGCGCTTCCCGTGACTTAGTGAGCAGGGTCTTTGTGATTTTTTCCTTAACGACTGACAAGGGTAGCGTCTGCTCGGGGCGTTTTGCTTTAAGACGCAAAACCACCACTGAACCATCTGTCAGATGAATCACATTACTGTTATTCCCTTCCATTCGAACTGACTCAGACCACGCCGCCTTTAACAAAGCTGGGTCAGCCAACACACCTTTTCCACCTGTCTTTCCAAAATAGTCAGATGTTTGCAGGCTCAAACCCAAAGCCTTAGCAGCAGGCGCAAGAGACTTCGGATGAATATAGGTTTGGTTAATCAGCTCATCTTCTTTCTTCGCGACTTCACGAGACGCTCGTTGAGATTTAAGCTGATTTTCAATGGTTGCTGTCACCTTGGAAAGTGGTTGAACTTTCCCTGGACGCTTACCCAAGACTTGCACCCACTCAGATTGACCTGACACTGCCACCATCATTGGTTTAGCATGCTGAGTAAGATCGACAAATTTAGCCTGAATACCTGGAGCTAATTGTGTATAAGGAACCCAAGCATCAATGCCTTTATGCTTAGCAACTAAGGAAGACAGAGAACTACCTTGAGCCATGGCTTTTTGTACGACAGCTTCTGATACAGTCGCCTTCCCTCCAACAGGCAGTCGCAACACATGAAACTCTGTTGCTGAACGAAAGTTGGCTTTGTTCTCTTCATAATACGCTTTTACTTCCTGCGGCAACACATCGATAGCATCCACCAAAGCCTTTGGCGATAACTGTAAGTAATCAATGCTCATTTGTTCCGGGCGAACAAATTGCTTCGCATTCGCTTGATAATAATCCTTAATCTGTTTGTCTGTTGGTGCAGGCACATGTAACTTTTTAGGATTGAAAATCACATAATCGTAATCACGCTTTTCAGAAAGCCAACGCCCATATCTATTGATTTCAGATGATGTGGCAATTGCAGAAGCAAGCATGCTTTGTTGAAACTGCTGCTGAATCAAACCTGCTCCGATGTTATGAGCAAACTGATCGATGCTTTGATTGGACTGCGACAAATACACACTCAAACGGTCTGGTGAAAAAGCACCATCTGCTTGAAACGCTGGTATAACCTGAATAGCATGCGTTACCTGTTCTTCTGAATAAGCCAAGCCCAAATGGCGTAAACCTGTGTCGAAAGCTTGCTCTTTCACCATGCGATCCAAAATAATCTTTTTAAACGTAGGAACCATGGACTCAGGGAGCGCTCCGCGCTTGGCCTCATAAGCACGACGATATTGCGTGAAGCGTTGATCAAAAAGCTGTTGCGTTATCTTGAATGAGCCCACCTTAGCCAACACGGCGTTTCCACCACTACCTGCGTGTAAATAAGACTGAACCCCCCAAAGCGCAAAGGACAAACAAATGATGACGACTAATGCGTAAGCCATCCAACCGCGCATTTTATCTTGCAAATTAAGTAGCATGAAGTGATCTCTCCCTGGATTTCAGAACCATTGAGAGTACTCGAAAAGAGTGTTTAGAGCAATGAGAGAAAGGGCTTGGAGGTCAACCACTTATGAGAAAAGTGGCGGAGTGGACGGGACTCGAACCCGCGACCCCCGGCGTGACAGGCCGGTATTCTAACCAACTGAACTACCACTCCGAATAGTATGAAAAAATGGTGGGTGCTGAGGGGATCGAACCCCCGACATTCGCCTTGTAAGGGCGACGCTCTACCAGCTGAGCTAAGCACCCAATCACGCATTTTTTCATCGATCGACGACAAAAATCATCGTGTGAGGCCGCCAAAGATATCCGATCTAAACTGAATAATCAAGCCTGAGCAGAATTATTTTTACCGACCTCTTCAAAGGCTTAGGCCGCAGCAGTAGCCTTGTTAACAGCATCTTTGAACTGCTTACCTGCTTTGAATTTAGGCAATGTGCAGGCAGCTACTTGGACTGTTCTGTCTGTACCAGGAACTCGAGCTTCACGAGCGTCACGGAAAGCTGTCGTGAATGTACCGAAACCTACTAGACGAACAGAACCGCCTTCTACGAGAGCATCAGTAACACCTTGTAAAAATCCTTCTAGAGCAGCAGCAGCTTGCTTTTGTGTGATGTCGGCTGCGCTAGCCATTGTTTCGACTAAATCCGCTTTGTTTGTGATGGTTGACATAATCTTGTTATTCCCCATGGTTATCTGTAAACGTGTGCCTATGCAAACGCCTTAAAAAGAGCCCCTTTATACCAAGCTGCTTCCTCGCGTGTCAAGCAACCACGCTTAAACTCTGGCGTCTTGTCAGTTTTTGAACGAAGGGAAACGCTAAGCAAGTTCTCTTTCCAGTTGTCCAATAAATACACTGAAAAAACTAAGTAATCTGCTGACCACCCACCACAATGTTATCGATCCTCAAGGTGGGCTGCCCGACCCCAACAGGAACAGACTGGCCGGCCTTTCCACAGGTCCCCATCCCAGCATCAAAATCCTGATCATTCCCGACCATCGAGACTTGCTTTAACACCTCAGGGCCGTTACCGATAAGCGTGGCGCCTTTCACTGGATACTGAATTTTACCATTCTCAACCCAATACGCTTCACTCATGCAAAAAACAAACTGACCCGACGTAATATCGACCTGCCCACCAGAAAAATCGACCGCATACACACCTTTATCCAAAGAAGCTAACACCTCTTCAGGGTTCGAATCACCACCTTTCATATACGTGTTTGTCATTCGCGGCATGGGTAAGTGAGCATAAGACTCACGACGACCATTGCCTGTTAAATCATGCCCCATAAGACCTGCATTTTGACGATCCTGCATGTACCCAAGCAAACGACCCTCTTCAATTAAGGTTGTCGCTTGAGTGGCAACACCTTCGTCATCCATGCTTAACGAACCGCGTCGCCCGTAAATTGAGCCATCATCAATCACTGTGCACAGCGGAGAAGCCACTTGCTCACCCACTCGACCTGAAAACGTTGAACTGCCTTTACGATTAAAGTCAGCTTCCAAACCATGGCCCACTGCCTCGTGCAGCAAAATACCTGGCCAACCAGGACCCAAAACCACAGCCATCTCACCTGCGGGGGCAGGTTTGGAAGTGAGATTTAACAGAGCTTGTCGAACGGCTTTATCCACCACCTCTCGTGTTGCTGTCTGAGTGAGAAGCTCTGGGCAGGTAGTGCGACCACCCATGGATGCACTACCTTGCTCAATACGACCATTCTCTTCCGCGAGGACTTGCACATGCAAACTAATTAAAGGACGAACATCCGCCCCCAATAAACCCGAACTATGCGCGAGCAACACAGAGCTTAACTCAGCATCTAAGCTCACAATCACGTGTTGGATACGAGCATCTTTGGAGCGGGCATACGCATTGATGTCGTGCAACAAGGCCACTTTATCTTTGTCCGTCAATGAGGTAATGGGATCATCCGAACGATACATGGGCTCGCATGGATTAACGCGCAAGGACAATTGCCCTTCTCCTTGCGTGTTGACGATACCCTTAGCAGATCGAGCTGCATCTTTCAGAGCTCGGGTTGTTAGTGCATCAGAATAAGCAAACCCGTGTTTCTCTCCGCTCACCACTCGTAAACCAAAGCCTTGCTCAAGATGCGAGCTTGCTTGCTTAACCACATTTTCTTCTAACATCCAGTGCTCGTTTTCTACGCGTTGCAAATAAAGATCAGCAAAATCAACGGATGGGGCCATCACACTGCCCAAAACGGCTTGTAAGTCGTGCTCGGAGAGATCGTTTCTATGAAGCAGGAGATCTGTGACCTGAGGTGCACCATTATCGGACTGTGTCATGCCTATTTTCCTAAAAAGTGAAGGCCATAGCTTACCTGTGACCCAGATAGCGGTCAAACAGAGCTAGGGATGCCTCTGTATACCGGCATTTTGACGATAGTCTGTCAATTTGTATGATAAATCCGTGCATGACTAAAAGAGGGGCACGCTATGCCACACACTACCCTTGATTTGTTTCGTGAGATTGTTGATGAGTTTATCACTGAGGATAGAAAGGATTGGCTACGCATCGAACCAAATGGCCTCAAACACAGAGAGGTACGACAAAGGCTTGAGGTGTTCCAGCAACTAAGAACACGAGTCATGGAGATATTCACTGAAGAGCAACTTGAAGAGGATAGTGTTTATCAAGCATGGTCTCCTATCGAAGATCAATGGGAAGAATACCTCACCAATCTTATTAACAGACTATATCGGCTGCTTGATGATAAAGTGGCATTTCAAAGAAAAGGGGCTGAAAACCAAGCCACGCTGCTAAAACAATATTGCGAGTACTGGTGGATATATCGAACAGAATTTAGCAGCGAAGCAAAACAAGAAGAGTTCATCAATAAAGATTCTGTCCTTTCGAAATACAGGAAAACAAGAATACAGGATCATTACCTCGAGACATCTCAAGCGATCTTAAAAGACCTTATTACTCTAGAAGTAAAAAATCCAGAAGACCATCGAACAATCTTGACTAGAAAACGAGAGTTTGATGCCTGTCTAGACAGGTTGCATCAATTACCAATCCTATTCAAAACACCGAACGACTCAAAAAGAACTCAACTAATCGAAGGTTTACGAATAAAATCAGATAACCCTCTGCATGCGAAAATAAAAAAATCAGAAGACTTCGTTGCTCAAAAAGATTTAGAAGCTATTCGTAAAGAGCTAGAAGAAGCTAAGGCTCAGGAAGAAGAAGCTCGGAAAAAAGCAGCAGCCATTGAGAAGAGGAAAACTGTCAAATTTAGACTTCAAACTCGCAAACAGAGACGAAGAGGCTCGGTAGCTGCTAGTGAAGCAGCATCTGCAGCTCGGGAGAAGCTCTTAACGCAAGAAGAGCAGCAGCAACGAGAAGAAGAACAGCGCTTGCAAAAACAACAAGAACTCGAATTAGCACAACAAGCCGAAGCGACAGCAAAAGCTGTGGCAGAAGATCTTCAAGCCAAACTGGATGTTTTTTACCTTGACGCCACATTAAAACCAATAGCGAATGAACGCAGAGAGGCTTATGAAGTACTTATTTACATGCTTGGCCAGCAAGATGCCAGCACATTACCCGACATACTAAAAAGCGCGAAAGAACGATGGAAGCTAGTTCCTAATATAAAAAAAGAACTTCGATGCGTTAAACTCACTGGCAAGAACTGGGGAGATTTTAGTCAGCTCTGTAAGTTGGCAGAAAAACGAATAGCACGGGATCAGGAAGAAGCTAAACGTATCCTCCAAGAAGGAGAATCCGCGAATGCTAAGGAACTACAACAGCAGATCGAGCAGCGTAATCAACAACGCTTAAACGAAGCAAATCAACTCACTCAATCACTAGCAAGGCTGCGCAAATCTCGTTTTGCATCATGGGCAGTCACAATCAGCTGTGGTGGTGCTGCTTTAGGAACAAGCACTGCCCTTTTTGCAGCGACGGACTGGGTCATAATCAACAACCAACTCACTTTAACAAACACACAAATAGGCCTTATTGTTGGTATTGGTTTTTTTATGGTACTAGCTTTGGTAATGGCTCTTGTAGCTATTAAAAAACACACAAGAATAAAGCAAAAAGAACAGAAAATTTCAGAGTTAAAAACACCTCTCACCTTGGAAAGCCTAAAAGCAGACCAAGAACAAAGCGAAAGAAATTGGAAGGCCGATCGAGCAGCCATCGAGCGAAGAAGCATTCTACTAGGCCATCAGCGCGATCCACAAAAAATAGAACAAGAAAAAAAAGCCAGAGAAGAGCAACGACAGTTATTGGAAGCTGCTAGGTTGGTGTGAGGCTAGCCCTCGTCATCCTGAGCCTTTCTCGCGAGTGCCGTCATCCCCCTCTGGCCAACCAGCGTCATTCTGAACGAAGTGAAGAATCTAGATTCAATCCCGCACCAGTGGCGGCGTTCACACCAACGAGCCTTCTTTAGAAGGCTTTTTTGGATCTTCTAAAGAAGATCCCATGAGTATAAATGCTCCGCCTAGCGCCGGATAGATTCTGGGTCCCTCATTTCATTCGGGATGACGCTGGCTGGCCAAAGGGGGGGATGATTCTGGCTGGCCACGGGCCGGAATGACAAACACACATCACCGCCTCTGAATCATCCTTAAAACGACAAAAACAAAAGGCCAAAGAACGCAAGCAGACACCAAAGAAAACCAAAACGACAACACAGGCGGTGCCGGGGATGCCCAGCGCATGATCGCGTATTGCAACAGATACGCGCCTAAAAATAAGGCATAAGCCCCTATTAATCGCACCCAATTCGGTTGACTCTGCCAACGGTGGTGATAGCGCTTAATCGTAAATACCGCCAAGACATAGATGAGAGCGTGCATGCCCAACACCGTGCCTGTATACAAATCTAGCACCAATCCCGCAAACCAGGCTAGCGATACAGGAAATTGCTCAGGAGTACGAATCGTCCAAGACAATAAGACAAACAATACCCATGGCGGCTGCCACCACTGCAGCGCTAATGGCAAAGGCAAAACCGTTAGTATAAAAGCGGCGATCAACATCCATGTGATTGGCCAGAGAACAGGCTGATAAGGACGTCTCACGAGGCACCTCCCAAAGGCTGTTTCAGCTGCTTCGATACACCATGATCTAAGGATGCATGCACAGGCCATGCCAATAACACTTGTCGCGCTTGATAGGTTTTCGCTGTAGGGGTCATGACCACTGTCATGTAATGATCGCCGGGTTTTTTAAGTATTTTTGTCACATGACCCACCGGATAACCTTCAGGATAACGCAAGGCCAAACCTGATGTGACAAACAAATCCCCTTCTTTCACATTGGCCGTCAAAGGCACATACATAAGCACTAATTCATTCGCTATACCTGAACCTTTAGCCAAGGTTCTAAAATCTGCTCGCGTTGATTCTACAGGAACAGCATTTCGGCGATCGCTCAACAAAAGCACTCGACTGGTCGTAGCACCAACAGCTATCACCTGACCCAGTACACCATAAGCATCTAAAATCGGTTGGCCTATAAAGACCTGATCTTGCTTACCTGCTGAAATCACCAACTGATTTAAGTTAGGATCTAAAGAAACAGCTAATACCTGTGCTGCTTTGACTTTTGCATGCAATCGATCACCGGACTTCAACAAATCTCGCAGCTGCTGATTTTCTTTAGCTAACGAGTCTCGCTGATGAAGCTTCGCTTTTAACAACAACTGATGAGCCCTTAAACGCGCATTTTCAAGCAATAACGCATGCTCTGATTCCATGCCCATTCTTGCCCATCGAGACACGCGCACAGGCCAATCAATCGCGTATTGAATCGGCTCAACAACATAACGAGACAGGGTTTGTCGAACATGAATTAAAGCGTCATAACGGTAATCAAGAAACATAAGCGCTACAGACAAGACCGCAAACACCAGGACTTTGATACCACCTGCTCGCCTTTGTCTAAAATGTAGCCCCATGCTACTCTCCAACGCTTAAAACTTAGCTATCCACCAAGAAATCTGCACCAATGCGGCTAATTAACTCTAAGGCTTTGCCTCCACCACGTGCAACGCAAGTGAGTGGATCTTCAGCCACAATCACTGGCAACCCTGTTTCTTCCATCAAGAGACGATCGATGTCTTTCAGCAGTGCGCCACCACCTGTGAGCACCATACCTCGTTCAGCAATATCAGAAGCCAATTCAGGTGGAGCCTGCTCTAATGCAGCCCTAACAGCTCCCACAATACCAGCCAAGGGCTCTTGCAAGGCTTCTAAGATTTCATTAGACGTCAAGGTGAAGCTACGCGGCACACCTTCTGCAAGATTACGCCCTCTAACCTCAATTTCTTGTACTTCTGAGGATGGGAAAGCCGTACCGATGGTATGTTTAATACGTTCAGCCGTTGATTCCCCAATCAAGCTACCGTAATTTCGACGAACGTAAGAGATAATCGACTCATCAAAGCGATCGCCCCCGACACGAGCTGACTCTGAGTAAACCACACCACTTAATGAAATAATGGCAACTTCTGTCGTACCGCCACCGATGTCCACCACCATGGAACCGCTCGCTTCTTCGACAGGGAGGCCAGCACCCAAAGCGGCAGCCATCGGTTCATCGATGAGATAGACTTCTCGAGCACCAGCCCCCAAGGCTGATTCTCGTATAGCTCGACGTTCTACCTGAGTGGACCCACAAGGGACACACACCAACACACGTGGGCTAGGACGCAAGAAACGATGTTTGTGCACTTTATGAATAAAGTGCTGCAACATTTTCTCTGTGACATGGAAATCGGAGATCACCCCGTTCTTAAGCGGACGGATGGCTACAATATTACCAGGTGTTCGCCCCAACATGAGTTTAGCGTCAGCACCCACCGCAGCCACTGTTTCTTGTGCTCTTGCATCTTTTCTCAGGGCAACCACGGAAGGCTCGTTTAAGACGATGCCATTGGCTTCCACCGTATAAATAAGGGTATTTGCCGTACCTAAATCGATGGCTAAGTCGCTAGATAACAGCGATCGAATTCGTTTCATGATCATGTAAACCGGTTTCCTTGTCCTTGGGGAAAAGCTAGGGCGTCATTCCATCCAGTAGCAACACCGCCCAAGGTGTTAAGAGTACTGCATGAGACCCTCGCTTTGCAACCGAAGACACCTGATTAAGGAGATGTCATCGTGCTCAAAAAGGATTTTCGGCCTTACAAGCGTCAAAAAATCGAGCACAAGCCTCTTTTGCTTTCTCGTGCTCACCACTCAGCTTAGAAAAGTCAGTAGGCTCTTCTTTGGATGCCAAATGAAAAAGCTCCAACTGTTTTTCAAGATCCGGCAAGGCTAAATAACACACGCCACCTCGAATTTTATGTAACTCATGCTGTAAGGCATCGATGTTTTGATCCACCATGGCTTTGTCTATGTTAACAAAAGTGGCTTGAAGCTCATCGATAAATAGATCAAAAATAGAACGGGCTGCCTCTTCATCACCACCAGACATCGCCACACATCCCGGCCAATCAATGACTGCAAGTGATCGATCATCACGCTCAACTGTGGAAGAAGCATACATAGACAAGATACTAGATAAATCGTCAGCCTGTGCCGGTTTACGCAACAAATCCTGCATCCCGGCATCCAAGCATTCTTGGCGATGATTCACATGCCCTGTTAAAGCAACAATAGGAACATCCGCCCGAGCGTCGTTGAACGCACGAATCGCTCGAGCAGCCTCTAAACCAGACATGTCAGGCAAACCGATATCCATAAAAATCAGGGCATAATCTTTGGATGCTGCCAAATCGATAGCCTCTTGACCTGTTTTTGCGTGATCTACCGTGCAACCAAAGCGCTTCAACATATTACCCACAACCATCCCTGCAGCTAAGTTATCTTCGGTTAACAAGACTCGCTTAGGGGTAACCAACACCTCAGAAAAAGCTGGCTCTACTTCGCGACCCTTAACCATGTCACTTTCAGGTATCTGTACATTTTCATCGAAGAGATCAGAGTGGTCAGACTTAAGAAAAGGTAATTCTACAATAAAACGCGAACCACGCCCTACTTCACTTTCAACATGAATTTTCCCATTCATCCCTTCAACATATTTTTTAACGGCATACAAACCTAAACCAGAACCCTTATACAAACCTTTATAGGACGATGATAAGCGTGAAAAATTTTCGAAAATAGTCTCAAATTTATCTTCTGGAATACCAACACCGGTATCCTCAACACAAAGACGTAAAATAATTTCCTCATTGATGCCTACACCCTCACCAGAAATGATATCTGCATGAATAACAACAGAACCTTGCTCCGTGAACTTTAAGGCATTCCCCAGCAGGTTAACTAAAATGCGATCCAAGAAACGACGAAAACCATACAAGTAATGAGGAACTGAGGCCGCCACTTCCATACGTAAATCAAGATGCTTGTGTTTCGCTGTTGCTGACAGTAAGTCATAATTCTTTTTGATAATTGCCCAAAGACTAAAATGTTCGGGTATTTCTTTTTGAATCTGACCGGAATCTAAACTTGTTAGCTCCAATATATCATTGAACATGCTCAAAAGCTCTTGACTAGAACTTTGAGCAACGCCCACATACTTTTGCATTTGCTCCAAAAGCATCGGCACCTGCTCAGGGTTTTCATTTAGGGCAAAAGCAACGTCTTTAACCATCAAATGTAACTCATTAAGCATACCCATCACGCCCGTCATTGGGGTGCGTAAATCATGGGACATATTCGCAATAAACTCTGACTTCACTCGACTCGCCGCTTCAGCTTTTTCTTGCGCCTTTTTCAGCTCTGTAATATCAATAGACGCACCAATGGTACCAATCAATTTGCCGAACTCATCAAGCAAAGGCATCTTGTTGCTTAATACAGTAACGATTGATCCATCAACTAACCTGCCCTTCTCCTCAAACGACATGAGCTCACCGGAGTCCATAACCAATTGATCATTAGCTAATAATTTTTCTGCTGTAACAGACCAAGGGAGCTCGTGGTCTGTTTTACCGATAATCTCAGACTGAGACGAGAGACCAACGGTTTTAAGCATCATGAGATTACAGCCGAGATACACCCCTTCTCGACTTTTCCAGTAAATGCTATTAGGTGCTAGGGCCAGTAGGCGATCGAAATAATCGCTCTTTGAAAACAAAGCGGGTTTTTCTACGTCTGAGGCTTGTTTGTTCTTATCTGTAGACACGTGCCACAACTCCAAATGACTCTAGCAGCAATATCAAAGCTCGATTCTACAAAAATTCAGATCAAATAGATAGTCATGAATAGTCAAAACCCTGACAAATAAGCTAGCGACCGAGACAGTCTGACTACGTGTGATCACTAGGAGCAGCAGCAACGCCAGCTGCCTCAGGAGCAGGAGACGTTGACCTATGCAAAGGACTATCGAGCTGTTTAACGCTAGAAGCCTTAATTACTTTAGGGGCCAACAGTGGGGAGCCTGGAGGGGTATTCTCGGCCGACGATGAGCTATCTTCTTCTGAATTCGATGCTGATATGGAGCCCGTCGAGCTCTCTGAGGAATTCGCATGAGTATCAGCCATAGCACTTGTAGCCAGCTGCTTGCACATCGTTTCCAAAACTTGCCGCTTAAATTCTGCGGGAATATCAGCCAAACTAATTCCCCGAAAAAGCTCTGCAACGTTTGATGCTGACAGTGATTTTGACACTTCCTGAACGTCTCTTTTTACCACTGCTGCACCAGCTACAGATTGCCCTTGATTCTGCCTAACTTTCACTTTTCGAGTGGAGTATTTGACCCACGAGAACTGATCACCTGGAGACACAAAAGCCTCATAAGCCTTTTTCAAAGCCGCAGTCATGTTCGCGGGGTAAAACAAAACACATGCCCCCTCAGGATCTTTCGCCCAAAGGTTCATGATAACAGCGCACTCTTCAAGCAGGTACCTTCGACAGCACTCCCGCAAAGCCTTTTGATTAATTGGAGCCAACTCCGAAACAGCTGAAGAATCAGGTCCCGCAGAGGAAGACTCTCCTGAAGTCTCATGACCTTGAGCACCCATTTGTAAAACAGCATTATTTCGACGCAACTTTTCATGACGCGCTTTAAAGCGAGCGGAAAAAACCTCAACTGACTTTTCTACAGCCGCTCGGAAACCCGCATCACCCTCAACAAAACGATTGACAGCATCTTGCGCAGATTTGTAACCAGGGTCGCCTAACCACTCACTCCAACGCCTAATGGTGAAAGGTTTACCGCTATCCTTGAGGAGACGTATGGCTTTCTCATTCCTTCTTAACCATTCATCACCGAACTGCTGAGCCATTCTGGAGGCAGATCTAGAGTCGGTTACGCCGTCAACCTGGTAATTATGTCTCTGCAGTGTACAACAAACCTCAATGACGATTGCTTTTACATTTGAACTATTACTCAAATAGCTAGCCAAAGCGTAAAATTCGCCACCTTCGTGCCTTTCACCGCCAACACTGATCCCAAGACGAGCAATGTAGCCACCTTCCGGGAGAGGTTGATTCACAACCACTCGGTACCGCCGCTTACTCATGACTTACCCCTGAATGACCCTAGAAAAAAGCACCTTGCTTTTGACTAAAAATCGAACTCAATGCGGTTAAATTCCATCCACCGCGAACCTAAATAAAACCATTTAACTCTAAGTGCGCTGGAAAACTATACAGCACAAACCCGAGTCGCCACCATTTTGCCACAGGAATTTACCCCACGTCAATAAAAGTCAAGTGGACATTTCTTATTTTTTTATAAGTTTTTATAAGAATCAAACAACCCTAACAGTGCACTCGTCTCGAGAGACAAAGAACAAAACTAACATACAACAACCCCTCATGACCACACAAAACTTCCGCCATTGACAAATAAGCACCTTAACACCTTATAATGCCCTCTTCTTAACCATGAGACACAGGGATCCCGTTATGTCCGTTACTCCTGACCTGGTCGACCGCATTGCTCACTTGAGCAGGCTCACCATCGATGAAAAACAACTTGATCACATCACTGCTGACTTCAACAAAATCCTGAACCTTATCGACCAAATCGATGAATTCACCCTAAGCGACGAATCCAAGCAAAGCGAAGCCACACAGCAGCAAGCCTTGCGTGAGGATCTCGCAGACACCACGAGCATCAACCCAGACTTGTTTCAAAAAAATGCTCCCTCGGTTGATGAAAAACTGTATCTTGTCCCCGACGTCATCGACACTAACGAGGCATAAGCATGATTCATCACAAATCCTTAAAAGAGTTGCAAAGTGCACTAGTCAGCCGTGAATTATCGTCTATTGATATCACAACGCATTATTTAGAGCGCATCAAGCGATTAGACCCCACCCTGAATAGCCTTGTCACCCTCACCGAAGACCGAGCTTTAGAACAAGCAGCCCTTGCAGACAAACGCATTCATGCCGGTCAAGCTCATCCTCTAACTGGCCTTCCCATTATTCATAAGGATATTTTTTGCACTCAAGGCATTAAAACATCCTGCGGATCCAAAATGCTCGATAATTTCATCTCGCCCTACAATGCATTCGCCGTGCAACAGCTCGAGAATGCAGGGATGGTCATGCTAGGCAAAGCGAACATGGATGAATTCGCCATGGGCTCCTCCAACGAAACCAGTTTTTACGGCACGGTTCAAAACCCATGGGATACAAGCCGTATCCCGGGTGGATCATCCGGTGGTTCTGCTGCTGCCATGGCAGCGCGCCTGACTCCTATCACCTCAGGCACCGACACCGGGGGCTCAATTCGCCAACCTGCTTCTTTATGCGGCATTACCGGCCTAAAACCTACTTACGGTCGCGTATCGCGCTACGGCATGATCGCGTTTGCTTCCAGCCTAGACCAAGCAGGACCCATGGCTGCCACCGCTGAAGACTGCGCCATGCTGCTACAAACCATGGCTGGCCATGACCCTCAAGACAGCACATCTAGCAAAGAACCGGTGCCTGACTACGAAAGCATTTTAAGCACATCCCTTGAAGGTAAACGTGTCGGCTTACCTAAGGAATACTTTGCGGATGGTCTCGATCCGGAGATCGCTGACGCTGTTCACGCCGTTGCAAAACAACTCGAGTCATTAGGCGCAACACTGCATGAAGTCTCCTTGCCTAGCACCTCCATTGCCCCTGCGGTGTATTACGTGCTTGCTCCCGCTGAATGCTCTTCTAATCTATCCCGATTCGATGGCGTTCGCTTTGGACATCGCTGCGAGAACCCAAAAAACTTAGTCGACCTCTATGAAAGAAGCCGCAGTGAAGGCTTTGGCGCAGAAGTGAAACGCCGCATTCTAACAGGAACCTACGTCTTATCTTCTGGTTATTACGATGCGTACTACTGCAAAGCCTTAGCCATTAAGGAACATATCAGACAAGAATGCTTAAACGTGTTTGACAGCATCGATTGCTTACTCACACCCACCACACCTACAACAGCGTTTGGTATCGGGGAAAAAGTCGATGATCCTATTGCCATGTACTTATCTGACATCTACACCGTTGCTGTGAACTTAGCAGGATTACCTGCTTTATCCATGCCGGCAGGTTTTGACAAACAAGGCTTACCCATTGGCGCACAACTCATTGCTGCTCCTTGGCGAGAAGGCACGCTGCTCAACATGGCGCATCAATACCAGCAACACACCAACTGGCATAAGCAATTACCCGCTTTAGCAACACAACCCGAATAGCGAGGCACACATGACTTGGGATACTGTGATAGGCTTGGAAGTACACGTTCAACTGGCCACACAATCAAAAATTTTCTCCTCGGCGCCCACTGCCTATGGTGCAGCACCTAATTCACAAGCATGCTTGGTGGATTTGGGTTATCCCGGTGTGTTACCCGTACTCAACAAAAAAGCCTTAGATCTTGCCATTCGATTTGGCTTGGCAGTTAACGCCACCATCGATCGAGCCTCTCGAATGGCTCGAAAAAACTACTTCTACCCCGATCTACCCAAAGGGTATCAAATCAGTCAAAGTGATCGCCCCATTGTGAACCATGGCACGCTAAACATCCAAACAACTCAGGGAAATAAAGCCATTCGCATCTTACGCGCTCACCTAGAAGAAGATGCAGGAAAATCCAATCACGAGTTTAGACCAGGACAATCCGGGATGGACTTTAACCGTGCTGGTACGCCACTGCTTGAAATTGTCACAGAACCTGATTTTGAAAACGCTGAAGAAGTTGTTGCTTATCTCAAAAAGCTCCATCATTTAGTTCGCTACCTGGGTATCAGTGATGCGAACATGGAAGAAGGTTCCTTTCGATGCGACGTGAACATCTCCTTAAAACCCGCAGGCAGCGAAACCTTAGGAATACGCGCAGAACTAAAAAACTTAAACTCGTTTAAATTCATTGAAGGCGCCATTGCTTACGAAATAGAACGTCAAACAGACATTCTTGAAGGCGGCGGGAAAGTCATTCAGGAAACACGCTTGTATGATCCTGATCGCGACGAAACTCGTAGCATGCGCGGCAAAGAAGATGCCCACGACTATCGTTATTTCCCAGATCCTGACTTACTTCCTATCGTTGTCACCGACAGCATGATTGATGAGCAACGTAACGCTATGCCTGAACTTCCCTGGGTACGCAGCGAAAGATGGCAAAGCGAGCACAAGCTCTCCCAGGATGCGGCAGATCAACTGATTCGTGATCCCAAAAGAGCTGACTTGTTTGACGCCATCATCAGCACGAACACCTCACTACCTGGAAAGCTTGTGGCAAACTGGATTAGCGGTGACATCCAAGCACTGATCCAACGCAAAGACAGCTCCTATGATGCCTTACCTATCACCGCCAAAACATTAGCAGAGTTACTATCGCTATTAGCCAATGACTCTATCTCTAGCAGTGGCGCAAAAACGATTTTAGAAGCCTTATGGGAAAGCGAATCAACACCAACAGTACTGATGGAAGAGCTAGGACTGGCCCAACTGTCTGATGACAGCGAGCTCAACGCCATAATCCGGGGCATCATTGATGACAACCCTGAGCAATCAGCAGACTTTCGAGCTGGGAAAACCAAGCTCATGGCATTTTTTGTCGGTAAAGTCATGAAAGCAACCAAAGGCTCAGCGAACCCCAAACGTGCTACGGAATTGATCACTCAACTCCTTACTGACAAACCCTAACTCTTTGTGTTAGACTGCTCTTTTTTGAAAATCCCATCTCGGGGCTTTGCTAGCATGGAGGCTACTGATGAAATGTCGAACCTATTTTATTTCTGTCTTGCTATTACTCATTCCTGCTTCTCTATTTGCAGGACAAGACTTAGGACTTGTTGAAGGATCGTTTAACAAATTTTCTTTCCTAGCTGGAAATCACCTCAATCACTTTTTCACGGAAGGAGAAGCCTATTTCTTAATCCGTTTATTTGTTGCAGTATTCTTAGGATGCTTGATGGGGTTCTCGCATTCCTTCAAACGTCCACATGCATCGGGGATTAGTTTACGGACTTTTGGCGCTGTCAGCTTAGGTGCCGCAGCATTCTCTAGCATTTACATTCATCTCTTCCTTGCGACCGGTGGATCAGACAATGGCCCTCTAGTCAATTTAGGCACCATCACATCAGGTATCGGTTTCTTGTGTGCTGCTGTGATCTTTAAACAAGGGTTAACCGTCAAAGGCCTATCCACAGCGGCGACCCTGTGGGCTTCAGCTGCTGTTGGCGCTGCTTGTGGCTGCAATATGTTTGGTATCGGACTAGTCACAACCTTCCTAATAGCCGTTCTTCACCGCTTTGAACCCAAAGAAGCAAAAACAGCTAAGAAAGTGTCTGAGCTGCCTGACTAGAACCCCCTGAACCCGAGTTCGGGTTCCCTGACACAGTAAGCAACCATGCTGTCTGATGTAACATACGCGACACTCTCAGCATGGTTTGACTCATCACAATAAAACAAAGCAATACCCACAGTATGATCACGCCTTTCTGCTTCACTCGTTACCTGCCTTAAAACGAGTCCGGAACTCTTTCTTCCCCATGCGACCACTGGCATTAGGCCATGGGAAGCCATAAACACAACTCAGGTCATAACGTTTCTCTTGTGCACTAGGCTGACAGGTAAAATAAAGCAGATTCTTGATTAGAGCTTGAGCCGGATGAGCTAACACCTTCTCATAGAGAGTCATTCCCTGCCCATCTTTTGCATCAGCTAGAAAATAGAATTGATCACTACCACATTTAGTATGCATCAGAACATTCGACCGAGGGAAAACACCCTGTGACCATTGATGATAATATTCCTGCGGCGTTAACCACGCGATACGAGAATAATTCTTACGACAACCAACTCTTCTCCACCGTGCCTCTAAGACATGGGGAAGAAGACTAGCGCTTTGTATTACGTGAAGGCGATACAAAATCGAGCGCACCTCAGTTGACCAATGCCTCCAAAACCTTAAGGTAAGGAGCAACAACCCAACACTTAAAAAAGCACTCAACAACACTTCCAACAACACAAAGCCTTTTTGAAAACACTTATCCATCAGGCCAGAACCTCACGAGACTGATTTTGAAGTTGTTTAGCAAGATAGTCTGTATGAACAAAACATGTGACGGCAAATTGATTGCCTGCTTGTATTAAAAACGCTAGAAAAACCATAGCTATTATGATTGACAAAAAAGTCATGACAATCCTTCCCAAAAAGATTCCACATCAAGGCTAACAAACAAACAGAAAAAGCAACACCGTCATTATCCCAGGGTTAAACTCCATCCCTCGAAAAAAAATATTTAAATTGAAAGAAAAAAATAGTAAGATGGAGCAACGTATTAGTTGCATGGAGGCAATATGATTGCAAGACTACTCGCCCTATTCTTTGGTCTCTTTTTTTCCCTTGCTTACGGGCTCGACTCAACCCTTCAAGCAGGCGTTACTTCTTTTTCTATAAGCGAAACCATCGACAACCAAACGGTTGATCGAGCAGTCATCATCCAAGCTCCTTCTACCATTAGCACTGACACACAATACCCCATTGTTATTTCACTACACGGACATGGGGGCACAGCTCAAACCTTTGTCAACCTCTTTTCTGACGCTGTCGACACCTACCAGTTTGTTGGTGTTTACCCACAAGGATACAACAACTCTTGGGATCTCGGCGGTAAACATGAGTCCGATGCTGATGACTATGCCTTTATCGACACTATTGTCACTACCCTCAAGCAACTACCACAACTTAAAAACTCCCCCATTTATGTCGTTGGTTTCTCAAACGGGGCGCTACTTGCTAACGAGCTAGCTGTAGAAAAACCTTACATCACTGCGATCGCTGCTTTTAGCTCAAACTTGCTAAGCAACGAACAACCCACTGATACAACAAAACCTACCTCTGTTCTTTTAGTGAGAGGCCTGAAAGACAGCATTATCCCCAACGGGGGTGGTTACGATGAGCTTGTTGATCACGATTTTTTATCAACCAAGGACACCCTCTCCACCTGGGCAGCCAACAATCATTGCACCACTGAACCCAACAGAACACTGACCGATTACGGAAACATTAAAATTACCTACGGCAACTGTGTCAACGACACGGAGGTGGTGGGATACCTTTGCCCACAATGCGGCCATGGCATCCCAGACGATATGGAAGGCGACAAATTGGCCCTTATATTTAATTTTTTTAAAAACCATAGACACTGACCTTTAGATCTACCCCAGGTAAAGCCATGATAATCTGCTATTCTTCATAAAAACGCTTTCGGAGCCACATATGACATTAAAAATGTTAAAAAAGTACACACCCGTCATTGCCGCCTTTCTCTTGATAGGTCTCGCCTTATCTAGCAAGTTTTACCTACCCAACAACAACACTATTCACCTAGGAAAACCGAGTCAGTCCTCTAAAAAAGGCTCCGACCCATTTCGTTTGATGATCGATATCAAGCAGGCAACACTAACCCGAGAGGGGATCAATACTTATACTCTGACATTCAATGCTGACTACATGGAAAGAATCACGGCACTCGCCTCACCACCTAGTAAACGTACAAAATCACTAACAGTCTACGAATACCGCGAACTAGCCCATGAAGGTAACAAAAGCGACTTCGATCATAAACACCCCTCTGTATTTTTGCATTTAAAAGGCAAAGCCATGGGAGTCTACACGCTCTATAGCTATACTGCAGAAGGAAAGCATGTGATTTATAAATTACGGCTAGATAACAAAGCGCAATATGAAATAGGCTCATCATCACTAAAACCCATCACTGGAAGAGCAACGCTTTTTATCAACCACTTGTGTTGTCTTTAGCTCAACCTAAGACATTTCGATAGCAACCGCTATGGAATCCTTTCTAGAGAAGCTTGATTGCTTTGATCTAGAACACCGATCAAAAAAGTCTTTACATTTTGCTTTATTTTTAGGATGAAAAGCAATTTGCCTCAACACTAAGTTAACCAAAGCCATCACACATAGCACAGAACTGGATGCAGCTAAAATTTCAGGACAAGTTTGCATCATCGCAATCCCTACAGTGACCCCGATCAGCGAAAGCAAAATCATGGTTTTGACCACATTCAAGGTAAGGACCTGCTTTGTTTTGACTTGATTAACTTGAACCTTCAACCTTGCCATGCTTGCGTAATTTTCCCAATCTTTAATCAACTCAATCAGTAAACTCACCACCTTAACTGACAAAAAAACAGGCATGACTGTTGGCATCAAACTTAACATGGTTTGCCCAGTCGCTATGGCGTAAGCGAGACCACCTATCACCGTAAACAAAGAAAGAGCATGGGTAATGGTTTTAAGGATAGGTACAAAAAGGGCTTCGCCCTCAATCGCTAGAGAATCGCGCTTAGACCCTTCATTTGCTCGATAGCTAAGCTCTCTGGATGATCGTACTTTTCTTAACAGCTCGTGAATCGACACAACCAAAAAGAAAAACTCCGAAATAAAAGCCGTAACAAAGAGTGCTGAACCAAGCGTTTGCGTAGCCGACGATAATCCAGCGATACTGGTAGAAGCTGCGGCCACACCTACCACTGGAATAGCAAGTGGCATAGCTCGTTCACAAAAATGAACAACAGCGCTAGGTCTTCGCTTCATCAAGTGAAGAGCTCCTTTATGCATAAATAATTAAATCATAGTAATCGAATATGTATTATTAAGCAACAACATACGACCACTATTTTATAATAAAACGCAGGAAAAGAAAAATTAATTCCGAAAGTGCTGCAATTAAGTTAACTTACTCATTATATTTGAAAGCATCTGCAAAGGTACTGGGAATACAATTGTTGAGCTTTGATCTCCTGAAATATCTTTCAAGGTTTGCAAATAACGCAGCTGTATAGCTTGTGGTTCAGCTGCCAGTATTCGAGCGGCTTCTTGTAGCTTCTGAGCAGCCTGATACTCACCTTCCGCTAAAATAACTTTTGCACGGCGCTCTCGCTCTGCCTCTGCTTGTCGGGCAATAGCACGAACCATGCTTTCATCTAAATCTATATGCTTAATCTCAACGTTAGCGACTTTAATTCCCCAGGCATCTGTCTCTTGATCGAGGATTTGTTGAATGCTCTCATTTAAGGCGTCTCGAGAAGAAAGCATTTGATCCAAATCATGCGTACCCAACACGGAACGCAATGTCGTTTGAGCGAGCTGTGAGGTTGCTTCATAATAATTTTGGACCTGAATCACAGCTTTCTCCGGATCAACCACTCGAAAATACACAACAGCATTCACCCGAACCGACACATTATCTTTTGATATGACATCCTGACTTGGGACATCCATCACGACTGTACGAAGCTGAAGACGAGCCATCTGCTGAATAAACGGTATCACAATAATCAAACCTGGACCTTTCACCTTCCAAAAGCGACCCAAGGTGAAAATCACACCGCGCTCATACTCTTTTAAAATATTAATGGCGCTCATCAAAAACAAAACAACCACTACTAAAACAATAACACCGACCATGACTCCTCCTTTAGTCGTTAACTGGCTCAACCCAAAGGGTTAACCCATCCACACGAAGTATGCGAACCACTTGACCATCTGCCAATGGCTCTGCACATTCACACTGCCATCGTTCACCTTGGACCCGCACCCAAAGCATAACACCTGACACATGCACTGAAACCGTTTGACCAATGACTGCTTCAATACCTGACACAACAAGGCGTCGCCTTGCTTTAACCGCTAAACGAAATACCATCACGCAAACAAGTAGCCAAATCGCTGCCATCACTACGATCAATGCGATAGGCACTGACAACTGACTGGTTGGGCCTTGCTTGAATAACATAACGGAGCCAAGAAAAAATGCGACGATACCCGCTAAACTAAAGACACCATAAGTCATGACAATCGCTTCAAGCACAAGAAAGAGCAAGCCTAAGCCTAACAAAAACAACGCTGAGACATTTGTCGGTAACCATTGCAAAGCGAATAGCGCGAGTGAAAAAGCCAACACACCGACAATACCTGGAAAAAAGAGCCCAGGATGAAAGCATTCCAACAAAATACCCAAAACACCTAAAGTTAATAGCAAATAAACAACGGAAGGTTCCGTCAACATTTGCATTAATTGTCGTGTATGACTCAATGAAATGGTGATTAAATCCGCATGATTCGTCTTTAACACATGCTCACGCCCTTTCACCATCACAAACTGACCGTCTAGTTGGTGCAATAAGCCATGAACGCTGGGAGCAATAACTTGTATGACACCAGCCGCTTTAGCCTCTTTGGCCGATAATGAGGCACCGTGCAACACAGCCTGACTGACCCAATCAGCATTCCGGTGTCGCAACACTCCCAACGCGCGCAAATATGAGGACGCATCTGATAGCACGTTAGATCGGACAGGATTCACAGGTAACAGCGCTCTATTCCTCTCGAGCATCTCTTTTGATGATCCACTCAAACGAGCATCTGGCGCCATAGCCGCCAAATGCGACGCGTAGACAATGAACAATCCTCCAGCGCTGGTTTCATGTGACGGAATGTAAGTGATAACAGGAACTGACGATTTGAGGATAGTCGTGACTATCGCCTTATTGGCAGACAAAAGACCTCCTGAGGTATCCAGCTGCACAAGCAATGCTTGAGCTTTATGAGCACTTGCCTCAGATAGAGCCCGCTTAAAGAGAGCCGCTGTTGTGGGTGTGATACCACCTTGTACAGATACCGTGTAAATGGGAGCTACTTTACCTGCTTGCACAAAAGGAGCGTAGAAAAAAAACACACACACGAGCAAAAAGCTCATGCAGCGTTTAAATAGAAGATTCCCATTCATGCCGCACTCCTTGTGTTACGACTGAAAGTTTACCATAACACAGACTTGCGAAAGCAAACAACGGGGCTATTGCAAGCGCCAGACGGTCTCTGAACCCTTATCTTCTATCTCGACACCCATGGCAGCCAATTCATCACGAATGGCGTCGGCTTTTTGGAAATCTTTCGCTGCACGCGCTGCCTGACGATCAGCGATCAAGGCTTCAATTGTGTCTGCATCCGCACCCTCAGACAATTCACCTCGAAGAAAGTCTGGTGGATCTTGCTGCAACAAACCGAGCACAGCGCCCAAACCTTTAAGTAATGATGCTAATTGCGTGGCTTTTTTGGGATCGCTTTCACGTTCACGATTCACCTTTTTTGCCAAACCAAATAACACAGACAAAGCTTCAGGCACGTGAATATCATCACACAAAGCATCCACAAACGCTTGGTATTCTGGAAACGCCGTCAGATCCAATTCATTCATCGGAACAAGATCAATATCCCTGAGCGCTGTGTACAAACGCGTTAAAGAGGCTTTGGATTGTTCCAATTGGTCTTTGGAGTAATTCACTGGTGAACGATAGTGGCTAGCAATCATTAAATACCGCAACACTTCGGGATCGTTATCACCTAAGGCATCACGAATCGTCACAAAGTTTCCTAAGGATTTTGACATTTTCTCACCGTTAATGGTGAGTAACCCAGAATGCATCCATGTGTTGGCATACACGCCGCCACAAGCACCTTGTGATTGAGCTATCTCGTTTTCGTGATGAGGGAATTTTAAATCCATGCCTCCACCATGAATATCAAAGGGTTGACCAAGCTCAGCTCGCGACATGGCTGAACATTCAATGTGCCAACCTGGACGACCTGCACCAAAAGGAGAATCCCAAGAGGGTTCATCGGGTTTTGCATGCTTCCACAACACAAAATCATGAGGACTACGCTTTCCACTGTGATCAGCAATACGAGCCCCAGCTTGCAACTCATCCAGCACCCGTTGCGATAAAGCACCGTATTGATCATAGTCTTCAACAGAAAAACACATGTCACCATTATCAGCCTGGTAAGCTAAGCCTTTTTCTTGAAGCGTCTGGATCAATGTAATCATGTCTTGTATGTGCTGTGTTGCACGAGGCTCACGATCGGGAGGCAACAACCCAAGCGCTCGCTCGTCCTCATGCATAGCCACAATCATACGATCCGCTAAGGCCTGCCAACTCTCACCATTATCATGAGCCCGCCGAATAATTTTATCGTCGATGTCTGTGATGTTTCGAACATAGGTGACGTCATAACCCAAAAAACGCAACGCTCTCACAACCACATCAAACACTAGCGATGATCGCGCATGACCCACATGGCACAAGTCATATACCGTAATCCCACACACATACATCGACACCTTGCCTGCTCGAATAGGCTCAAACCGTTCTTTCTTACCGCTTAAACTGTTATATATGTGTAGCATGGGTACCTCATTATCATAGCCCCAACCTACACCGTCATCCTGAACGAAGTGAAGGACCCAGACTATATCCGGCGCAGCCGGAGAATTTATACCTATGGGGTCTTCGGAAGAAGACCCAAAAAGCCTTCTAAAGAAGGCTCAAACGTGTAAACGCTCCCACTAGCGTGGGATTTAATCTGGGTTGCCGCGCTTCGCTCGCAATGACGCTGGCTGGCCAGGGTGGGTTTATCTGCAGAAATACTATCCACACACACTACCCAACGCAACGAAAATGCGTTAAACTGGCCAAAAGTAATACAGGATCATCGCGTGAACACATCCTTTCCCCCTCTCGACCAAAATGCACTGAACGAATCAGCCGTTTACTTTGCATCTGACACCCATTTGCATGAAGATCATCCTGAGAGTGCCGACGCGTTTTGCCGCTTTCTACAAGCCATACGCCCCACCGCAAAAGCCTTGTATCTGCTAGGCGATGTGTTTGAAGCCTGGATCGGTGACGATCACCTTACCCCTTTTAACCAACGCATGATCGATGAGCTAAAGCGTAGCACTGATGTTCACCCTTGTTTTTTACTACCTGGTAACCGCGACATACTCATGGGTAAACGTTTTCATCACATGACCGGCTGCCAAGCGATTCCTGATGAACACGTGATTGATCTATACGGACAGCGCTGCCTACTCTCTCATGGGGATCGCTATTGTTTAGCAGACCTTGGCCATCAACGTTATCGACGCATCACGCAAAAGCGATGGTTATGCCGTCTGGTGGCTTCTTTACCTCTCAAATGGCGCATTCACATAGCCACAGCCATGCGCCAACAAAGCAAAAAACACCAAAGCAAGATCCAACCCTATACGATGGATGTCACCCCTGACGCGATCGTTACTGCTCTTGAAACACATCGCTGCACCACCTTAATTCACGGCCACACTCACCAAGCCGGCACCCATGATGTCACAGGCAAATCAAACAACGCACAACGTATCGTCTTGGGCGATTGGGAAGAGAAACAAGCTGTCATTTTACGAGTCACAGAAACCCAAAAACACTTAATGAGCTTTTCTATCACTACAGACTAGCCGACTCCTCTTCTCCGTCACTTTTACCTTCGAACTCCTGCTCTGTGAGATGTGCAATAAAGCGGAGTGCCTGAGGGTGTCGAAGCTTCTCGCTGTCCTGACACAATATTTCTTTATCATTTAATTCTACCCCACCAGCAGACTCTGCTCGTTTCCAATAATACAAACCACCGAGGCACGCTGCCAAACCTAAAAGCCCCAGAATGCCAAGCACAGGTGTCATAGGTCCTTCTTCATCGGCATGTTCTAAACCTCGAGTAACTTCAATCAAAAAAAGAACGACAATCACACCTCCCAAAAAGTACCCACCCGCCAGTGAAATACATTGAAAGTAATGTTTCACTTTAGTTAATTTTTTAATCTCTACGTTTGCTTCTTTGGCCATTTGAAAAGCACTCACCCAAAGAGCCATAGAGACTTCTATCACCTCACTTCCTTGCTCAAGATCATGCTTCATCATCAACTGAAAACTGTTGGCGTCTGTTTGATATTTCCCAGATGATTTTTTAGGTATTCGAGATAGCACCAACAAAGCGGTCCAATCAAAAATCACCTGCTGAACAGAGGCTTCGCTTTTAATTTTTTCAATTAATTCAGAGGGTATATCGGATTCTTGTGTAGCTACGTCAGCTAAACTCTTCAAGAATAAGATCAGGATATCAATGGTTTTCTTATCCGAACAAGTGACCACGGCACGGTGGGCAGTCACAAGAGTTAACTCACTTGTTGGAACAATACGTTTTCGACACCCTTTGACACGTTCTTCAGACCCATCCATTCGTTTACCATGAATAACAATAGATTCAGCTCCTTCAGTGATAGGAGGCGGTTCTAAAGGTAAGGTATCGCTAGAACCCTCTCCTACATCGCTAAGGGGTTCGTATTCCGGTTCATCATCCTGGCCAGCAGGAGGGTCGACATTCTCTTCATCAGAGCTAGTGTCTACCGTAAACTCATCCTCAGGCGATACAATGCCTTTATACTTACCTTCAGTCCTAACTGTCCTCCCGCGATTCAGCGGTATTATTTTGCCTTTCTTAGCCATATCTGCCCTTTTAGCTCATTGTCATGATGCAGGAGCAGTGTATGAAAAAAATGCGCTCATGGGAAGCACCCTTTTCATCATAAAGTATTCTTAACTCTTTTCAACGAATCATTTGGTGGTGAAGAAGTCCTTCACCGCATCAAACCAGCCTTTTGCTCGAGGGCTGTGCTTATCACCCTCTGCTTGAAGCATGCTATCAAATGAACGAAGCACGTCTTTTTGCTCGGAAGATAATCGAACAGGAGTTTCCACACAAATGCGACACAACAAATCGCCTACTTTCGAGCGACGCAAGGCTTTCACACCCTTGGCTCGAAGCCTGAAGACTTTACCTGTTTGCGTTTCCGCAGGAATACTAAGCTTTACTTTACCCGACAAGGTTGGCACCTCAATATCACCACCTAAAGCAGCCGTCACAAAAGAAACCGGGATATCCATCTTTAGATCACTACCATCCCGCTTAAAGACAGCATGCGGCTTGATACGCACATCCACGTATAAATCGCCCGATGGACCGCCATGAATGCCCGCTTCACCCTCACCTGATAAACGAATGCGGTCGCCATGATCAATCCCTGCGGGAATCTTAACCGATAAACTTTTCTTTTCACGCACTCGACCTTGACCACGACACGATGAACAAGGATCTTTAATCGTTTTACCTACACCACGACAGTCTGGGCAAGGTTGTTGCACCTGCAAAAAGCCGTGATTCATACGCACTTGACCCATACCACCACAGGTCGAACACGTTTCAGGTTGAGTGCCTTTTTTAGCACCACTGCCACCACAGGGCTCACAAGATTGGAAGCTTGGCACTTGAATGGTTTTGCTCACACCATGCACTGCTTCTTCCAAAGTAATCGTTAACTCATACCCTAAATCAGCCCCGGGCTGCGCATGCGATTGACGACCACCTCTTCCACCACCGCCACTGAAAATTTCTTCAAAAACACTGCCGAGATCAAAATCACCGAAAATATCGCCCATACCAGCGCCTGAGAATCCGCCCCCAAAACCACCTTGTGATGGATCAAAGGCTGCGTGTCCGTGTTGATCATAGGCTTGACGCTTTTGCTCATCAGACAACACTTCATAGGCTTCACGAGCTTCCTGAAACTTCTCTTTTGCAGTGTCATCATCAGGGTTTTTATCTGGGTGAAACTTGGCTGCTTTCTTTCGAAAAGCAGATTTGATCGCTGATGCTTCAGCATTCCGATCAACACCCAATACCTCGTAATAATCTCGTTTTGACATGATACTCTCTTTTCATTCGGTCAAAGCATCAAAGGCTAACCCTTGATGCGAGAAAACGCGAGCCGATCCATGAGCGTTACTCACCTACCAACTCGCGCCTAGCTAAACATGCTTAAGCATGCGTCGCTTATTCTTTGTTGTCGTCTTCTTTGACTTCTTCAAACTCAGCGTCCACCACATCATCAGCTGATTTGTCAGCTGTTTGCTCTTGAGACCCTTGAGCAGAATCATCAGCAGCAGCTTGTTGCCCCTCAGATTTTTCAGCATATGCTTTTTGGGCAACAGAACCAGCTTTTTCAGACAAAGCTTCTGTTTTCGCTTCGATATCTGCTTTGTCAGTGCCTTTTAGAGCTTCTTTCAAAGACTCAATTGCCGCTTCGATATCAGACTTCTCATCCGCAGAGACTTTATCACCCAAATCTTTTATGGATTTGTTGGTGCTATGAATTAGGGTGTCTGCTTTGTTTCGTGCATCCGCTAGTTCATGAAACGCTTTATCGGCTTCAGCATTCGCTTCTGCATCTTGAACCATTTGATTGATCTCTTCATCAGACAAACCACTGGACGCTTTAATCACGATGGATTGTTCTTTGCCCGTCGCCTTGTCTTTAGCGGACACGTTCAAAATACCGTTAGCATCGATATCGAAAGTAACTTCGATTTGAGGCACTCCTCGAGGTGACGGTGGAATGTCTTGTAGATCAAATCGACCCAATGACTTGTTACCCGAAGCAACTTCACGCTCACCTTGTAGTACATGAACAGTCACCGCTGTTTGATTATCCTCTGCCGTAGAGAACACTTGGTTCGCTTTGGTTGGGATGGTTGTGTTCTTCTCGATAAGTTTCGTCATCACACCACCTAAGGTTTCAATACCTAAGGAAAGTGGAGTCACGTCTAGCAATAAGATATCAGTCACATCACCGGACAACACACCACCTTGAGTCGCAGCACCAATCGCTACGGATTCATCAGGGTTCACATCGCGACGAGGTTCTTTACCGAAGAATTGTTTCACTTCTTCTTGAACCTTAGGCATACGGCTTTGACCACCCACTAAAATCACATCATCAATCTCAGACATCTTTAGACCGGCGTCTTTCAATGCTGTTTGGCAAGGCTTGATGGTGCGGGCCACTAGGTCTTCAACCAGAGATTCAAGCTTGGCACGTGTCACACGAATGTTTAAGTGTTTTGGACCTGTCGCATCAGCTGTGATGTAAGGCAAGTTAACATCGGTTTGTTGCGCAGATGATAGCTCGATTTTTGCTTTTTCAGCAGCTTCTTTTAAGCGCTGTAGCGCCATCGGGTCTTGATGAAGATCCACACCTGAATCTTTCTTAAATTCATCGGATAAGTAGTCAATCAAACGAAGATCGAAGTCCTCACCACCCAAGAAGGTATCACCATTGGTGGACAACACTTCAAACTGGTGCTCACCATCCACTTCTGCGATTTCGATGATAGAAATATCGAAGGTACCACCACCTAAGTCATACACGGCGATTTTACGATCACCTTTCACTTTATCCATACCGTAAGCAAGCGCTGCTGCTGTAGGCTCGTTAATGATACGTTTTACTTCGAGACCAGCAATACGACCAGCATCTTTGGTAGCTTGACGTTGAGAATCATTAAAGTAAGCAGGCACTGTGATCACAGCTTCTGTCACCTCTGTGCCGAGATAGTCTTCAGCGGTTTTCTTCATTTTCTTCAAGATTTCTGCAGACACTTGAGGTGGCGCAATTTTCTTACCTTTTACTTCTACCCAAGCATCACCATTGTCCGCTTTAACGATGGTAAATGGCACGATATCTTGGTCTTTTTGCACTTCTTTGTCTTCGAAGCGACGACCAATAAGGCGTTTAATACCAAACAAGGTGTTTTGCGGGTTAGTCACCGCTTGGCGTTTGGCTGGATCACCCACTAAGACTTCATCGTCTGTATAAGCAACGATGGAAGGCGTGGTGCGTTTACCTTCAGCATTTTCAATCACATACGGAGTTTTGCCATCTTTCATGATGGCTACACAAGAGTTGGTAGTACCTAAATCGATACCGATAATAGCGCCCATACAGGTTTCCTCACTAGTTTAAAAAATCGTGGTGGCAGCAAGAGTATGTGGCCTTATTTTGACCAAATCAGGACTCTTTTTGCCCTTAATCACTAGTTGGGGACGGTTGTTTTAAATTTCAAGGGCTCTTACCCAACACGTCCCCCGGTTCGCGTATGCGAATCCGCTGGGGATCCATCTCCACTGGTAAGCGTTCATCGAACGCTTACGGTGTCACAACAACCATCGCCGCTCTAACTACCCTTCCATTCAACGCATACCCCGGCTGAAGCACATTCACCACTTCTTTGGATCCCATGCCCTCTTGTGCCTGCATGGAGACAGCTTCGTGTAGGTTAGGGTCAAACGTTTCACCTGTCTCAGGAGCAATTAAGCTAACACCTTGAGAGTCCAATACTTTTAGCATCACATCGCGAGTCATACTCAAGCCATCACGAGCACTGCTCAGCGCTTTATCGTCAGCTGGAATCGCTTGAAGACCTCGATCCATGCTATCGACCACCGCCAACAACTCTTTAAGCAACTTCTCGACCGCATATTTTCTAGCGTTATCGATATCTCGATCGGTCCTGCGGCGTAAGTTTTCCATTTCAGCCATGGTACGCATCACGCGATCTTCTGCGGTATCCGCCGCTTCTTGCACATCGACTAGCCGCGCAATCAAAGCTTCTACTTTCTCTTCAGGAGACATATCAGCCAACATGGCTTCCCAGGCATCAGCAGCCTTCGCTTCTGCAGCTGTTTCTTCTTGCTCGGCCTCTTCAGCCATTTTTTGCCATTTGTTTGCTGCTTGATCTTGATCAGTCATGACTACCTCATTTTGCGTCTACAGGCCCCACATTGTAACGGGTTTTCTTTGATCATCAATAGCCAGGTTTAAGTAGGCGGTGCTATCATAGGCGGGTAGTCCCCCATGAGTGAGGTCAAATCATGAGCAACCCTAGTTTTCGCTCCATTGCCATCATGTCGCGAGACGGCATCCCAGGTGCTGAAGAAACACTGGCTGCCTTGCACGCTCATCTGAAACATCGTCACATCGACCATGTCTTTGCTGACTCCTCTGGTGCCATGGCTCCTGCTGGCGCCACGATAGTACCCGATACCAAGCTAAGCGAACACGCCGATTTGCTGATCGTCGTCGGCGGTGACGGAAGCCTACTGAACGCGGCACACATTGCTGTTGAGCAATCACTACCTATACTCGGCATCAACCGAGGCCGACTCGGTTTTTTGACGGATATTCACCCACAAGAACTAGAAACCATTGACGCTATCATTGCCGGTGAATACGTTGACGAAAAACGCCTGATGCTCCAAGCAAGCATGGGCAACAATCCAAAGACCATCATTGCCTTAAATGACATTGTTCTAACACCTGATCGCCATTCTCAAATGGTTATTTTTACAGTCACGGTGGACAATCAACTCCTATACGCGCAACGTGCTGATGGCTTGATTTTAGCAACGCCCACTGGCTCCACAGCCTATGCTTTGTCTGGAGGCGGACCCATTCTTCAACCCGGCATAGACGCCATTACCTTAGTGCCCATGTTTCCTCACACACTCAGCAGTCGCCCTATTGTCATCAGCTCAAACAGCATGGTTAGGGTTCATATCTCTCACACCAACCCCAAACCTTTGTGTATTAGCAACGACGGCCGAGACCCAATTCCTGTTCCCACTGATAGCGTGATCACCGTAAAACGCTACGAAAAAACGCTGCATTTGATTCATCCCCTTAATTACAATTATTATCAAATCCTGCAGAGCAAGTTAAACTGGGAAAAGCATGCCGAAAGGACGCACAACTAACAACACGTCCCACGTGTCTGCGGAACGCAGATCCGGGGGATCTCCTTGGACCCCCAGCGGATTCGCTATCGCGAACCGGGGGGCGTAAACGATGAGGAAACCCATGTTACTCGATATATCCATCCGTCACTTTATGCTTATTGATTCGCTAGACTTGAGCTTAGAGCCTGGTATGCTCGCCTTAACCGGTGAAACCGGTGCTGGTAAATCGATTTTGTTAAACGCGCTCGCCATGGGCATGGGGGCTCGTGCGGACAAAAAACTCATCACGCCACCCGAGTCCGAGCACGCTGACATCACCTTAAGTTTTGACATTCAAAATAACCCGCAGGCTCAAACGTGGCTTAAAGACAACGGCTATGACAACGGATTAGAATGCGTGATCCGTCGTCGTTTTAACCGAGACGGTCAATCACGCTACGCCATCAATGGCCAAACAGCTGCTTTAAGCAGCGGCCGTGAGCTCGCAGCCTTTTTGCTTCACATTCACAGCCAACACCAACAACAATCACTCAAGCAAAACGCGTGGCAACTCAGTTACCTCGATCAACGGCTGACGAACCAAACCCATCGCAAGACTGTGGCAGCATTGGCTGTCGAGTGGCACGATCTGCAATCACAGATTGACACTCTCTCCCAACATCAAAACGATCATAGTCGTGACCTGGCTCTACTTAACTACCAACTCACCGAGCTTGATGAATTAAACTTACAGCCTAATGAATGGGAAGAAAAACACAAACAGCATCAACACATTCACCAAGCCAAAAAAATCATCGAACACCTTGATCAGGCGATGCAATATGCACAGCTAAACCCTCAAGCTAACGCACAAGATTTGTTGCAAGAAGCCATGCGTCACATCAAACAAATTGCACCCGTTACTGAAGAGAGCGAACAAATTTTGCAGCTTTTTGATACGGCTTTGATTCAAATTCAAGAGGCTCAAGCCTTAATGCAACACTACCTTCAACGCATCGATAGCCAACAAGAAAGCCTCACTGAACTCGAAAATCGCTTGTCTAGTATTCATGATGTGGCACGTAAACACCAATGCAAACCCGAGCAACTCAACCGTGTTCACGAACAATTAGCTAAACACATAGCAGAGCTCAGTAACGCCGACGAGCGCATTGTGGCGCTTAAAGAAAAACAAACAGCTGTTGCATCGGATTATCAAAAAGCCTGCGAACAGCTTCATAAACAGCGCCAACAAGCGGCCAAAAAAGTCACCTCTTCCATTAATCAATGCATTGCCGATCTCAACATGCCTGGGTGTCGCTTTTCGATTGATCTTGAGACACGCGATACCAAGCAACCTCATAAAGATGGCCTAGATTACGTATGCTTTATGTTGCAATCCCAACCCAAACAACCCGCTCATCCTGTGGCTCAAGTGGCTTCAGGCGGTGAACTCTCTAGGCTGTCTCTAGCCTTAATGCTTCATGCTTGCAAAGATAACGGCCAACCAACCTATATTTTCGATGAAATTGACGTGGGTATCAGTGGAGAAACAGCCAAACTCGTGGGACAAAAACTGCGAGAGTTAGGCACCCAAGCGCACGTGCTTTGCGTGACTCATCTCCCGAATGTCGCCGCCCAAGCCAACGCCCAATACCAAGTCATAAAAACCGTCTCAAAACAAGGTGCTTCGACGCATATTACCCCTCTTACACAGAAAGAACGTATCCAGGCTTTGGCTGAAATGGCGAGCGGTAAAAGCATCACACAAGCAAACCTCGACCATGCAAAAGCTCTGTTAACAGGCTAAGGATTGACTTCAAGCTGATCAACCGATACATTTAGCATCTTATATGGATTGTATTGTTAATAAATACTGAACAGCTTGGAGAATACACATGCCCCAATCATTGAAGAGAACACAGGCCCATCCGCATTTACACGTTCGTAAAGCACCAAAAGCACCACGTGGAGCGATCAATAATCCCCTCCAACAATTCATGGCTTTTTGCAGTGAGCACCTCAAACATTCTAAAAGCAAGCCTGACCTTGCTCGCGCTAGAGATGCGGCACGACTTCTGAGGAGCATTCCTGAAAATCAAATAGATGAGCTCATTAACGAAACTCGTCTAGCGGGAAACAATCTTCTCATTATCGCTATCTTACAAGAGGCGAAACTCGTTGCTGAAGGCTTGATCCCATCCATGACCGGAACAGCCTTGTGTGGTATCAGTCATAATCACATGTCTGCTGTATCTGCTGCGTGTAAGATGGGTTATGAAAACATTCTCGAAAGCATTTTTGAGCAAATCATTAAGTGGCACACCGAAAGAAACGAAGGCTCTGGCATCCCTGAATGCAAAAAACTCGTTCATTATGTTGACTCCAAGGGCAACACACCGCTTATTTTAGCAGCACGAACAGGTAACACACGCATGTGCTTCACCTTACTCAAATATGCGAACAGCCCACTTGGATACTTACGCCATAAGAACCATCGTGGCGAATCTGCTATGAGCATCGTTGCTGCTCAGTTTGCCGATCAGGGAGCAGATGATAAAACATCCCACGCGTACATGGATCTCTTCCAGTTTCTACAAAAGAAAGAAGAGGACTTAACACGATTAAGCCTGACTCCAGCTAACGATCAAAACGGCTTTTACTCTAGTAAATCGTTCGCCCTACGAGCTAACCGCCTGCTGATCTGGCCACCGTTAGCCAGTGTACGCCAAGAAGAACCAAGGCCCATCTCACGAAAAAGTACAGCAAGTAGCAGCTCTCTGGAATCAGATTTCCCTACGGCACCCAGCACATAAGCCATACAAGGTAAATTGATGGTCTTCACACGTAAAGCCATGTTCTTGCGCAATGGCTAAAATTTGTTTTTCAATGAGAGGGTCGCAAAATTCCTTCACCGCACCACAACCTGAACAGACCATGTGGTCGTGATGCTCATGGTGCGCAAGCTCATAAATGGCATGGTCGTTATCGAAATGATGCTTTGACACCAGCCCTGCTTGCTCAAACTGCGATAACACACGATAAACGGTCGCTAAACCTACATCCTGACCCGCTTCACTTAAGGCTTTAAATATCATTTCAGCGCTCATGTGATGGGCTTCAGCGGTGTGTAGTTGCTGATACACCTGAACTCGAGGCACGGTGACCTTGAGACCCACGCCTCGGATAATGCTTTCGATATCACTATTGCTCAAAGCAGCCTCCCATCAACAGAAGGCCCTATTCTACCTAGAATCCAGAAAAACGCCAAATGGGTTTTACTGAATCTCTTCTGATGGATCAGCCGAAGAAGACTGACTTGATCGTGAGCTATCAGAATTCTGTTGAGTAACTGAGTATTCGGCTACACTGGCTTGCTTCTTTGGACCATGCTTGGCAAGCATCATCACCCCGGCAACCACTACCAAAGTCAAAATAACCCCTGATAGTACCGCCAAGCTAGAAGCGCCTCCCACGGTGGAAGCGACACTTGAGGTGAACAGGCTATGGAGCCCTGCGCCTAAAGTGGCAGCACCGTCTTTCATTGCCCACGCTCCCAAACCAAGCAACAAACCCACTGTTGCAGCAGATCCAACTGTCACCAAGGTGACACTAACAGGTCCGGGGCCTTGGGGAACTTCAGGTTCATTGTGACCACATGCCTCTGAAACCAACTTAGGATCTGGGTCACCTGCTTCAAAATCTAAGGTTTCCTTAGGGATATAAACAGATAACGATATCTCATAGGAGTTTCCAGCTTGCTCAGCCTTTCTCTTGTAATCAATATAACGTTGTATATCACGATTCCTATCATCAACCTCAGGTTCGTCAGAACTATCAAGAACGCTTGGAATACCAAATAGATTTTGCGTGCGGTTAGTGTGACCACTTAAATAAGCCTGAATCTTAAATTCCTGTAAATTCTCTAGCGTGAGGGCTTGAATCTTAGCATCTCTTCCATTAAAAAAGTCAGAATTCTCGAGCCAATTACCGGATTTTAAGTAAGCAATCACTGAGGACTGTAAAAATTTAAGATCGGCATCATCAGGAATCGAAAAACTGTGTTGGCACATCTTGTCGTGTGAGACACCCTCACATTGAACGCTAACGGGTATCTGTATCTTCTGTTTTGACATGAACAATCTCCTAAATTTTATAACACTAAACATCTACACGAATTAACTAACCTAATTTTGCACATCAGCAGTCGAATCCTGATCTGATTGAGAACCAGATGCATTCGCTGCTGCATCTGTCATTGCAGGGCTCGCCAAAACTGAAGGACGGTTATCTGCACTAGCGCACTTCATATTTCTGCAAATAGGATACAAAGCTGCTGCAATAGCAACAACCAATGCGAGGCCTGCTACCACAGACAACGTATAAGCACCGCCACTCACAGCGCCCACGCTAGAGCTAAATAAGGCTGACAAGCCCGCTTGCATGCTCGCAGCACCTTGCGTGCCCGCCCAAGCCAATAACCCTGACACAGCTAGCACAGCAACAGCGGCTGGAATCGCAATAGGTACTGCATAAGCTTTATATTCTGTATAATTTATTTTTGCTTTTTTAGCTCGAGCTGGAACGGGTTGTTTATCGGAGAGATAGTCATAGGCTCTTTCAGGAATGAAGATGTTTAATGAAGGGTTTGAATAAGCACCAATACCGGATTCTCCATCTAATCTTATATTAGCAAGCTCTTCAATCCCTTCAATAAGCCGCTCCTTGGAACAAGCTAGAATATTCAGTGAGGCAATACCTTTTTTAAAGGTAATCTGAATACGTGAACTCTTTAGATTAGCAGGGGAAAGATTCAAGAGATTATTAAACTTATCAGGCAAAGAATCAGCTGTATAAGTCTCTGATAGACTCCTGACTGAAGCCTTTATGCCTTCAATCAGTGCTGAGACATAAGCGTTTTTATCGAGAGTGTCAAAATTAATCTCAGAGCAATCAAAGATAAGGGAATCAATAACACTATCTTCACACCTAATCGTCATTTTAGAAAATATTCTTTGTTTTGACATAGTTATCACCCTTCTGTGTTGTTTATCGCACTCGTGAGAGCCTTATTTCTTCCATATTACACCATTAGTATTAAATATTTATTAACAGCAACCTCAAAGTGTGCCTTTCCCCTCAAGTCTTGCATTCCCCTTCACTTCGCGTACACTTTCAGTCGCTTACCATTCATCATCCACAGGGAGTTCCGATGACCCGTTTTCGATTACTTTGCTTGCCCCTTTTAGCCGCCTTCCTGGCCAGCTGCCACGTCTACCACATGCCCATCCAGCAAGGGAATTTCCTCCCTGAAGACGCCCCCAAACACATCAAAATAGGCATGTCTCAAAGCGATCTCGTGGACACTTTAGGCACTCCGGTCCTCAAAAACATCTACAAAGATCACCGCGTGATTTACATCTACTCCTTGCAACCAGCTCATCGCTGGAACGTAAAACTCACCCGTAAGCGCCGAAAACCCATCGCTTACATCCAAAAACAGTTAGTGATTGTGATCCAAAATGGTCATGTGAAGAGCTATCACTTCAAAGAAAACGAAGCCGCTAAACGCTCTTCTGCTGGAGAATGGTAATCAATTGCTTCGACGCCTTTTCACCTCAGCACGCCTGCGACGCGCCTCTTTGGGGTCAACCTGAAGGAGTCTGTAAACCTCCACACGATCGCCATCTTCCAGCAGATCATCCAAAGCCACAGACTTGCTAAACACACCCACGTCGCAAACGGCAAGATCGATCTCCGGGCATTCGTCTAAGATACCAGAGCGCTGAATAGTCACAGCAACCGTTGTCTCGGGTGATATCTCAAGGGGAATTTCCCATTGCTTATCTGGACGCGCATACGCTACCCATACTTGCATCACACTCCCCCATACACAGCTGCTGCTCGATCACAAAAGGTATCCACCAACTTATTCGCCACTTGATTGAAAATCGGCCCAAAGAACAGCTCGACCAAGTGTGAACTAAATTCAAACTCCAATTCCAATAACACCAAACAAGCATTATCCCCCTCCGCCTTAAACAGCCAATGTCCTTCAAGCTTGCTAAAAGGGCCATCGTGAAGAGCGATATCTATCCGACTCGATGGCGTTAAGGTGTTGGTAGTCGTGAACGATTTTTCCAAGCCCCCTTTACTAAAACTCAAACGCGCGACAACTTCAGTGCCGTTATCGGAGACGACGGCGCTTTCATGGCAAGCTGGCACAAACTGGGGATACGCAGGCACATCGTTCACTAAATCGTACAATTGCTCAGCCTTGTAAGGAACGCGGCGAGCTCTTTTAATGGTGGTCATAATTTACCTAAAGATAGGAAGGTACCCCTATTATTGCATGTGTGATAGCATAGTTCACCTTATGAACGCGAAAAAGAAAAAATCCGGCGACAACATCATCGCCGACAACCGAAAAGCCAGGCATGATTACACCATCCTCGAGAGCTTTCAAGCAGGCATCGTTTTGGAAGGATGGGAGGTCAAGAGCCTACGGCTAGGTCGTGCCCAATTACAAGACAGCTACGTACGCTTCAAAGGGGATGAAGCGTGGTTGATCGGCGCGCACTTCAGCGTGCTCAACACCACCTGTCAACACACCAACCCCGACCCTACTCGCACCCGAAAATTACTCTTAAATCGCAAAGAAATTAACAAACTAGCAGGGCGCGTCGCTCAAAAAGGCGAGACAGTCATACCTTTGAATTTACATTGGTCCAAGGGTCGTGTGAAAGTCTCCATTGGTCTCGCCAAAGGTAAAAAACTCCACGATAAACGCGACACCTTAAAAGACAAAGCCATCAAAATGGATCAAGCGAGAGATCAACGGCGGGGGTAGACAGTGCCGACACTTTACAACGGCTTAAATACTCGCAACACTTAAACCTCAACGATCACTGCGCAGATGGAGTACTAAATGAGAGATCCTTTACGTATATTGAGCAATCAGCTGTTAGCTCTCCGTGACATATACAATTCTATGGACCACCCTGTTTTTTCTTTCCCCGAACTCGATAGAACTCTCAAATTTTTCGATAACAAAAAACTCGATTACTATTCGGAGCATTTCGGAGGTCACGAAGCTCATATTCGCGCTCTACTATCTCTCCCAAGCTTCAACTCTCCTCCTGAATCATGCGGCCGATACGCAATTCCCAAAAAACTCACTCACGTAACATTAGGTGACTCCATCTCGTTGGTCAGATGGCTCTCTGACCCATCCAACAATAACAAAAAACCACATACAGATTCTGAAGTTAAGAATCAATTTAACTCCCCTTTCATCGTCTACTATGCTCGCGAGCTAGCGGCATTAAAAAATAAATCGGAAAATGCTTGGCAGTTTGTATCAGCCTATCACTGGCAACTGACAGCATCATATGATGAAATTAGCAACAAAGAGTTTTTAGCGATAAAGAGCGCCCCCACCGATATAAAACCTTTTAACTCAAAAAGCTACCGAAACAGAATACTCCTTACTATCGGAGTTGCAGGCTTCGGAACAGTTGCTGGCCTAAGCAATCTACTTATCCCGTTATGCAATACAGGATTTATGATGCAAACTAGCCTAGCCACTCCCTTAATCTCTGTAGGTGCCATTATTTTAGTGGCGGCACTTATCGCAACCTACACTCTAGCTAAAAACTCACACCAGTTATCAAAGAACGCCATTGAGAAACGCTTCTTTGCTAAATACTTAGAGGTTTACCAAAACGTCGGCCCCAACACTAAAGAAACAGATGCTTTTCTGGATACTCTTCGCTCAAAAACATAGTGTTAAACGCTAATGTAATCCATACTATTGCTACTTAACCAAGCGGACAGATGACGAGTTACCAACAGGGAACTGAATTAGCACTTGATCAAAACCAAAACATCCCTCTCATTGTCATTCCTGTGAAAACAGGAAACCAGTTATATCTGATGCTCGCTCTGCGAGCCCATTCAAGCGTTCGATGAACGCTTAATCGTGCAGGCTTTGCCTGCATTTAATCCAGCTGGACCCCCCTGATCTTGTCAGGGGCTTCGCCTGGACGGGTGCTTCGTGGTGTTACTACGTAACTCACTCAGCCCTCGATTTACTTTTTTCAAAGGGGTGACAAGCTTTAGAACCAAAAATTGCAGCAGTAACGCTCATTTTACTTGATCAAAACAAAAACATCCCCTACACTGTTCTTGATGGGGGCGACATGGCTTCGACGTGGGTATCAAGACTTCTTGGTGCATGCCGAGTACGGCAACAACACTCGTAATACTATTGTTGTATCTTTATAACTGCAAACGACAGTGAAATTGCCTTCGCAGGAGCTTCTCGAGCAGCTGCCTAAGCCGCTTAATAGAAACCCTGCTCTAGCCGCTTAATAACCGGCAAGGCACCATCGCTCATGCTTGCTTGTGGGTGTGAATCCGATGGTCAGAAACACAAGACCGTATCCAGCAAACGGCCCGTTTACTGGCTATTAAATCGTAGGGCTCGCGTTACTAGCTTCTTGACCGTCTGAAGCGGTAACGTTAAATCAGCGACGGTGCTAAGCATGTAGACCCAAAAGTTAAGGATCTACGGACGCGGGTTCAATTCCCGCCGCCTCCACCATTTAAAAAGCCACTTTTGCACTGCTTCTTTGTCAAGCTTGCGCTTCCAGTGCTCAAGTACTTTATGTACGTTGCGCGCTGGTTCTCAGCTTTCCTCGAAGCAGCACAAAATTGATCTTTTTAACCTAACAAGTGATATCGTCTAACCTGGTCTCAAAACTGTGAATTTAACGCATGGACAAGCTAATCAATTTTTTTCCGACCGCCTCCACCACTTAAAAAGCCACTTTTGCACTGCTTCTTTGTCAAGCTTGCGCTTCCAGTCCCTCGCGTCTAGCGCAAGGACTCCAACAAGATTTAGCGCCTGCCATAGACTGGACACCCGTTAAGCGATTTTGATCATGTATTGACTCCCATGATCATGTCTCAGTGTTAAGCTGCTCGCAGACTTGCGAGAATAGGAACCAAAGTGCTCCTTGACTCCTTGTCTGATAGGCTCGAGTGCTTCGAAACGATTTCCAATGATGGCTGCATGAATGCCCACGCACTCACCTGTGTAGTGAAAAGCAGCAAAGACCGACACATTCCCGTGCTCCGAGGTGTAGGTTAACGTCGAATAGGAGGACGTCAGTTGGGTCGGTGAGGTGTCAGGTGGTGGGTTGGTCGGCAGGGTATTCTCCCACAAAAACAAGTACTTGACGATTTTTCGTTGATGTAATACATTTAAAAATTACTTAACATTTTGGAGAAAATCATGCCTAGTAGAAATGCAAGGGATCATGCACCCGAGGGCGAGCACGGTGGTGGCGCTGATGCTTCTTCTCTTACTGCTTTAGAACAAGAAGCTTTATCTCGTTCAGTTAAATTCTCAGAAGCGTTTTTCCAAAAAGTCATTAAGTCAAAAGCTGGAATGATTAGAACGATTAATAGAAACATGCTTGCTTCAGCAGAAAATGGCTCATCCAAAGAAACAAGACGCCGGCAAGCTTGTCTAGAACAATTTAAGGTCCTAAAGACAGTTTTGATGCAAGAGTGTGATTCAATAAAGCTTCGCATCGCACTTCCTTTCTCTCAAAGGGGTATTGGTTTTGCTAGGATAAGCCTTGAAGCAATGTTTGATGCGCTTGTTGCGTACAGCGATTTTTTGAGTAAGGACAGGAAATCAACATCTCGCTCAGGTGCCCCATCAACTTGGAGCTTTTCTAGTCTTTCACCAATATATGTTTCTCGTCGAGTGCGACGTTCGCAATCGGATATTAACCAATCTTCCATAAAACAATTTAACGATTTAAAGGAAGGTTTGATGGGAGCTTGCGCCTCAATACAACTAGTAGGATTTACCCCCATTCTCTCCAGTAAAGGCGGTATTGCTTTTGCTATGTTTTTCTTGAAGGAAATGCGAGAAGCAATTGCAAAGTACAAGGGTTTTTTGATTGAGTGCGAAAAGCGATCCTCTCGATTTGCTTCGCCCTCATTACCTGCACGTAGGCTCTATGCGTCACCACAAAGCGCTCGCGGGAGACGAACTACTTCATCAGTCCCTAATAATGGCTTAGGGGGGGTATGGAAATGACTAAACATTGGCGTGATTCTGAAACCAGTCGCTTGCTGAGGGCTATTAGCTCTTTGGATAAAAGAGCAGGGAAAACATTACAACTGATCAATGTTCCTGATGAGGATTTGGAGCCTGATTCAGATATATCGAATGCTATTCTTTTTCTTCGGGAGTTAAACCAATTTCGGACACCAATATCGGAAGAATTATCCAAAACGATTAATGACAAGTACAGTAGCTTGCATTTTTCGATTGCCCCAGGCCCATTGGTAGGAGCATGCAAGCTTTATGAGCAGATGGAGGCAACCCATGCTTCAGCCACTGAGTTAATCGATCATTTAGTGAATCACGATAACATACTCTACGGCAGTCTTTCAGCCATATTTATGAAATGGCGTACTGTTTACAATGTGGAACATCAACTTCGAAACTTGATGCATAAGTGTGATCTCAAGATTGCAGAGATTCAACGGCAATCTTTGTCTATAGGACCAAAGCTTGGAAACAGATTTGGGAAGTATTATGATTCAATTAATTATACGTTGAACGATAAGATTATTTTAGGCGAGGAAATTAATCGACATGCTCGTTTGAAAGAGTTAGAGGAGGTCAAGCAGACGGTTGCTCAATTTATTTTAGAAGAACTTCGTGAACACCCAGGTTATGAACTCGTTAGGAGTATTTGGAAAGATTACTGTGATGTAAGAGAGCAAGTTATTACCAGATTGCCGTCGGAAGCGTCGAGAAGCCCATCTCCAGCAATCAACTTGGGTGATGGCTCTGATTTGACGGGCCTTCAAGAGGTGAAAGCTCTTTTGGCCTCGTTGAAAGCGAAACTCACCAAAGATGTGGGCGAACCAGCTGAGTTGGTAGGGGATGAACGTGATCTACCTCAAGGAGATGATGTTAATACTTCTCCTGCACCTGCAGTTTCTGAATCGCCTGAGTCATCTACTACGCCGGCTGTTATTGTGCAAGAACCAAATACCCAATCATGTTCTTTGCTTCGATGGCGTGAATTTTTTGTGGGTTCCACAGGTCGAGTCGTGGCAACCGTGGGTTTTTCCACGATGCTGTTAAGTGCCATTATTGGTATTGCTGTGTTTGAAACAGTGGTAAACACATCGATAGCTTTGTCTGCTAACCCCGCGTTGATAGGTGTTTTGTGTTTAGCTGCACTGACATGCGCTGCTTTGATTGTGGGCTTAACGGGTGCTGGTGTTGCTTGTCGAGAAAAACCTTCACAAGGGTTTTGTTTAAGTGTTTCAAAAACTGTTAGTCGGGAAGAGATGCTCCATTCTTAACATTGATGTGTCAACCTTTAAGACGGCAAACCCAAACCACACACCACTAATTCATTGGATAATCGACAGCATCATTATCCTCAGGCGAACCGACATCCGTTAACAGATGCCGGTTCTTGGTTGCGTTACTTTGAGCTTTGTTTTTCGCTTGAACTAACACATCAGGGCGTGTGGACGAAGCCTTCTTAGGAGCTTCTGGTGACAGTAATTCATTGATCACGTCAAGCAACTGTATCACATCTCTTTGGGCTTCCTCATAAGGATCAGCAGGCTCAGCTGCATACGCTACTTTGACCATATCAATGTGTGCATCTAATAATGTGGCATGACCTGCTTCCTGCGCCACTTTCAATCGATCTATCATTGTGGAAAGTGATTCTTGTTCAGACCGAGATAAATCGCCTTCTTCGCACCGTTCTTTTAAATGCTCAATGAATCCATCTAAAGGCGTTACTTTCATCGCTGCCAACACTTCACCTAAAGCATGCAACGAACACGATCCCCCGCCAGGCGTACCCATCCATGATCGCGTGTAATAATGACCCGCAGCTAACTTAATCTCTGTCTTAAAAGCCTGACTACTAGACGAATCCCCCAATTGATACAAACTTGACTTAGACTCAAGAGGCTCACCAGCGACAACAATAGGTAACTTCATCGTTTTAATTAAATCTTTAACTACTGCGGCATTTAAGGTTTCTCCCGACTGACTAAGCACCTGATCTGCTGTGACCATGGCTATCACCGATGAACGAGCTATGCGCAATACACCAGATGGCATGCCTTCCAGGAAAGTATCAATTGCTCCCCTCAAGGCACTCCCTGCAGCTTGACCTTTCTTGCTCGTTGTCGAACGATCGTAAGCACGAATGTGTTGACGCGATTTAGCATCAGATAACTGAGCCATGGTGTCGTTCAGGAGAGACTCAGCATGCGTATGCATACGCTCATACATCCTAGCTTCATGACCTTCTGGGTTATCGCTAACCGCCCCCATAAAACGCACTAAATCCTTCCAATCTGTAAACGCTTCGGTATCATTCAAACCCAATCCTTCCAAAACGTGAGAAAAAGCTTCTTTAGCCTTTTTCTCATCCTGGTAATCGTGAGTGTTTTCATACTGTCGAAAGAGATGAAACACAGTCTCACTATTTGGATGCGTCATCAAAGCCTGCGCTCTTTTGACAAATAGAGTCGCCGTTTTTAAATAATCTCGCTTCGCTTTAGCTGCTTGAAGAGCCGACCCTTGATAACGTAACATTTCAGTATGAGCATAGACGGGACGTTTCCAATTACCAATCACATCCAACAAAGCTCTTGGAGCTGCTTGTTTATTCCCAGCTTTTGGAAGCTGCTTCATGGGATCATAACTTTCTGATTGCTTGCTCACAGCCTTCTACCCGCGTTAACCTACCAACATTACCTATTATTATAGTCTTTATATGCGGGATTTTTTCTGATGGAAAAGAATGTCTTACAGGCTTGACCCTACTGACTCTTTACTCAAGGATCTTTCTGGAACCTTAGCATCAAACAATATGCTCTCTGACCTCGCCCAACATTTTGCTTCGTTGCCTGGGTTATTTGAAGCAGCAATGGATGCAGTAATTGCAATTGCTGCACACAAAACTGCAGCGGCAGCAAACATACTTATGAAAGCCGTTGGCTCCAATCCTTGAATAGAAGACAATCCAATCGTTGTCAACAGGTCCGGTGACGCAAAAACCGCGATACCAACAGCACTGATTGCTAATAACGTGAATCCAGAAGCGATACCAGCAACGCAGAGCTTCTCAGCTTCAATAATATTTGATTCTTTCCCTATCTCCAGATCAAAACTCTTATTTATCTCATCCAGAATATGAATGACCTCTTTCTCTGCTGCTTCTCTCAACGACATTTTATTACTGCTAGCCTTTCTTTCTTCTTGTAAGAAATATAGATGTGCACTTAACAGGTCCTGACAACCCTTCTTTTTAGCAGCTTCAAGCTTTGCTTTAACGTCCGTATCGTCAATTGAGTTTATAAGGTCATCCAAACGCGTGGACTTCATGGCTGCTAACACTTCAGACAAGGAATAAAACGAACACAAATGCTGAAAGCCTGGGGTATCTAAATAACGACGCGTGTAAAAATGCCCTGGACCTAAGGTTATGCTAGCTTGAATAGATCCATTATACAGCTCTCCCGATGGCATAGGTTCATTACCGTATCGCACAGGTAGCTTTAAGACTTGTGCAATGCTAGAAGCATACCCAGCAGATAATTTTCCAAATCTTCGAGCCTTAATCTCTCTGATCTCAATGATACTCAAGGCACTACAGATAAGGTCTCGATTACAACTTAAGTTACCTTGAAGTGTCTCTATAGCACGATGCCGGGTCTCGAGATCTTTGCTAAGCGCTCTTTGAAGGAGTTGCTTATTGTTTTGCTGCTTCAATACTGTAAGAACTTGATCAAGCTCGTTAGATGTATCTTGATCAAATCGCGAAGCAACACTCAAGGAAAGACTCCCCCTATACAAGGCATTACTATACAAATAAACGATATATCGACCGACACCAAAGCGGTTCCATAACGCGGTTGGGCCCTTGGGCTGATTCGCAAAAAGATCATAAGGCTTAGACACAGAATTCACTCACTTATTCATAACAGTTTGAACATTGTATCCCACAAGAGTTCAAAAATCAAACATCTCAGTGTTTGGGCATGTCGGAAAAATAATTTAAAAACATCGGGTTAAAGCGCTTGATAACACCGTTGACCAAACCACCTAGTCGATGATAGGGTTAAGCTCGGCAGCACGATAGGAGGAGCCATGGAAACCATCAAAAAGCTACTAAAAGGCTATGCCTACTTTAACGAACATAAAAACGATGCTGATATGCAAGCATTATCCCAGGGACAAGAACCCAAAACCATGATTATTGCCTGCTCTGATTCTCGAGTCGATCCAGCCATTTTACTGCACAGTGAGTTAGGTGAAATATTTATGGTCCGCAATGTTGCTAACATCGTTCCGCCCTACCAAAACGATCAACACTGTCACGGCACTAGCACCGCCCTGGAGTATGCGGTCAGACACTTGAAAGTCAAACACATTATCATCATGGGCCACAGTCAATGTGGAGGCATCAATGCGATGAAACATGGCTGCGAAGGCAGTGACTTCATCGAATCATGGGTAAACGCAGTCAAACCTTCTGGCAATTTACCTGATTCTGTTGATGAGTGCGCGAAGGCGATACTGCACCAATCCCATCAAAACTGCTTGACTTTCCCTTGGATTAAATCCGGCGTCGATGACAGAACACTTGTCATCCACCGTTGGTTTTTTGATCTCAGCGAAGGCATTATCACATGGTACAATCAAAAAGAAGATGCTTTTGTACCATTATCCGAAGACATACTTCAAAGCCTAACGTAATGATGCAAAGCCAAAGCCGCTGCGAGCAAGGTAGCTGCTTTGGCCGCAAAAACACCCCACCCTTTTTTGTGTTTTTGATAGCTGCCCCACAAAAAAGTGAAGGGATACTTTCGAGCAACACGCCGCATCACAGCTCGCGTCACACGTTGCGAATGACCGAACATAGGATTCTCATGAATGGATATATCAGGGTGATGGTTTGCTTCAATGATCACGCCCGTTTCTTTCGTAATCGGCTCTAAAATATCCACACAGTTCACATCAAAACCAACCATGTTTAACCCTAAAGCGCGCGATGCTCTAGACAAAAGCGCCGCATTGTCTTTATGAATGTGATTTTTACTGAGAGCCTTCATGCTTCCGCCACGCGTGGAATTACACGAAAAACACAACTCAACGTTTTCTCCTTGCGCGGGGATAGTGTCTAAGGTCATGTTTAATGTTTCGAGCTTAAAGTCCGTCTCAGCATCAAGTTGAATGCCCCCCTGAGATAATTCAGTAAACGCTTTACGTCGCACATTTTCCTCTTCAACAAGAGTCCGCAAGTTTTTTTCTCCGTCACCTGTCACCGCAGCTGGAAAGCGCTCGACAACACCTATCACCTTATGGTCTAGAAGCAACACTCGAAAACATCTAAAGCCACCCACATACTCTTCAACAGACACTGAGGTTTGGCATTTATCCAAACACTTAAACACATGTGCTTTTAACGCGGTTTCATTCGTGATGTGACACAACACGTCTCGGCCTGCTGAGGTACCGTGTGCTGGCTTAGCCACCAATGGGTAACTTAAGGTTGTTCTGATTGTTTCCCACACACTTTCAGGAACTTCTTTACCTGCCTCCGGGAAAGGAACAACACACGCCTTAGGAACGGGAAAACCTCGATCAGCCAAAATAAAATTCATTAGATATTTGTGCGTAGCAATGATCGCGTTACTGACACAATTAAACGGCGATGTCGTACCAACAAAGTATAAGTTCTCCCGAAAGGTTTTGATCATGAAGAAGTCATTCCCTTCGGCGAGCTCCGTGTCGAACCCAAACTCTTCTGCGGTACGGTGATACATTCTGATGTTGTGAGCCATAGCGAAACTGCCTCCTGGACTGTTGCAGTACTCATGATAATCGTCATCCTGAATAAAATGAAGGACCCAGAATCAAATCCTCGATAGCGGGCAGCGTTTACACAATCGGGACTTGAAAAGTCCTCTATCAAAATCCAATAAATGGATCCCCAGCGGATTTCCTACGGAAACCGGGGGACGTGTGTGGTCTTGGATCCCCTGCGGATTCGTTAACGCGAACCGGGGGACGTGCAGTAAGGAAAAAGTGGGGTGGACGATAATCGTCATCCTGAATGAAATGAAGGACCCAGAGTCAAATCCGCGATAGCGGGCAGCGTTTACACAATCGGGACTTGAAAAGTCCTCTATCAAAATCCAATAAATGGATCCCCAGCGGATTTCCTACGGAAACCGGGGGACGTGGAGTAAGGAAAAAATGGGGTGGACGATAATCGTCATCCTGAATAAAATGAAGGACCCAGAATCAAATCCGCGATAGCGGGCAGCGTTTACACAATCGGGACTTGAAAAGTCCTCTATCAAAATCCAATAAATGGATCCCCAGCGGATTTCCTACGGAAACCGGGGGACGTGTGTGGTCTTGGATCCCCTGCGGATTCGTTAACGCGAACCGGGGGACGTGCAGTAAGGAAAAAGTGGGGTGGACGATAATCGTCATCCTGAATGAAATGAAGGACCCAGAGTCAAATCCGCGATAGCGGGCAGCGTTTACACAATCGGGACTTGAAAAGTCCTCTATCAAAATCCAATAAATAGTTCGCATTCGCGAACCGGGGGGCGTGCAGTAAGGAAAAAGTGGGGTGGACGATGGGGCTCGAACCCACGACCACCGGAATCACAATCCGGGGCTCTACCAACTGAGCTACGCCCACCACAATAAGTCGCTATTCTATCTGAAAAGTTGCTTTTGCGCCCCTACTTTGTCGAGTTTCCGCTTCCGGTGCTCATGTACCTGATGTACACTGCGCTCCGTTGCTCAACTCTCCTTGTAGGTGCATCAAAATCAAGCTTTTCCCACAAGACGCATACTTCATAATATACTCTAGCCAACACACCGAAGCTGGCGCGCCTGGCAGGATTCGAACCTGCTACCCTCGGCTTAGAAGGCCGATGCTCTATCCAAATGAGCTACAGGCGCCTACCAAATGGTCGGGGTAGAGGGATTCGAACCCCCGACATCCTGCTCCCAAAGCAGGCGCGCTACCAGACTGCGCTATACCCCGAATCTCATCAACTAGATGGGGCATCATACTGTTCCATCCCTGAGGAGTCAATGGGTATGCGCAGCTTGAATCATCAGGGCTTCTCACGCACACTATCCCCTCACCTTTACCACGGAACACCCTCATGACCAGCGAATTTCAAGCTATTATCGATACCGCCTTTGACCAAAGAGCAGACTTTTCCGACCAAAACTGCCCAAAAGAGATACAAGATACCATCACCCACGCCCTTAATGGCTTAAATAGCGGCGAATACAGGGTGGCCACCCAAAATAGAACCGGCGACTGGACCATCCACGCCTGGCTCAAAAAAGCCATACTCCTCTATTTTAAAACCCACCAAAGCCATACCATCGATGGGGGTTTCACCCAATTTTTCGACAAGGTACCCCTAAAATACGCCCCCGAGCACACACCTAACATGGAAGATCAAGGCGCACGCGTCGTCCCTGGCGCTCTAGTCCGCTATGGTTCCCATGTTGCCAAAAATGCGATTCTAATGCCCTCTTACGTCAACATAGGCGCATGGGTGGGCGAAGGCACCTTAGTAGATACCTGGGCAACGGTAGGCTCCTGTGCGCAAATCGGAAAAAACGTACATCTCTCTGGCGGTGTCGGGATCGGCGGCGTCCTGGAACCGCTACAAGCTAACCCGACCATTATCGAAGATAACTGCTTCATTGGAGCGCGCTCTGAAATCGTTGAAGGCGTCATCGTTGAAAGAAATGCTGTGATTGCTATGGGTGTTTTCATTAGCCAAAGCACTCCCATCTATCACCGAGAAACAGACACCATCACTTACGGTCGCGTGCCAGAAGGTTCCGTCGTTGTTCCTGGATCGCTGCCCGCTAAAAACGGCAAATACAGTAAAGCAGCGGCCATTATCGTTAAACAAGTCGACGAAAAAACACGCTCAAAAACAGCTATCAATGACCTACTCCGTGAGGCTGATTAATGGATCCTGTCATTGCCTTAGCCTTAGATTTGATGGAACGCCCTTCTGTCACACCTGATGACGCTGGCTGCCAAGATTTGATTCAAAAACGCTTAGAAACAAGCGGTTTTTCTGCGATGGACTATTCCCACAACGGTGTGACAAACACCTGGCACACACACGGACAAGGTGAACCTGTGTTTATTTTCTGCGGCCATACAGATGTCGTACCACCTGGCGATGAAACCGCTTGGGATAACCCTCCTTTCAAACCCGCACTCATTGATGGGATGTTACACGGTCGAGGCGCGTGCGATATGAAAGGCTCTGTTGCTGCAATGGTCGTTGCCATGGAACGCTTTGTTAAAGAGAACCCAAACCATGGTGGAACAATAGCACTTGCGCTCACTAGCGATGAAGAAGGTCCTGCTAAAGACGGCATTCGCCACCTCATTGAACAATTACCCAGCTTTGAAAAAGCCGTTGTTTTAACGGGTGAACCAACCTGTCCTCAACAATTTGGTGACATGGTCAAACCAGGTCGACGTGGTTCCATGCACGGCGTCGTTAAAATCTTTGGCGAACAGATGCACGTGGCTTATCCCCAAGACGGACTCAATGCCATACACCGTAGCGCCACCATCATAGAAACCTTAAATACCTTACGCTGGCCAGCTGCCAAGCAATTCCCTGAATCGACGATTCAATGCTATGCTATGCACAGCGATGCTGGAGCAAGCAACGTGATTCCAGGCGATGTTGAGCTCAAGTGGAATTGCCGCTTCGGTGTTGAACCTGGCAGCGATGCGATCATCCAAACCGTGAAAGAAGCGCTACAAAAAACGGGGATTCCTCATGAGCTTTCGGTATCCATTAGCTCACAACCGTTTCTAACAGAAGACCCTGACTTTACTCGTATCGTGAACAAAGCCATCGAACAGTGCACTGCCCAAGCGCCTGAGCACAGCACCGAAGGCGGCACCTCAGACAGCCGCTTTTGGGCTGCAAAAGGCTATCCTGTGATTGATTTTGGCCCGCTAAACACAACCATTCATCAAGTGAATGAATGCGTAGCAGCAGATGACTTAACTCGCTTGGCTGATATCTATCAGCACATGTTGAGCTCTTACTTCACTCGGCACCCATGATATCTTTCAACGACCAAAGAGCTTTTTCTATAGGGATCACATGAATGCCATCATGAAATTCCTCATGATCGCCACCATAAATAAAGTACGGCTTCACCATATCATAATCAGACATGAATGTTTTCAAACCTTTTAGATCTCTTGATAACACTTTTCCTTTTCTCTTCACCTCAAAAGCCAATAAACCCTTTTCACCATACGCGACAAAATCCACTTCTTGCTGGTTTCCAGTTCGCCAAAAATAAAAGGTATAACCTAAACGGTAATAATCATTAATAGCTATTAAATGCTGTAGAAATAGTGTTTCTAAAGCAGCGCCATCAATTTCTTCCGTTAAGTCTAACGGCCCTTTAGGACGAATGGCTCGATACACACCCACATCAAAGTAATAAAATTTCTCTTGTGAAACTAAACGTCGCTTTGAACGCTTAGAGAAAACAGGTAACCTCACACTTAATAGCAAGTCATTCACAATATCGAAATAGCTCGAGACAACTCGCCGCTCAATCGATGTTTCTCGTGCGATTTCAGAATAATTAATGGTTTCCCCTTGAGAAAAACTAGCAACTTGCAGAAAGCGTGAAAAATCGGCAAGATGACGCGTTAAGCCTTCCTGCTGCACCTCTTCTCTTAGGTAAGTGGAAATATAACTTTCCAAATACTGGTTAGGATCATCATTGCGAGAATAAACCGATGGTAATAAACCATACGTAAGAGCCTTTTCTAATGAAAAATCATCACCCAACTCATAACAGGTCAAAGGATGCATGTGATACTCAAAGGCTCTCCCCGCCAATAAGTTCACACCCTTTTGACGAAGGCTTCTAGCGCTAGAACCCGTTAATACAAAGCGGTAACCATGCGACTCAATCAAGCGATGAACTTCATTGAGAAGAGCAGGAATTTTCTGAATTTCATCAATCACCACCCAGTGCTCAAAACCCTCTGGAATTCGGTGAGCTAATGAGCTTGGACTGGCTAATAAATCCGTATAAGTCTTTGTATCAAGCAGGTCGATGTACAAACACCCTGGCAAAGCTTCCTTTACCCAGGAACTCTTGCCAGTCCCCCGTGGGCCAAACAGAAACACGCTATGGCTACCATCCTTTGGCAGGCTCAATAAACGCTGATAGCGATTCAGACTCATAGACACCTCTCTGACTCAATCTGTCATTAATTATGACACATTTTAGCGCAATCTGTCAATGTGATTGCCAGAAAACCGTGTAAATTGTCATAGCCCATGACAGATTTCACTGTTTTTTGTCAAAATCAGGGGGTTAGGGTAAAAAAAACCAGCCCGGAGGCTGGTTTGATCTAAACGGAGGTGATTTAGAAGAAGTAAGCTACACCAATTTGACCCATCGAAAAGAATGAGTAGATATCATCACCTTCTTCATCTTGGCTGTACGCAACAGGTGATACTCGAGCAAATATTTCAAGAGAAGGTGTTGGCTCATAAGACAAACCAAGGTAAGGACCAAGGTTGAAAGGGTTTCTTTCTGAGACAGTATAGTTGCTTGTAGACAATGTGTTCGAAGTCATAGCATACTCAGCCAAAAGACCTAAAGAACCCCATATATTGGAGTGTAAAGCGGTTCTAAAACCGAAATATGCATTCAAGTCATACAATGTGAAATCAGTATTAGAGGACACATCGTGATATCTACCAGCATAGGCGCCAAGACCAGCCTCAAAGCGATTATTCTTCAGATCAAAACCAACACCAAAAGAGTCTGCAATTCCTTCCATGAAATTAATGGACATACCCATTTTCAGGTCATTGTCTTTAGCGTTGCTATGATCAGCCATTGCTGTACCAGCAAAAGCAAGAGTGGATGAAAGAGCTACCAATGCAGCTGTTTTAGTGAATGACATAATAGTCCTCCTAACTAGGGTTATCCTTTAATGAAGCTCGATCCTGAGCTTTGAAAGGACAAACTACCATAGATAGAAGAGAAGGTCTAATTGATTGTTTTTTGGGCTTTTTTTGGTTATTGCTTGGCAGTCATTTAGACGCAACCCATGACTGAATGCAACGCACAGAAATCGAAATTAAAAACTCTCTGCGGATTCAAGCTCACAGCAAGGTTAGGGCTAAATTTGGAAAGATGCCTAGTTCTTGCGAAGCAAGAACGGCATCAAACTAGGTTGCCGCGTCACGCTGTTCCTCGCAATGACGCTTCCTTTAAAAAAAGAGGCGAAAGCGGGCCTTATTTCCATCCTGTCGCTTTACGTAATCCATCCGCTATCTCAGCAGGTGAATTAACCGTGTGCACACCAGCGGCTTGTAACGCTGCGAATTTCTCTTGCGCGGTACCTTTACCACCAGAAATAATCGCACCAGCATGACCCATACGTTTACCTGGAGGTGCTGTGACACCAGCGATGTATGACACCACAGGTTTAGTTACATGGTCTTTGATGTAAGCAGCCGCAGCTTCTTCAGCTGTACCGCCAATCTCACCGATCATCACAATCGCTTCTGTTTGAGGGTCTTGCTCAAACAAACGCAAGGCATCAATGAAGTTCATGCCACCCACAGGATCGCCACCAATACCAATACACGTAGACTGACCAAAGCCTGCTTGGGTCGTTTGATTCACTGCTTCGTAGGTTAAGGTACCTGAACGAGATACCACCCCTACTTTACCTGCTTGATGAATGTGACCTGGCATGATACCAATTTTACATTCGCCTGGTGTGATCACACCAGGGCAGTTAGGACCAATTAACACTGTGTCGGGGTAGTCTTTCATGACTTCACGTACTTCAACCATGTCCAACACTGGAATACCTTCCGTGATACACACAATCAGCTTGATACCCGCAGTCATCGCTTCCAAAATGGAATCTTTACAGAATGGTGCTGGCACGTAAATCATGGTTGCGTCCACAGGACCTGCAGCCACTGCTTCAGAAACGCTATCATACACAGGCAAACCTAAGTGTGTCGTACCACCTTTACCAGGTGTGACACCACCAACAAGCTTGGTGCCGTAAGCAATTGCTCGCTCTGAGTGGTAGGTTCCGTGCTTACCAGTAAAACCTTGGCATATCACGCGTGTGTCTTTGTTAATTAAAACGCTCATTACTCTCTCCTCTTAACCTGCTTTCGCTACGATATCTGTCACTGTTTTAGCTGCTTCAGTTAAATCATTCACAGCCACAATGGATAAATCACTTTTCGCTAAAATCTCAGCACCTTCTTCACAGCAGTTACCTTGCAAACGAACCACGACTGGAATATTGATACCCACTTCTTCAACGGCTTTGATAATGCCTTCAGCAATCATGTCACAACGAACAATACCGCCAAAGATATTCACAAAAATGCCTTTCACATTGCTGTCAGACACGATGATCTTAAAGGCTTCTTTCACACGCTCTTCAGTAGCGCTACCACCCACGTCTAGGAAGTTAGCAGGCACACCACCATACAACTTAATAATATCCATGGTTGCCATCGCAAGACCGGCACCATTCACCATACACGCAATATTGCCATCCAAAGGAATGTAGTTTAATTCCCACTGACTAGCGTGCACTTCACGAGGATCGTCTTGTGTGGTATCACGCATTTCAGCCAAGTCTTGATGACGGAACAGTGCGTTTTCGTCCAAACAAATTTTACAATCCAAGCAAATCACTTGGTCGTCTTCGGTACGAACCAATGGATTGATTTCGAGCATAGCCATATCGTTTTCAATAAACGCCTTGTAAAGCTTACTCACCACTGCAACAAATTGACGTAGTAGTGTTTTATCCAAGCCCATTTTGAAAAACAATTCGCGCGCTTGATAACCTTGCAAGCCGACTGTTGGGTCAACCGTCACTTGAATGATTTTTTCAGGGGTTTTCTCGGCGACTTCTTCGATATCCATACCACCTTCTGTGGATGCCATAATAATCACACGACGACTCTCACGATCAACCAACATACTTAAGTAGTATTCGTCTTTGATCGCAGACGGTGATTCAATTAACAAGGTATCAATAGGTTGACCCTTTTCATCGGTTTGATGTGTTACCAAACGAGTTCCTAGCAAGGCTTCAATCGCATGCTCTAATTCGTCACGACCTTTAACCAAACGCACACCGCCCGCTTTACCGCGACCACCTGCATGCACTTGAGCTTTAACCACGTAACGGTCGCCTTCAATTTGAGCGGCCACGCGATCCATTTCCGCCAACGAACGCAAAATCACGCCGTGGGGTTTAGGCACGCCGTAACGTGCGATAAGTTCTTTCGCTTGATACTCATGTAAATTCATGATGTTTCCTCTTAGTTAAATGGGTGCATACCTTGCTTAAACAGACAGCAACATCCGTGCTGGGTCTTCTAATAATTGTTTGATGGTCGCTAGGAATTGCACCGCTTCACGCCCATCGATCACACGGTGATCGTAAGACAAAGCAACATACATCACCGGACGAACAACCACTTCATCGTTTACAACCACAGGGCGTTTCACGATGTTGTGCATACCTAAAATAGCTGTTTGAGGTGGGTTAATGATGGGTGTTGATAACATAGAACCGAAGGTACCACCATTGGTGATAGAGAACGTTCCACCAGTCAAATCGTCCATACCTAATTTGCCTTCTTTAGCAGCAACCGCATAATTCACAATGCTTGATTCAACATCAGCCATGGACATATGCTCTACGTTACGCAAAACAGGCACAACCAAACCACGTGGACTGCTGATAGCAACACCAATGTCACAGTAATTGTGATAAACAATATCGCCGCCATCAATCGATGCGTTAACCGCTGGGAAACGTTGTAAGGCTTCAACGGCTGCTTTGGCAAAGAAAGACATAAAACCTAAACGAGCGCCATGTGTTTTTTCAAAGGATTCTTTGTAACGAGAACGTAAGTCCATCACAGGCTTCATGTCAATTTCATTGAAGGTCGTTAAAATCGCTGCTTCGTGCTGCACTTGAACCAAACGCTCAGCAATGCGTTGGCGCAAACGAGACATGGGAACACGTTTTTCAGTACGAGCACCTGTTGGCACAACCACATCAGCCGCAGCGGAAGCTGGAGCACTTGCTGCATCGACATCCGCCTTGGTCACACGACCACGCTCACCTGAACCAGATAAGGCAGAGGCATCAACACCTTGCTCGCCTGCATGACGTCTTACGGATGGAGACACAGCACCTGGTGCAGATGCTGACTCTTCTTCGGGAGCTGATACTTCCGATTCTGCAGGAGCATCCTCAGAGACATCCCCTTCTTCAATCACGGCAATCACTTGCTCAGCAGTCACTGCTGCACCCTCTTCAAATGCCAATGAGGTAATGGTTCCGGAACAAGGTGCAGGAACTTCTAACATGATTTTATCTGTTTCAAGATCCACTAGGTTTTCTTCGCGACGAATGGTATCGCCTACTTTTTTGTACCACTTGGCAATGGTTGCGTCAGCGACCGATTCGGGTAGTACGGGAACTTTGACGTCAAAAGACATAATCGTTTCTCCTGGTGTGTGATTGGGTTATTGGTCACCATTTAGCGGTTTTTTCTTGAAACTAAATGATAGGTCTAAAGCCTCATCCACTAACTGAGCTTGCTGCTGCTTGTGCAATCCTAGATAGCCGGTAGAAGGTGCTGCAAAAGCATCTCGACCCACGTAATGCAGCGTCTGCTCACCTTGAAGACAAGATAAAAGACGTGATTTGCTAACAAACCATGCACCTTGGTTTTTTGGTTCCTCCTGACACCAAACCACTTGAGGCACATGCTCGTATTGTTTCAACTCTGCTTTTAGTTCTTCGTATGGGAACGGATACAATTGCTCTATTCGGATGATGGCAATATCCGTTATGCCACGATCTCGTCGCTCTTGCAAAAGATCGTAATAGACTTTACCCGTACAAAGCACAACGCGCTTTACAGACGCTTTTGGTATGTCGTCAATTTCTGGAATCAACAACCGGAAAGAACCATCTGTGAGGTCTTCTAATTCAGAGGTAGCCAAGCGATGTCGCAATAAACTTTTCGGCGTCATGATGATCAGTGGCTTTCTAAACGGACGATGCATCTGACGACGTAACAAATGGAACATTTGAGCAGGTGTTGTAGGCACAGCGACTTGAATATTGCTTTGAGCACATAGCTGCATAAAGCGCTCTAAACGTGCCGATGTATGCTCCGGACCTTGACCTTCATACCCATGCGGCAAATACATCACTAAACCGGATAAACGGCGCCACTTCTGCCAACCGGAACTAATGAACTGATCGACAACAACTTGAGCAACGTTATAGAAGTCACCAAATTGTGCTTCCCAGATAACAAGTTTATTTGGATCAGACAGACAGAAACCGTATTCAAACCCCAAAGCTCCCGACTCATTTAATTCTGAATCGTATATGTCTATACCCGCAGAGACACCTGGCAAATGCTTAACTGGTGTAAACTCTTTTGCCGTTTGTTGATCGAACAAGGTGGATTGTCGATGTGAAAAGGTACCACGTCGACTATCTTGACCCACCATACGAACACCGTAGCCTTCATCCGCAAGCGTAGCATATGCCATGATCTCACCAAAACCCCAGTCCATCGACTTCTCACCTTTTGCCATGGCTTGGCGAGAAGTGATCATGGTATTGACCTGCTTCTGAATCGTAAAATCATCAGGGATAGCAAAAGCTACTTCGGCTAATTCCATCAACCGATCGCGTTTTACATGCGTGCTAACATCGAATCGCCATGGTTGATCAATAAAAGGTGCCCACGCTTGCTCATGCGCCTCAACCACACCACCTGTCGTTGATGCATCTTCTACTAAAGAGCCACCATCATCCAAAATAGAGCGGATATTTGCTTCCCACTCAGCCCGTTCTTCTGCTGTACAGACACCTTCTTTTTGAAGTTGCTCACCGTAAATTTCGGCTGAACGTGGGTGCTGCCTAATATGCTTATAACGCACCGGCGCTGTTGCGGAAGGCTCATCAGCTTCTTGATGCCCTTGACGGCGATACCCTGCCAAATCGATCACCACATCTTTATGGAAAGTCATGCGATATTCCATAGCCAGTTTGGTGACATGCATCACAGCATCCAAGTCATCCGCATTCACGTGGAATATAGGTGCATCAATAATTTTAGCAGCATCAGCACAGGTTAATGACGTGCGCACATCACGTAAATCAGAGGTTGTAAAACCAATTTGATTATTCGTGATGATATGAATGGTTCCACCTACTCGATGCGAACGCGTTTGTGACATATTCAACGCTTCCATCACGACACCTTCACCCGCAAACGCTGAATCACCATGCAAAACAATAGGCAATGCATAATTTTCTGTGTTGCCAGTGCCATAGCGTTTTTGTCTAGCTCGCACAGAGCCTGTTAACACCGTGGAAACATACTCTAAATGAGACGGGTTAAATAGCAACGACAAGTGCATGGGACGATCTGCTACTGGAACATCAACGGAGTAACCACGGTGATATTTTAAGTCACCAGAGGTATCACCAAAATCAGTTGGCCCTTGAAAATCTTCATATAACTCTTGAGAAGGCATTCCCAACACATTTAATAACACGTTCACACGCCCACGATGAGCCATCCCGAAAATCACTTCTTCCGTGCCATACTCAGATGACAAGGTGATGAGATAATCCAACATGGGAACCATCGCATCCGTACCTTCCGCTGAAAAACGCTTTTGTCCCACATATTTTTTATTGAGGTAACGTTCTAAAGTATCCGCTGCAATGAGTTTTTTAAGGGCTTGACGACGCACACCTTTATCAACAGGTGTGTGAGCAATGTGCTTTTCAACACGTTCTTTAATCCACTCACGTTCTGTGTGATTGACCATGCGATTAAAGTCATAACCAATCGTGCTGGTGTAGACTTTTTTGCACTGTTTTATAATCGCGTCTAATGAGGCTGATGCTTCAGGTAACAAACCCTGTGTATCAAAGGTTTCATTGCTATCAAACAAACCAAAGGTAGCGGGATCCAATTGCTCTTTATCACAAGGGATTTGGTCGTCACCCAGAGGATCCAGTGACGCTGCCGTGTAACCGATGTTACGGTAAGACTCGATCAAACGATCTAACCCAGATTGGTTATTTGAACCACCCGATGAAACCACAAAAGGTTGATTAGCCATACGCTTGAATTGCTCACGGATAGCAGCATGAGATTGCTCGGATTGGGCTGCTTTCATAGCATCGAAGAAACCGCGCCAAGGCTCACCAACTGAATCTGGTGATGCTAAAAACTGTTCGTATAAACCTTCTACGTATTCAGCATTGGCGCCTGACAAATAGGAGTTGTTCAGGAACTCCTGCATTATTGAGTCAGTCATTGTTATGTGTCACTCTATCATCAAAAATTACAACAACCATGCATCAAGCATGGAACCTAATATCCTGCGCTAGTCCAAAAAAACATTAACCGTTTTCCGTATCCGTCGATAACATTTCTGAATGGAGATCAGCAATTGCCTTGGTTGGGTTCAACCCTTTCGGGCAAACACGCACGCAATTCATGATCACTCGACAACGGAACGCTTCAAAAGCACTGCGTAGTTCATCTAATCGCTCTGCTTTAGCATCGTCACGTGAATCTTTCACAAAACGGCACGCGGCCAACAAGGCTGCTGGTCCTAAAAACTTATCGGGGTTCCACCAAAACGAAGGACAAGATGTGGAACAACACGCGCAAAGAATACATTCATACAAGCCATCAAGCTTGGCTCTGTCTTCAGGTGATTGCACACGCTCTTTTTCTGGCGCAGCACTTTTACACTGAAGGTAAGGATTAACTTTGTGTAACTGATCGTAAAACTGTGTCATATCAACGATCAAATCACGAATAATGGGCAACCCAGGGAGAGGTCGTAGCGTTACTTTGTTTGGTAGCTCATCAATCCGTGTAACGCAAGCTAAACCGTTAACACCATTGATGTTCATACCATCAGAACCACACACCCCTTCACTACAGGAATAACGGCAACCAATATCAGGATTTGTTTCTCGGATATGCAAAAGCACGTCCAGCAACATCTGTCCTTTAACCTCAGACAAATCCACTTGATAGTCCTGCAAATAAGGCTTCTTATCCTTATCCGGATCAAAGCGGCTGATAGACACTGTCATGGTTCGGTTTTGTTGCGTCGCCATGGTTATTCTCTCTCTTTTAGTTCAAACGGTTCAATGTGATGTGGCTGCATGTTCACTGGGCGTTTTCCCATTTTCCCATCGGAAAAATACACGGTGTGTGCAAACCACTTCTCATCATTTCGCTCGGTAAAGTCAACACGACTATGAGCGCCTCGACTTTCATCACGCTCATAAGCACTAACAGCTGTGGACTTAGCCGTTTCCAGCAAATTACCCAGTTCAAGAATTTCAACTAAAGAGTAGTTAAACACCTTAGATTTATCGGGCGTATACACATGTTCGTAACGAGCAAACAGCTCTGCTAGTTTTTCCAAGCCTTGCTTCATCTGCTCACCGTCACGGAACACACCAAAATCATTTTCCATCACAGTCTTCAGTTCTGCGCGAATAGCACTTGGGCATTCGCCGTCTGTTCGGTGACGGATATTTTCAAGCCTTGCAACAGAACGATCTAGAGAACTAGCATCTGCAGAATCGTGCGTCATCTCTTTTAAGCGTGGAGCCAAATGCAAACCACATGCTCGACCATAGACAACAATATCCAACAGAGAGTTGGTTCCAAGTCGGTTAGCACCATGCACAGACACACAGGCACATTCACCTGCGGCATACAAACCTGACACCACTTGGTCGTTGCCTTTAGCATCTTGCGTTAACACTTCACCGTTGATGTTCGTTGGGATACCACCCATGAGGTAGTGAGCTGTAGGTCGAACAGGGATAGGCTCAACGACCGGATCAACACCTGCAAAGCGTTTCGATATTTCACAAATGGTTGGCAACTTGGAGTGAAGAACATCCGCGCCGAGATGATCCATCTTGAGGTACATGTGATCTTTATTAGGACCGCAACCACGACCTGCTTTGACTTCTAGGTATTCAGCCCGTGAAATCTTGTCACGACAATCCAAATCTTTTAAGACAGGCGAATAGCGTTCCATGAAGCGTTCACCCTCGGAATTGATGAGGTAACCCCCTTCACCACGACAACCTTCTGTGATCAAGCAACCTACGCCAGCGATACCTGTTGGGTGAAATTGCCAAAACTCCATGTCCTGAACAGGAAGACCTGCTCGCAACACCATACCAAACCCATCGCCTGTGTTGGTATAAGCATTACTGGTTGTTTCGTAAATCTGACCAGCACCGCCTGTCGCTAAAATCACTGCTTTTGCGCGGAAAAAGCAAAGCTCACCCGTTTCCAAACACAAGGCTGTGACACCACAAATGCCATCGCCACTGTCGTTGTGAATTAAATCTAGAACACTCCACTCTGGAAAGAAGTGGGTACCTGCTTCAACGTTTTTTTGATACAAGGTATGCAACAAAGCATGACCGGTTCTGTCAGCTGCAGCACACGCGCGCTTGACAGGACGCTTACCGTTTTCCTGGGTATGACCACCAAAACCACGTTGGTAAATCATGCCATTATCATCTCGAGAAAAAGGCACACCCATGTGCTCAAGCTCAATAATGGTTTGAGGAGCTTCTTTGCACATGTATTCGATAGCGTCTTGATCGCCTAGGTAATCAGCACCGTTCACGGTATCAAACATATGCCATTGCCAATGATCTTCCATGGCATTTCCGAGCGCAGCAGCAATACCACCTTGAGCAGCAACTGTGTGTGAACGCGTTGGGAATACCTTTGAAAGCACCGCCACATTCAAACTTTTATCCTGTGCAAGCGCCAAACCAGCACGCATGCCAGCACCACCAGCACCAACGACAATGGCGTCAAAATGCTCTTCACGTATGGTCGTCATTAGGGTTTCCTCATTCATTAAACGACTAGCCAATCACCAGTAGCAAAGTCCACAAACCTAGCACTGCTAAATACAGAATGACCAACACTTCTAAAAAACGGCGCAAACCTGCTGGTTTGACGTAATCCGTAAACACCGTCCATAAACCAATCCAGGCGTGCCAAAGGAGACTTGCAACAACCAACAAAGTCATCACTTTCATCCAAGCTTGGTCAAACAAAGCCTGCCAAGCCAATTGCGTGTTTACCGCAGGACAAAACAAACGTGGCAAAATGATTAACGCATAAATGAGGATAAGAACAGCTGTTACACGTTGCGCCAACCAATCGCGAACGCCTTGTGTTGAGAATCGTTTTACCATAACCACACTCCCACAAAAACAGCCCATACAACGGACAGTAGTAGAATCAGCCAAGCTGTTACTTTACCAACACAGAAGGAATGCGGCAGCACATGAGCGTCCATTAATAGGTGTCGAACACCGGCTAACACGTGATAACCCACACATACTAAGAAGATCCAACTCACCACGCGCATCGTGGGGCTTGCCAAGCAATGCTGCAAAGCGGCATAAGCGGTATCACCAGATAAAACTGCGCTCAACATCCAGAGGAGCATAGGGAGCATCAAAAAGAGTACAACCCCTGTGATACGATGACCGATAGACATGATCGCCGTCACAGGAAAACGCATTGACAATAAATTCAAATTGACTGGTCTTTTTCCATCCATTAGAAACTACCTCTTCTTAATAGGATGTAAGCACAAAGTGATCAATCTAAGCCACCAAGCCATCTAGAAGAAGACCGCCTCAAAGTGAACGATATTTAACCACAGACTGGATTATACACCAACTACCTAAGAACACAAATGAGCTTTTTTTGGCCGATTTTGGGTCAAAATAGCGCTATTCTTGCTTGGCTACTCCAGACACTTACGGTGATCATAGTTATTAAAATGCCACGCATCCAGACAAAGGTTTATTTTGAACAATGGCGTGAAGAAATACCTCTTAAGTCTCCCACACAACATAACCCATCATTTTGCAAAAAAAAGGGTTCTTGGTTATAGTTTGGCTGGCAATATCGTACACACTTAAGGAGCTACTTCATGGCCACACGGAACGCAACGCTGACTTTCGAAGACAATCAATCCAACGAACATACCGTCACGTTCCCGATTGAATCAGGCACCTTAGGCTACGATGTGATCGATATCAAAACACTGGGTCAATCCGGCGTCTATACCATCGACAGTGGCTTTGGCAACACAGCTGCTTGTGAATCCAAAATCACCTACATCGATGGCCCAAAAGGCGAGCTTCTTTACCGAGGCTATCCCATCGAACAACTCGTTGCTCAAGCTGATTTCACCGAGGTAGGCTACCTACTCCTGCACGGTGAGCTACCCACCCAAGCTCAAAAAGACGATTTTCTCAAACTCATCCTTGATCACATGCACCTACACGAGCAAATGGCTTGCTTCTTCCGCGGTTTTCGACGTGATGCACACCCCATGGCTATCATGGTTGGTGTCGTGGGCGCCCTGTCTGCTTTTTATCATGACTCCTTAGACATCAATAACCCCAAACACCGCGAACTCTGTGCGATACGCTTGATTGCCAAAATGCCTACCATCGCAGCGATGTCTTATAAGTATTCCATCGGCGAACCCTTCATGCATCCTCGCCACGACATGAGCTACGCTGAAAACTTCTTACACATGATGTTCGGCACACCGTTTACAACCACAGCACCAGACCCTGTCTTAGTCCGTGCTATGGATCGTATTTTCACGCTACATGCGGATCACGAACAAAACGCATCCACCAGCACTGTTCGCGCTGCCGGGTCAACGGGTGCTAACCCATTCGCCTGTATTTCAGCTGGCATTGGCGCCTTATGGGGACCTGCGCATGGTGGTGCGAATGAAGCGTGCTTACGCATGTTGAATGAAATTGGTGACGAAAGCCGTATTCCAGAATTTATCGAACGCGCCAAGGATCCTAACGACTCTTTCCGACTCATGGGTTTTGGTCACCGGGTTTACAAAAACTACGACCCTCGCGCAAAAGTCATGCAACAAACCTGCCACGAAGTCTTAGATGCCGTGGGACGACACGACGATCCGCTGATCAAACTAGCCATGAAACTCGAAAAAATTGCTCTAGAAGATGAGTATTTCATTAAGAAGAAACTGTACCCGAACGTGGACTTCTACTCAGGCATCACCTTAAGCGCTATGGGGATACCCACCAACATGTTCACCGTTATCTTTGCCCTGGCACGAACCACCGGCTGGATTTCCCAATGGACAGAAATGATTGGCGACCCTAACCGACGCTTAGTCCGACCTCGTCAAATCTACACTGGCGAAGCGCAGCGTGATGTTAAAGGGATTGGTGAGCGGTAGTTCTAAAACACCACCTCGCCTACTTGTCGGGCTACCAGGGAGCCCTACCCTTAAAGAAAGGCATGGTATCGCCTCAAACCAAAGCAAATAATGGCCCAAATGAGGGCTACTTTTGAATGAAAATCAATCACATGCAGATCTTCCAAAAAAGTTCATTTGTTTAAGGTTTCATTAACATTTGGTCTCTATACTATGTCCATGTAAGTCACATCACTTTTTAGGTGGTACCCCATGTCTAAGGCTGAGATGCCTTCAGCAGGAGCTGAATCGGACACAAGCAGGGAGCAATCCAAGCTTTGTCGAGATTCATTCGAGAGATATCGGCACTTTTACAACGCCCTCTCACCATGGATTGTTGTACAAATCAGCAAGGTCAAAAAGGCCATTGACGCTGCCAATAATTTCCACCCTAGCCCACCTGGCGATCTCCAAGCCTTCATCAAAACCATCAGACTTTACTACCAATCCCGCCCTCAAGAAAAAGCCGCACTTAAAGCATTTAAAAAAAACCCTCTAGCTAAACCACAAAACGACGTACGTTACCCTCAATTCCCAGAAAGAAAAGACGACTCACTAAAAGACGAATCCAACCGTCCTGCAAACACACCAGTTGCCGAGATCATGGCTGAACTTGTCAGTGCGATGGACCACCTTGACAGTTTCCGACGTCGTATCAACTACAACTACAAGCATAACCCAGAACGCGCTTACTGCCCTATCGCCGTAAAAAATCTCGCTAACACCAAGCGCTGGATTTATACCATTCAATCCGCTTTGGGCTTACTCGACGACGGCACAGAAAACCAAGCAAAGGTTCACGACTTTTACATGACTCGAAAGATCAAACTCTCTTACGAGTCACTCCTTAAAAAACTTAAAAAAGACCTATGCTTCCATAGCAGGGTCTCTGTGAAGCATGCAAAAGAAAACGGCATTGACCATGAAAACAAACACCTCCAAGACACCCTTCAACGCTCACATGACTTACATAACCGAATCGCACGCTATCAACGCCACCTATCCTCCAACCACACAAATCCCTTCGCTGAACTGAACCAAATCACACCACAAGCCCAACTCCTTGCTCAAAATGTTAATCAGGATATGCTTAATGCTGAAACAGCCATTAAGGAGCATACTAAACAACAAAAGTCATTAGAGCTCACACGCAATAACATCCAGAGCACCATCGACAATGCTAAACACGTGACTGGCAACTTGCGCCGAGACCTAAACAAGGCTGAGAAAGATCTTAAAAAGCATAACGACAAACGTGCCGAATTAGAAAGAGAGTACACTCGACTCTATAACCTAAAAGCACTCTTAGAGGTGTTAGAAGCAAACACCAACTCACAAAACACACTTGATAATCGAGTCGAAGTCTCATCAGCTAGCCTACTAGCTGACATCCAAGCCCCACAAAAACTGGACGCAGCTTTACTGGCTTATGATCGTATCCGTTTAATTCAACGTATCTATTCTTTTGGTGAGTCTCTCATCTATTGGCCGATCGCCGCGATCGATATTCTCGTAACGGCGGGCACATTCACAGCGCTGACAGCCTTCTGTGCTAGCAATGCTGCTTACGGCATCATGGAAAGCATTTCCACCATTGCTAAATCAGGCTCCTTGTACATGACCATCATTGGCGTGTCCTGGATGTTTTTGGATGCTTTCACTCAAATGTGCTTAGCTTTTAGAAAACGCCCCGAAGAAACCACTCAAGAGTGGAAAGAAAGAATCAAACAAGATTGGCGCCAACTACTCAAAGCAAAAATATTCGAGCGTGGTCGATGGGTAGCCTTTTTATTCTCTGGGCTAGTAGCTGGCTTGATGCTAACGACCAAAGACTTCCTAAGCGGCAACTACATGGCTATTTATGTCGTTGTCATGCTTAGCAAACTGCTTTATGTCGGTATTGCCTGCGGCCTCATTGGACACAAATACAAGCGTCTAGATCGAGACATCAAAATACTCAAGGCCATTAACGCTAACGAAGAAAAAACCAACGGCGAAATACAAGACATCTTAACAGCACAAAAAGTCACTTCTGAAGAAATTAATGCATTTAGAGACCTCCTCAGAATAACGGACTCACCAAAGAAAACAAAGGCCGAAGAAAAAAGACAACTAGCAACCCAAAACGTCCGCTCCAGACCGGGAAAAATCAACTGGTACTTCTTGCTACCAACCATGTGGATACCACTAGGAAGCTTATGGATTGCACGGGCAGTGAACCTGCAAAAGAACAAGCACCTAAAACCTGGTGAAACCAAGAAACCCACTTTCGACTTCCTCATGGCAACGCCTGAACGAATCAAAAGTGAAGAGCCCTGCCCTCTCATCCTTGAATTAGAAGCACAAAAACTCAAGCAAGCCGCCACCTTCAGAAACAAAATTTTATGCATGGGCTATAAGATCACCTTACTGGCTGTTTTAGCGAGCACGGTGTTCGACATTCCACCTGAAGCCAAAGCTGCTATTTACCTTATCTATGGCGTTGCTCACGCTCTTTACAAGATCATTCGCTTTGTTCTGAAGAAGGGTAAACGTGCTAAATTTAACAAAGAACTCAGCAGTATTGGGCGCAATATGACGAAACGCTTAAGCACCATGAGCCTTTATCAACGCACACCCTCACCTCCCCCTACCCGATCGCGGAAACACTTTAACGCAGCTCTAGGTAGATTTGACAACCAGAGAGGTATCGTGACAGCAAGACCTCTTGGCGCACCATCCCCTATTGTGACCGCTGTTCCTGTTCGCTAGCCTTAAAGTAATCTTCAGCAACGGCTTTATCGTGTGTGATCTGAGCTTTTAAAGCATCTAGGCCAGAAAAGCGCAACACACCACGCAAGTGTTTTAAAAACCGTACTTGCACCTGCTCGTTATATAAATCACCCTCAAAATTCAAACAATGCACTTCCAAACGCGCTTGGTATTGATCCACAGTAGGCTGTGGACCGACGTTTGCTACACCAGGGACAATACATCCATCGGCTCGAATCAACTCCACCACAAACACACCCGCCATAGGCAGTGTGTTTGGCGGCATATGTACATTTGCTGTTGGGAAACCTATCTGTCTTCCTCTGGCCTGCCCATGACGGACACAACCACTCACGCTATAGTCTCGTCCCAAAAGATGCTTCACCGATTCAAGATCACCTGCTTGTAAGGCTTCTCGTAAGCCTGTGCTACTCACTCGCTGCTGATCAACTAATACATCCGGCATAACGGTCACCGATACACCATGATCCTTGCATAAATCAATCAGCTCACTCACACCAGCCTCTCGTTTAACGCCAAAACGAAAATCCTCACCCACCACAACAGAGCGTGCTTTAATTCCATTTACCAACACATCAGTCACAAACGCTTTTGCCGACAACTGTGCTAAAGCATCATTAAACGAACACACCACGAAACGATCCATGCCAACATCAGACAACGCTTTGTATTTATCTTTGAAACGCATCAAACGAGGCAAAATGGCTTGCCCAAATTGTTTGGCAAAAAAATGTTTGGGATATGGCTCGAAGCTTAGGCATGCACTCAAGACACGGTGCTCTTTTGCTAGCTGTTGCGTCGTTGTTAATAAGGCCTGATGCCCTTGATGGATACCATCAAAACAACCCAGGCACACAGCCACAGGTTCATCAAAACTAACACCACGGTGATAACGCATTAACTGCATGATTCTAACTCTCTTAGTTGGGCGATCGCAGGTGATGATAACGGATCCCCATACCTGACAACAAGCCCGCATACACCACTATCGCCAACCCAATGATACCACCTAAGTGCATCATACGTTTGATTTCAGACCATGCCACCCAATGCGCAATATCGCCAGCGAGCCAATACACTAGCGCCCCCATAATAAGGTTCGCCAAAATCACACGCCACAAAAAACCTGTTTGTTTCCGCTTAGCTGAAAGAGCGAATTGCTTACGAACTAAAAACAACAAAAGCCCGGCATTCAACCAACCTGCCAAACTACTGGATAAAGCCAATCCTGCATGCCGTAAAGGCCCCATCAAGACAAAATTACCCGCAATATTAAGCAACAAAGCCAACGCCGCGACTTTTGCTGGACCCAGCATGTTTTGACGTGCATAAAACCCACTGGCTAAGACTTTAATCATCATAAACGCCGGTAAACCAATCGCCAATGCCATCACGCTTCGACTAGCCATGATCACATCATGCGCGTGAAAAGCACCCCGTTGAATGAGTGTGCTAAGGATAGGTCCTGCCAGCACAACCAAACCCACCATGGCAGGCAAACCCAACAACAGCAACACACGCAAGGCCCACGATAAGGTGTTGGCGTACGCTTCTTTGTTATCTTTTGCGTGCTGTTTAGATAAGGTTGGTAACACAATGGTTGACATCGCAACCCCAATTAAACCTAAAGGCAAAAAGATCAAACGATCACTGTAATACAACCAAGAAATGCTGCCTTCCGGCAAATAGGAAGCAAAAACATTATCCACCAACAAACTAATTTGTGCGACAGACACACCAAACAAAGCTGGAACCATTAAACTCAAAACACGCCGAACCAAAGGGTGCTTATAATCAAAGCGCGGCCAACGAAACCATCCTGATTTCACCCAAAAAGGAAACAACCAGAGAAGCTGTAAGACGCCAGCTAATACCACACCAATCGCTAAAGCCTCAACGCCTATGGTCATGTGTGGCACTAACCACAGAGCACAGGCAATCATACTGATGTTTAAAATCACGGGCGTGATAGCAACCAAGCCGAAACGATTTAAAGCATTAAAGACAGCGCCAATAAAAGCAACAAAGGAAATAAAGAGTAAATACGGAAACACGATACGCAACAAGTAAGTGGCTAAAGCAAAGTGCTGAGGCGACTCACGAAACCCTGGCGCAATCAAAAACACCACACCTGGCGCTGCGATCTCAACAATCAGCAACACCGCCAAAAGAGCAACCAATAACAAACCACTCATACCCGCTATGAGCCGGCCAAGAGAGGCGTCATCGCCTTTAGCATGTTCAGCCGCCAAGACAGGGACAAAGGCTTGAGAGAAGGCTCCTTCAGCAAACAAACTACGAAGCAAGTTGGGAATACGAAACACCACCACGAAGACATCCAGCTGAGCAGAAGCCCCAAACACCATAGCCACGACCAAATCTCGGACAAAACCGAATAGTCGAGAAATCAATGTCATCAGCGACACAGTGCCAGCCTGCCACCACAGGCGCTTTGCTTTGGGCATTGAGAGGTCCCCATGAATAAAAGACAAGTGTAGCGTAAAGCTGGCGGGAAACCCAAGCCGCTTTGGTATTGAGCAAATGATGTCCTCAAGAAGATCAAACACTTAGAGCCATAACCAAAAATTATTATATTTATACATTAATTCTATTTTATTTATCACCTCAAAGGTGTTGTACTATAAATAACCACCCAATAGAGGAGTACTACCATGAAAGATCAGAAAGCACACATCAGCCTACTGGCTTCACTAGCAGCTATCCGCGAGACTGCTAGCAAGGTCCTACGTGATTTAGACCAATTCCCCAACCAATTTCCAAACCTGTTTAAAAAACAACGCCCCAGAGCGGCTTCCGAAAGCACGGAAAGAGGGACGCGACGTAATTCAGGCGAATCATACGACCTACTTTCAGATATGGGTGGTTACTGGCCGAGCACACATCGTAATGACAGGGCAAAGACGGTCCCCTACAACCAGCTTCCTGAGGACGATGTTATCGATGAGCTGAGAAGCTGTTTTTTCAATGATGACTGGTGGGAAGATTACATGGAATACGACGGACCTAAGCATGGAGAGATAGATATACTGCGACAGTGGACACCCTTCTTTAAAGAAGAAGCGAAATATGTGTATGAGCGCTATGTAGAGAAAAAAGCCGCATGGGCAGTCAAGAATGGTCATTTCCCAAAATGGTTTGTAAACCGCCTGATCGAAGCGATTGAGAAAGAATCGAAAGTCAACCGAGATAGTCGACTGCGTTTTAACTTAAAGAGTTCCTTCGGCTGGCCATGGCTCGCACTACTTGGACTACCCTTTGTGGCATTCGCCCAAAGCCCTGGCGTTGCTGCAGGCGTATATATCGCCGCAGTCCTGGGCATTTGCTTACTATCCGCCATGATTAGCGGTATTGCCCATCAAGTCGAAAAACGCGTAGAAACCAAGCAGATCTCCTTGTTTAAGGAGCGCTCCACCACTTTCTTGTTAGACCAAAAAGCACAACTGGATGATGACGAGGGTAGTGTTGTCGAGGCAGAATACTCGAACTACAGTACCTATTGACAAAAGGGGCAAGAACAGTCATATTGCCCCATCCTTTTGTGTATTTTTCTACCTTCATAGCTTAGGAGCTCATCGTGGCAAACACAGCACAAACCCGAAAACGGGCCCGCACTAACGAAAAACGTCGTCTTCTTATCAGCCCAATGCGCGCCAGAATGCGCACATTAATCAAGCAGTTAACTGCCTCACTTGACGGTGGTAAGCTTGAAGACGCTCAAAACCAATTCAAAACTGTGGCCAGCACCTTAGATCGCTTAGCTAGAAAAAACGTGATCCACAAAAACCGAGCTGCTCGCCTCAAAAGCCGTCTAAACAAGCGCATCAAAGCACTTGCTGGTAAGTAATACATTGTCATTCCGCTAGCACCGTCACTCTGACCCCTCCCGGCCAGCCCGTCATGCTGAATGGAATGAAGCATCTAGATTAAATCCCACGCCAGTGGGGGTGTTTACACCTTTGAGCCTTCTTTAGAAGGCTTTTTTGGATCTTCTAAAGAAGATCCCATGAGTATAAATGCTACGCCTATCGGCGGATAGAGCCTGGTTCCCTCATTTCATTCGGGATGACGGCCAAAGGGAAATGACAACTACACCAACCCGTTCATCACACCCCGACACAGCTCTTTCAGACCTGTCTGAGCTACCGATGAAATGACGTAGACCTGCCCTGTCCATCCCAACGCAGCTTTGAGAGCCTCTACTTGCTCTGCGAGCATCTCATCAGGCAATAAGTCGGATTTGGTAATCACCAACCAGCGCTCTTTTTCCATGAGATCGTGACCAAACGCCGCCAACTCTCCCTCGACGGTTTTAAAGGCTGCAACAGACTCTTCGATCCCATCTTCAGATAGAGCCACACAATGCAGCAAAATCCGGGTTCTAGAGACATGCTTCAAGAAACGATGACCAAGCCCCGCCCCTTCACTCGCGCCTTCAATCAGACCTGGAATATCAGCCATCACAAACTGCTCATTGATGGAAACATCCACGACACCAAGCTCTGGCGAAAGTGTGGTAAATGGATAGGAAGCCACCTTAGGCCTTGCATGACTAACAGCCGAAATCAGCGTTGATTTACCCGCATTTGGCAAACCCACTAGACCCACATCAGCCAACACCTTTAACTCCAAATGCAAACGGCGCTTTTCACCTGGAGAGCCTGGTGTGGTTGTTCTAGGAGCACGATTCACTGAACTTTTGTATCGAGCGTTACCTAAACCATGAAACCCGCCCTGAGCAACTATAAGTTCCTCACCGTGCTTGGTCAGATCCCCGATTAACTCGCCGGTCTCTTTATCGTAAACAACCGTACCCACAGCAACGTCTATTGTCAGATCGTCACCGTTTTTACCGCGACAGTTTTTCCCGCGACCACCTTCACCGCTAGACGCTTTAAATTGCGTCTGATAGCGGAATTGGCTCAAGGTGTTGTGACCTTCACTCGCACGAAGAATGACACTGCCACCATCACCGCCGTCGCCCCCATCTGGACCACCACGAGGAATGTACTTTTCGCGACGAAAGCTCAGACAACCCGGCCCACCGGAACCAGCCGTCACAACAATATCTGCTTCATCCACATAACGCATGTCATTTCTCCAGATGCAAAAAACCTCGCAAAGCGAGGTTTTTGACGAAAATCAATAAAGGGACCAAGCCTAGTCTTCTGACTCGACAACCACTTTTCTGGTACCTTTTTTGAAAACCACTTTACCAGCCATCAACGCATAAATCGTGTAATCACGACCCATACCAACGCCATCACCTGGATGCCATGTAGAACCACGCTGTCTGACGATAATCATGCCAGGCTCAACGTGCTCGCCACCAAATTTTTTAAGTCCCAGTCGCTTGGAATTCGAATCGCGACCGTTCTTAGTACTACCACCGGCTTTCTTATGTGCCATGACGTTTACTCCTCGTTAGCTTACCCAGCCACAATCGATGTTACTTTGATCATCGTGTGGTCCTGACGATGCCCCATACGCTTCATGTGATGCTTACGGCGCTTGAACTTCAAGATTTTGACTTTGCGGTCACGACCGTGAGACATCACGGTAGCTACCACTTTAGCGTTAGCCACAGTAGGCGCACCAACTTGTACGTCACCGCCATTGCTAAGCATTAAAACTTGATCAAAATCAACTGTCTCGCCTTCAGCTGCAGGAAGGGTACCTAGCTTAAGGACTTGACCTTCAGCGACGCGGTATTGCCTTCCGCCGCTTTGGATAATAGCATAATTGTTATCGCTCATGGGCGTTTCACCTTATTCAATGCTCGTGAGAGGGCGTATTCTACGCAATCTTTTCCTCACTCGCAAGGGATTTCTTGAGAAATTTCTCATCAATTGACAGTCCAGCTTTCAAAAGCTTAGCATGCCCTTTCACCGACAAAACGAGCAAGCCCATGGCCGAAGCACCCACCGTTATCAATCCCCTATCTGAGATCAATCAACTACTAGCCAGCGACCTTGAAGCGATTAACCAACGCCTGATAGACACCTTAAGCTCAAACATTCCCACCATGGAAGACATCATTCGCCATTTAATCAGCTGTGGCGGTAAACGCATTCGACCTAAACTCTTGTTATTAGCAGGCCTTGCCACAGGCGCCAAAACCAACCATCCCACCCTTCAGGAACTGGCCGTGATCGTGGAATGCATACACACAGCAACCTTACTGCACGATGACGTGGTGGATGAATCCGATGAGCGACGCGGGCAACCCACCGCCAACCTTCGCTGGGGGAATCCCGCCAGTGTGTTAGCCGGTGACTTTCTCTATTCACGGGCTTTTCAGTCACTCATTCAGTTAGGTAACCTGCCTATCATGCGCATCTTGGCTGAAACCACGAACCAGCTCACCGAAGGCGAACTCTTGCAACTCCTTGCCAGCCAAGACTCGACCTACCAAGAATCCACCTATTTTCAAGTAATTGAGGCCAAAACCGCTGTGCTATTCAAAGCATCCTGTCAGATTGGCGCTATGGTCGGTACCGACGACCCACAGCTCCACCAAGCTCTCGCTGATTTTGGCTACCACCTCGGTATGGCCTTTCAAATCACTGACGACTTACTGGATTACACCGGCGATCCCGCCGTCACCGGCAAGCCTCAAGGCAGCGATTTGTCACAAGGAAAAGTGACCTTACCCTTGATTTATGCGCTAAACAGCTTACCCGAAGACGAAAACAAACGACTCTTGGAAGCCTTTAAGAAAGCGCACTCTCCTGACAGCTGTGATATAGCGCTGGAACTGATTACCCAAACTGGGGCCATCACCAAAACCTTAGCCACCGCTAAAAAACACGGCGACCTAGCAAAACAAGCACTCTCCCAACTGACTGACTCACCAGCGAAAAATCACTTACTGGCCTTACTAAGCTTTTGCTGCAACAGGGATTGCTAGCTTTTTATTTGCAACTTTTAATTTATTTTGATAGAATGGACTCTTTAAAATTATGTTGAAGGGTGCATTATGAGTAACGAACTATTTAAAAATCTTACCGAAGATGAAATAATCTTGTTAGAGGGCCTTCTTTCTGAAATACGACAACTCAATCTTCTCCCACAAGAAAAATCTGTATTAGAAAAATTTTCAAACGAGAAAGGAGCGCTCGAAAACATTATTAGAACCGCATCAAAGATCTACGCCCATAACAAAGCTAAAACCATAGCGTCACGTATTATTTTACCTCCAGCAAAGATATTAGGTTCAGCCCTTGCGCTAGCTTTCACTCTTTCACTGATACTGTTCATAGTTGACGCACCTACTTTGATTTACGTATGGGAACAAGTCATCAATGGCCTAGCAACCTTGGATCCAAGTATTGCTGTAGCCGTTACTGTGAGCATCTTAGCGGCCTTTGCGATAGCCTCACTTGGCGCTTATTTTGGCGTTAAACAGAAGTCACTCAATACCATGCGCGCAACGGTAGAGAAAGTGAGGATCAGTGCCATCAAGGAACACTTGGTTAGCAAGGCTTACACAAGAGATGACAAGACAGGCTCATCCTCCAGAGATAAAATGGATATGCCGAACTAGCGAGCAAACAAATAAATCTGTTGACTGAGTTGCGCGGCAACACCAGGAGACACTACCCCGTCAGAGTGCCCGCGCTTGACGCGGGTAGATCCGGTTGGCTCTCTTCCTACACGTCACACGTGTCTGCGGAACGCAGTCTCTCTAAGTTACACGTTCCCCGGGCTGTGAAACAGATCCGGGGAATCCAAGATATTAAAATTGGATCCCCAGCGGATTTCCTTCGGAAACCGGGGGAAGTGAAGTGGTGGACCTCCAGCGGATTGCCTGCGGCAACCGGGGGACGTGTGTGGAATTGGATCCCTTTTTTCAAAGGGATTGTAAGTTAAAACCCTGTTAGTCTAGAGGTGAGGTGGTTGCTGGAGCATCAGCCCCAGCAACACGATCGTGGGCGACCGCAAAGGGATAGGTCTAAAAGACCCT